>Ga0066846_10001563_pt1 | contig 10877 bp, 8 predicted proteins | sample ETNtaG_33_FD_65489 | JGI IMG/M metagenome (GOLD analysis project Ga0066846, IMG submission 65489) | Marine microbial and viral communities from oxygen minimum zone, Eastern Pacific Ocean - ETNP201310SV76 | ecosystem: Environmental > Aquatic > Marine > Oceanic | place: Pacific Ocean: Eastern... | reverse complement strand
GTTATCTTTTATCAACGGATTATTCATATAATTAATATACTACAAAATTTATTATTTTTCCTGGAATATATATTTCTTTTTTAATTTCTTTTTTATCTAAATATTTTTTTATTTTATTTTCTTCTTTTGCTTTAATTAAAACATCTTCCTTATTTAGATTATTTTCAATACTAATTATTGCTCTTACTTTTCCATTAATTTGTACTGCAATATCAATTGTTGACATCTCTAATTTTGAAGTATCAAAAGTTGGCCAAGATTCATTAAATACACTAGTATCATTACCTAAAATCGACCATAATTCTTCTGAAAGATGTGGTGCAAAAGGAGAAAGTAATTTTACAAAAACAACCCTATAATCATCATTTAACCCTATTTCATAAAAATGGTTAACAAATTCCATTAGTTTACTTAAGCAAGTATTAAACTTCATTCCATGCATATTTCTAGTTATATAATCAATTGTATGATTAAATATATATTCATCTTTACTAGAAATACGATTATTGTTATTTTTATTAACTAATCTATAAGACCTATGTAAAAACCTATCAATACCTTTAATTCCTTTATCATTCCAGTCACCACCTTCATCAAATGGTCCCATGAACATTAAATAACATCTAAAAGTATCTGAACCATAATTATCTATAAATGTATCTGGAGAAACAGTATTACCTTTTGATTTAGACATTTTATTACCATCTTTTGTTATTGTACCTTGATGAAATAAATTTTTAAATGGTTCATCAAATGATAAATAACCTAAATCCCTCAAACATTTAGTAATAAATCTTGCATAAAGTAAGTGCATAGTCGCATGCTCAGCCCCTCCAATGTAATAATCAACAGGAAGCCATTTATTCGATTTATTTGTAAATGGGTTTTTAGAATTCTTAGAATCAGGATAACGTAAATAATACCAAGAAGAACAAACAAATGTATCCATAGTATCAATTTCAGGCCTCCACCCTTTTCCAAAGATTTTTTCTGTACGTTCAATCAATTCTTTAGATGAACCCAATGGCGATGTTCCTTTAGGTTTATATTCAACATCATTAGGTAAAATCCATGGTAAATAATTCTCTGGTACAGGATGTGGATTACCATCAGGATCATACACAATAGGTATAGGAGCTCCCCAATATCTTTGTCTTGAAATTAGCCAGTCTTTTAATTTATAATTTGTATGTTTTTTACCACATTTGTTTTTTTCTAAAAAAGAGATAATTGTTTCTTTAGATTCCTCTGTAGTTTGACCATTTATGATATCTGAATTTATTGAGTAACCATCTAATGTGTATATTTGATCTGAGTTATTATTATCTTCATTAGGTTCTACAACTTTAATAATTTCCAAATTATACTTTACTGCAAATTCATAATCTCTTAAATCATGTCCAGGGACAGCCATAATTGCTCCTGTACCATAACCTGTAAGTACATAATCAGCAATCCATATTGGAACTTCCTTTTTATTTATTGGATTTATAGCATATAATCCAGTAAATACGCCACTTTTTGTTTTATTATTATCTAATCTTTCAATCTCACTTTTAAGAGATGTTTTGTTACAATAATCATCGACATCAGATTTGAAATCTTCAGGAATATAAGATTTAACATATTCATGTTCTGGAGATAAAACAAGATAAGTTACACCATATATTGTATCAGCTCTTGTTGTAAATGCTTCAATTTTTTTATCAATATTATTGATTTTAAATTCAATTATTGCACCATTGCTTTTGCCAATCCAATTTTTCTGCATTAATTTAGTTTTGTTTGGCCAATTTACTGATTCAAAATTCAATAATTCATCTGCATAATTAGTGATTTTTAAAAACCATTGTTTTAAAGGCTTTTGAATAACCAATGCTCCAGATCTTTCTGATGTCCCATCAGATAAAACTTGTTCATTAGCTAATACTGTTTGATCAACAGGATCCCAATTAACCATCGCTTCAGACCTATATGCAAGATTATTATTATATAATTGAAGGAATAGCCATTGTGTCCATTTATAATAATCTTCATTACATGTAACTACTTCGCTATCCCAATCAAACATTGCACCTATGTTCATAAGCTGTTTTCTCATTACGGAAATATTTTTATTCGTACTTTCCTTTGGATGTATTCCGTGTTTAATTGCGAAATTCTCAGCAGGTAATCCAAATGCATCAAATCCTTGAGGTTGAAAAATATTGAAACCATTCATTTTTAAAAAACGAGCAAAAGTATCTACCGGTCCATAATTATACCAATGACCAATGTGAAGTTTATCACCAGATGGATAACTAAACATTGTTAATACATATTTTTTATTTTTATAATTATTTAAATTTGTCTTTAAATTTCTATCTAGAGACCATTTTTCCTGCCATTTTAATTCAATGTCTTTTAATACTATATCATTATTCATATCGTTTAAAAAACTCTATTAAAGAATCAATTTCCTGTTTAGTTCTTTTTTCAGTAAATGCTAACAATAATTTATTATCTGATATATCATTAATAGGCTTATCAATTAAAATATTATTTTCTGCAGCATCTTTTTGAATTTTAGTAGCTGAAGTAATAGTTGTAACTATAAATTCTTTAATAAATGATCTATTATCAGCAAATATATTAAAGTTATTTAAATTATTTATTTTATCTGCAGCATATTGACAATTATTATAGCAAATTTTAGCAACTTCTTTTAAAGACTCACCAAGTAAAGCAAGATAAATAGTTGAACGTAAAGCTAATAAACCTTGGTTTGTACATATATTAGATGTTGCTTTATCTCTTCTTATGTGCTGTTCTCTGGTCTGAAGTACCATCGAATAAGCTTCTTTTCCATCTATATCCTCTGTTCTACCAATGATTCTACCAGGCATTTTTCGAATAAACTTTTTTCTTGAAGCTAAAATACCAATATTAGGTCCACCAAAAGACATATAATTTCCTAAAGATTGAGCCTCTCCAACATAAATATCACATCCACAGTCCCCAGGTGATTTTAATAATGATATTGATATGGGATCAGATACAACAATAAACAGAGCATTACCTTTTACTTTATTATACTTATCTAAATCTTCAACAATTCCAAAATAATTAGGTGATTGGACAACTATACAAGCATAATCATATTCTAATATTTGCAAACATTCAGTAGTACCATCCTTTGACATTTTCATTAAATCAATCTCAATACCAATAGGATCTAAATATGTTTTCAAAACGTCGACATAGGATGGATGAACACTTTCAGATAGTAATATTTTTTTATTCTTAGTAATAGATATTGACATCGAACAAGCTTCAGCTAAAGATGAAGCACCATCATATAATGAGGCATTTGAAACCTCCATTCCTGAAAGCGAGCATATCATTGATTGAAATTCATATAAATATTGCAACGTACCCTGTGCTACCTCTGCCTGATATGGTGTGTAGGCTGTATAATATTCAGATCTACTTGACAACGTATCAACAATTTTCGGAACATAATGATCGTAACTACCACCTCCCATAAAAAATAGTGAATTTGATGAATTTAAATTTTTACTAGCTAGCATATTAAAATAATTTGTTATTTCTTGCTCCGACAATGCATCTTTTAAGGACAAATCATTTATATCGTATTTAAACTTATTTGGTATTATTTTAAATAAATCTTCGATACTTTCGATTGAAAGTTTTTTAAGCATTTCATCTAATTGTGATTCTGTTATAGAGATATTAGACATTAATTAACTTCTTATACTTATCTTCATTTAATAAACTTTCCTTTTCACTTTCATCATTAATTCTAATTTTAATAATCCACCCTTCATCAAACGGCTTAGAATTAATTAATTCTGGTTCATCTTCAATATTATCATTAATAGATATTACTTCTCCTGAAATTGGCATGAATAAATCTACAACTGTTTTAACTGCTTCAATGGTTCCAAAAACATCATCTTTACTAAAAATATCACCAACATCAGGAAGCTCAACAAAAATAATATCACCTAATTCACTTTGAGCAAAATTTGTTATACCAATTTTTGCTTCATTACCATGGATATCTAACCATTCATGTTCTTTTGTAAATAATAAATTTGATTGATTACTCATTTTCCATCTCCTTATAGTGAAAAGTATTTAAAAAGTTTGTATTGTAATTTCCAGATACAAAATTGCTATCTGCAAGTATTTGCTTTTGAAATGGTATAGTAGTTTTAATTCCCTCAATAACAGATTCATCAAGAACACCAATCATCTTATTTATAGCTTCATTCCTTGATGATGCATGAACAATTATTTTTGCAATCATAGAATCATAATTAGGGGGTATTTTATATCCTGCATATATATGAGTATCTACTCTAACTCCATTTCCTCCAGGTAAATGTAAACTCGTAATTTGTCCTGGAGATGGCATGAAATTTTTAGCTGGATCTTCAGCATTTATTCTACATTCAATAGAATGTCCTCTTGGTTTCATTTTACCCAGCCATTCTGGTAAAACTAAACCAGCATGACAAAGAATTTGGTTTTTTACTATATCAAAATTTGTAACCATTTCAGTAATAGGATGTTCAACTTGTATCCTAGTATTCATTTCCATAAAATAAAATTTATTAGTATCTGTATCGTATAAATATTCAATAGTGCCAACACCTATATATCCAACTTCTTCAGCAATTTTAACAGACATCTCTGACATTTGTGTTCTAATTTCATTCGTAAGCAAGGCTGAAGGAGCTTCTTCGATAACTTTTTGATGACGTCTTTGTACTGAGCATTCTCTATCTAGCAATGAATAAACATTTCCATGAGTGTCAGCAATTATTTGAATTTCTATATGTTTAGGTGAAACAAAATATTTTTCAACATAAACATTTGTATCATTAAATGAAATTTTAGCTTCTGATTGAGCAGTATCGAAAGCATTTTTGAATTCTAAAGGATCATTTACAATCCTCATACCTCTACCTCCACCACCTGAAGAAGCTTTTATTATAACAGGGAAACCAAGTTCATTTGCAATACTAAGACCTTTATCAGCATTTTCAACTATACCAACAGATCCAGGTATAATTGGAACGTTTAATTTACGCATGGTTTCTCTTGCTGTAGCCTTATCTCCCATAATTGAAATAATATCAGATGTTGGTCCAATAAATGTTAAATTATTATCTACACAAATCGTAGAAAAGTTAGCATTCTCAGATAAAAAACCATAACCAGGATGAATTGAATCCGCATTTGTTAATTCAGCAGCTGATAAAATAGCAGATATACTTAAATAACTTTTTGAGGAGTCTGCTGGACCTATACAAATTGCTTCATCTGCGAATTTTGTATGTAAAGACAATTTGTCTATATCAGAATAAACAGCTACAGTATCTATACCAATTTCTTTACATGCACGAATAATTCTTAATGCTATTTCACCTCTATTAGCTACTAATACTTTTTTAAACATTATTTTTTTATAAATTTAAATAAAGGTTGACCAAATTCAACAGGTTGTCCATCTTTTACTAATATTTCAGATATTTCACCAGAGTGATCTGATTCAATTGTATTAAAAATTTTCATTGCTTCAATGATACAAAGAGATTGACCTTCTTCTATTGTATCACCAACATTAATAAATGGAGGTTCACCTGGTTTGGGAGATTCATAATAAGTACCAACAAGTGGTGCATTTATTTTTTCAGCATTATCATCTAAAGAATCTAAAAGCTCAATTTGTTCCTCTTCATGATTTTCTTTAGACTTCTTATCTAATGGAATATTAATATGCTCAGTACTATTTTCATTTCCTTTATTTACAAATTTAGTTTCCTGAGGTTGTATGTTTTTTCTTAATTTTATTTTTTGAGCACCCCAAAATGAAGAGATTTCTATTTCATTAATATCCGAATCTTTAATTACATCGATAAGTTTAGAAATTTTATTTTTCAATCTCATTTAACTCTCTCAATATATTTCTTTTCTCTTGTATCAACTCTAACAATTTCACCTTCTTGAACAAAAAGAGGGACATTGATTACTGCACCAGTTATTAATTTAGCTGGTTTAGTACCTCCTTGAGCTGTATTTCCTTTTTCACCAGGATCAGTTTCAATAATCTTTACTTTCATATGTGATGGGATCCTTATTTCAACAGGGTGTGTGTCAGGATCAAATGTTATAGTTACTGGAGTATTTTCAGCTAAAAAATCTGATATGTCCTTATCTATAAATGATGATTGAATAGAAATTTGTTCATATGTCTCTTGATCCATAAAATAATAAAAATCACTATCAGAATAAATAAAATTGTAATCTTTTGCTTCAATTCTAATAATTTCAATTTTATGACCTGCTCTGAATGTTTCATCAACAACTTGACCAGTTTTTATATTTTTAAGCTTTGTTCTTACAAAAGCACCACCTTTACCAGGTTTAACATGTTGAAACTCAACAATTTTCCATAAATTATTTTTATGATTAATTATTAGACCATTTTTAAAATCTGATGTACTTGCCATAATACCCTGTAATATGTTTTAATTATCAATAATGCAACTATAATAATATAAAATGATTATTGAGAATTAAACTAAAAGAAATCTTTAAAATTTTAATGCTATTTATTTAGCAAATTTTTAATTGTATCGGAATGTTTATTTAGCTCATCTAATTCATATTTTACTGATGGTACTAAATCATCATCAGGATATTTAGATAGAAATTGATTATACAGTTCCTTTGCAACAGTGTAAGATTGGATATAATTACTATTTATATATGCTTTAGTAAATAATGATCTTTTAGCTAAGTCTGAATCTGGATAATCCAAAAGGATTTTATTTAAAAACTCAATTGTTATATCGTAATTTTTATATTCATTTAAATAAATTTCAGAAATTAAAAATAAAGATTTAGTAATATATGAATTATTGTTACTTGAATTAACTATTGAATGTAGTTCAACTAAGCATTTATTAAATTCCTGATTATTATATAAATCCTGAGCTTTATTCCAATTATTTAAATCTTCATTATTGTTACATGAAAAAACTAACAAAATCAATGAATATGTAATGAATCTTAATATCATTATTTTTTCTCTTCGTCAACAACCTCATAATCAGCATCCTTTACTTCAGTATCTTTTTTTGATTTCTGACTATCTGATGTCTCTTGATTATTACTTTGTTGACTTTGCTGAGAGTCTTGATATATTTTTTGAGATATCTTTTGAAATTCCTGATTTAAATCTTCTAATGATTTTTTGATTAATTCAACATCTCCAGTTTCTTTATCTTTTTTAAGTTTTTTTAATTTTTTATCAATTGTTGAATATTCATCTTTTGATAATTTATCTTTAAGTTCTTTTAATTGAGTATCTAACTGATGAATTGTCTGATCAGCATTGTTTATAGTATCTACACGTTCTTTATTTTTTGCATCTTCTTCTTTATGCTTCTCAGCATCCCTTTTCATTTTTTCTATTTCATCCTCACTTAATCCGCTTGATGCTTCAATTCGTATAGATTGTTCTTTTCCTGTTGCCTTATCGTTTGCTGAAACATTTAATATACCATTTGCATCAATATCAAATGTTACTTCGATTTGAGGTATACCTCTTTGTGCAGCGGGGATACCTTCAAGATGGAATCGACCTAAGGATTTATTTCCCGTAGCCATTTCTCTTTCTCCTTGCAATATATGTATTTCAACTGCTGTTTGATTATCTGCCGCAGTAGAAAAAATCTGACTTTTTTTAGCTGGAATAGTTGAGTTGGCTTCAATGAGCTTTGTTGCAACGCCTCCTAAAGTTTCAATACCTAAAGATAATGGAGTAACATCCAACAATAAAACATCTTCAACATCACCAGCTAAAACTCCACCCTGAATAGCTGCGCCTAAAGCTACAACTTCATCAGGATTAACACCTTTACTTGGTTCTTTACCAAAAATTTTATTAACTGTTTCTTGCACGATAGGAATTCTGGTAGATCCACCAACTAAAATAACTTCATTAATCTCAGAATTTCTTAATTTTGAATCTTTCAAAGCATCTTTACAGGGTTTTATCATTTTATCAACAGTAGATTTTATTAAGGATTCAAATTTAGCTCTTGTTAAGTTTACTAAAAGATTTTTTGGTCCAGAATCATCTGAAGCTATAAATGGGAGATTTATCTCAGTTTGTTTAGAAGAAGATAATTCACATTTTGCCTTTTCTGAAGCTTCTTTAAGTCTTTGAATAGCCATAGAATCATTTGACAAGTCATAATTTTCAGTATTCTTAAATTCATTAATCAACCATTCAACTAGAATATCATCAAAATCATCACCACCAAGCATTGTATCACCATTTGTTGATTTTACTTCAAATACACCATCTCCTAATTCTAAAATAGATATATCAAATGTACCACCACCTAAATCAAAAACAGCAATTTTCCTATCACCTTGCTTATCTAAACCATAAGCTAGCGCAGCAGCAGTCGGTTCATTTATAATTCTTTTTACATTTAAACCTGCTATTACACCTGCATCTTTCGTCGCTTGTCTTTGCGAATCATTAAAATACGCTGGAACAGTGATTACTGCATCTGAAACTTTTTCACCCAAATAATCTTCTGCAGTTTTTTTAATATTCTGTAAAACCATAGCACTAATTTGTGGAGGAGCATATTCAGAGCTATCTACTTTAATATTTACTGAATCATTTTTTCCTTTAGAAATTTCATATGGGTATTTCTTATTTTCACTTAAAACCTCATTATAAGATCTACCAATAAATCTTTTTGCTGAAAAAATAGTTTTCTTAGGGTTAGTTACTGCTTGTCTTTTTGCAGCCTGACCAACCAAAGTATCACCATCCTTTGAAAAAGCAACAATTGAAGGTGTCGTACGTAAACCATCATTATTTGTTATAACCTCTGGCTTTCCACCTTCTATTACTGCAACACATGAATTTGTTGTTCCTAAATCTATTCCAATAATTTTACCCATATTATAAATAACTCCTTTAGTATTTTAATCTATATTTACAATATATATATACAAGAATTATGCCAAAAAATACAAATACTGCATTTTTGTCATGTTATAAGGATTTTGATTTTACTTTATCTTTTTTGTTTTTAGATTTAAAAATTAATTGTGAGCCTTTACCATTTATATAAATGGTTGAATTTTCCTTAATTTCACCGTTCAAATATTTAAAGGCAATAACATTTTCGATTTCATCTTGGATTATTCGACGAATTGGTCTTGCGCCCCACTCTCTATGTATACCATTTATTAATAGTATATTTTTAGCAGATTTACTAATACGAAGCGTCATATTTTTTGATTTTAAATTTTTCCTCAAATCATTTAATTGTAAATCTATAATATCAAATAGATTTTCTTTATTTAAAGAATTAAATATTATTGTTTCATCAAGACGATTTAACAGCTCAGGTTTAAAGTATTTTTTAACTTCTAAGTTTAAATCATTTTTAAAATCTTTTTCCTTAGATTTATTAAATCCAATTGAACTAGAACTAATATTTTGAGTACCAATATTTGAAGTTAATATAATTATAGTATTAGAAAAATCAATCGCATGGCCTAAACTATCAGTTAATTTCCCTTCATCTAAAATTTGTAATAAGATATTAAACACATCAGTATGAGCTTTCTCAATCTCATCAAATAATACTATTGAATAAGGATTTCTTCTTACTTTTTCAGAAAGTAAGCCACCTTCTTCATAACCTACATATCCCGGAGGAGCACCTATCAATCTAGATACATTATATCTCTCCATATATTCTGACATATCAATTTTAATAAAAGATTCCTTTTTATCGAATAAAGAATGAGCCAATTGTTTAGCTAACTCAGTTTTACCAACACCAGTTGGTCCTAAAAACATAAATGAACCAATTGGATGGTTTGGATTTTTAAAACCAGAGCGTGATCTTTGAATTGCTGCTACTAACTTTTCAACAGCATAATCTTGGCCTACTATTGATTTAGTTATATAATCCTTTATATTTAATATTTTAACAGATTCTCTTTCATTAATTTTTGAAATTGGAATACCAGAAATTATTGATACTGTATCAGCAACATCCTTATCAGATATTTCCACTATATCCATATCATTATTTGTAATTTTAAGTTTATTATTAATTAATTCAATTTTTTTAAATATATCTTTTTCTTTATCTCTTAATTTTGCAGCATTCTCAAATTGCTGATTAATAATATCATCATTTTTATTTTGACTTATTTTCTTTAATTTTTTTTCTAATTTAATTATTGATTCAGGAACTGAAGAACTATTTAAGCTTATACGTGAGCATACCTCATCCATAATATCAATTGCTTTGTCAGGCAAAAATCTATCATTTATATATCTATCACTTAATTCTACACAAGACTTAATAGCATCATCTGAAATTTTCACCTTATGATGTGATTCATATTTATCTTTAATACCATTTAATATATCAATAGTACTTTTAATTGATGGTTGATAAACAATAATTTTCTGGAACCTTCTATCTAGTGCTCCATCTGATTCTATATATTTACGATATTCACTAAGCGTTGTTGCTCCTATTATCTGAATATCTCCTCTAGCTAAAGATGGCTTAAACATATTTGCTGCATCTAATGAGCCAGCAGCACTTCCGGCACCCACAATGGTATGGAGTTCATCAATAAATAATATAATATTCGAGGACTTCTCAATTTCAAGCATCATTTTTCTCATTCTTTCTTCAAATTGACCTCTATATTTGGTGCCTGCTAACATACCTGGAATATCTAATGAAATTATTGTATAATCCCATAAAAGCCTTGGAACCTTTTTTTCTAAAATTCTAAGAGTCAAA
>Ga0066846_10001548_pt1 | contig 10909 bp, 9 predicted proteins | sample ETNtaG_33_FD_65489 | JGI IMG/M metagenome (GOLD analysis project Ga0066846, IMG submission 65489) | Marine microbial and viral communities from oxygen minimum zone, Eastern Pacific Ocean - ETNP201310SV76 | ecosystem: Environmental > Aquatic > Marine > Oceanic | place: Pacific Ocean: Eastern... | reverse complement strand
AGCATTAGGAAAAAATTGGAAAAAGAAATCCGTTCAGAACTTCAAGAAGAATTTGAAAATAAAACCGTCTCTAATGTTGCTAAAAAGAGTGACGAAACTAAGAATAATAAAAAATCTACTCCAGCAAAAAAGAAACCTGAGAAAAAGAAAACTACTCCAAAGAAATCAGGCGGTATGTTTGGCGCCAAAACACCAAAGAAGACATATGATGGTAAAAAGGGCGGTAAGGCAGATTGGTTCTTGAAAGAGGCCTTAGACACTGTATATGACCCTCATGGAACTGGTAAGGCAATTAAGGCTGCAACTATCCTAGCTAGATCATCAGAAGGTAATGTCAGGGTCAGGGATGTAGTTAGAATTTACTCTAAAGATGGTGAATCTGGAATTAGTGAATTGGCTTTGACTAGCCCTTTAACTAAGTACATCATAGATGCTTATGATGCTTGTTGATTAGTAGTTTACCTTTAGCCTTCTAGGCTCAACTATTCCTTTTTGCTGTGCCTTTATTGCTGCAACTTCCATATCAGCACCCCTAATAGTTGTTACAAATGGAATATTAAGTTCAACTGCAAGCCTTCTCATCATATTTCCATCACGCACAGCGCCACCAGAGATAGTTGGTACATTAACGATGAATGATACCTTGCCTTGCCTCATCAAATCAAGTGCATCTGGATTTTTAGATTCCCTAATTCTATAAGCGACTTCGACTGGAATTTGATTCTCTCTAAGATAATCTGCAGTTCCTGGGGTCGCATATAGGTTGAAGCCCATATCTGCTAATTTTGAAGCCGAATTCAAAAGATTCTTCTTGTCTTGATCTCTTACAGTTAGATAGGCCCCCCCTGACTTAGCAACAGGAACTTCTGTGGCCAATCTTGCTTTTAGGTATGCAACATCTGCTGAAACATCTGAACCAAATACTTCTCCAGTAGATTTCATTTCTGGACCTGGTGCTGGGTCCAGTCCACGTAGTTTTATGAAAGGAAAAACTGGCGCCTTTACACATATCTGCCCAGATGTCCTAATTGGAATGTCTTGCTTTGAAAGGGGTATTCCAATAGTAATGTTTGCAGCGATTCTTGCAAGAGGGAGACCTGATGATTTTGCTACAAAAGGAACTGTTCTAGAGGACCTTGGATTAACTTCTAGAACATATAAATCATCGCCTTGAATGGCAAATTGAATATTATAGCAACCTTTGATATTGAGGCCTAATCCTATCGCTTCTGTTTGCTTACGAACAAGTTCAAGAATATTTTCAGAGACATTTTGTGTTGGAATGAAACAGGTTGAATCTCCAGAATGAATTCCTGCTTCTTCCAAATGTTCCATAATCGCTCCAACAAGTACTTCTTTACCATCACATGCAGCGTCCACATCTAATTCAGTGGCGTGTCCAAGGTATTCATCAACCAAGAGAGGTTTATCTGGAGCGAGATAGGCTTCTTTCAAGTAAGCATCTAATTGCTCTTGATTAGAGAGAATCTCCATCCCTCTGCCGCCTAGAACATATGATGGCCTAATTAGCACTGGGAATCCAATTTCTTGGACTGCTTGCCTGACATCGTCTGAACTAGTGCCAGTTGTTCCCCTCGGCATTTTTAAGCCAGTTTTATGAGCAAATTGTTCAAATCTTTCTCTATCACTTGCTTCATCTATAGCATCACAAGAGGTGCCTGCAATTTCTAATTTCAAGCCCAACTTTTCCAAATCGGGAAGCCTCTTCTCTAGTGGCTGAGAAAGGTTAATTGCTGTTTGGCCGCCAAACTGTAGAAGAATTGAATGAGCATTTTCCCTAAGCAAAACCTCAGATACATATTCCAACGTTAATGGTTCAAAATAAAGTCTATCAGATGTATCAAAGTCTGTAGATACCGTTTCGGGATTATTGTTTATCAAAATTGCATCTTTACCAGCATCTCTGATTGCCTTAACTGCATGAACACAGCCGTAATCAAATTCTATTCCCTGTCCAATTCTTATCGGCCCGCTACCAATAGTAACATAACGCTGTTTGGTTCTGCTTTGTAAATTAGGAATATAGTCGATTTCATTTGAGCCATTTGGTTCATATGTTGAATAATAATAAGGCGTTTTAGCAGCAAATTCAGCAGCACAAGAATCAACCATACGGTATTTCGGATGAAGTTTTAATGAATGCCTACGAGCCATTACAGTTGATTCGTCTCGTCCCCGTGGTAGAGATTTATATCCTGTAGCAGGGAATGAATTCAATGCATCAGCAATATGTGAATCGCTAAATCCTAATGATTTCCATTTCCTTAAGGATTCTAAATCAACATCTGATGGATTACAAGCCTTAGAAACAATCTCATTTTCAACCTTTGCTATGTTTTCAAATCGATACAAGAACCACCTAGTAATCCGTGTAATTTCATGTACCCTTTCTACACTCCAACCACGTCTAAAGGCTTCAATTAATGCCCCCATTCTTCTATCGGTTGCAATTTTACACCAATCAACTAGGACCGAATCTGGTAGTTCTTCATAGGCTCTTTCTTGCATACCTTCTCCTTCAGATTCATCTGCTCTAGTCAAAGGTCTAGGATGAGGGCAACCTTGCTCTAATGAAGCCCATGCTTTCAAGAATGCTTCCTCAAAATTACGCCCAATAGCCATAACTTCTCCAGTTGACTTCATTGATGTGCCTAATTTCCTATCAGCAGTTCTAAACTTGTCAAAAGGCCACCTAGGGATTTTTACAACACAATAGTCCAATGTCGGTTCGAATGCAGCAGTAGTACCTTCTCCAGTAATTGGGTTAGGTAGTTCATCTAGTGTGTAACCGACTGCAATCTTTGCTGCCATTCTAGCAATAGGATACCCTGTTGCCTTACTGGCTAGGGCTGAAGAACGAGAAACTCTAGGGTTTACTTCGATAACTCGTATCTCTCCTGTAGATTGATTGAATGCAAATTGAACATTACAGCCTCCCTTAATATTCAATGCACGAATTAAACTCAATGCCTGGTCTCTCAAAATTTGATGATCACTATCTGAAAAGGATTGCAGTGGAGCAACTACAGTTGATTCACCTGTATGGACTCCCATTGGGTCAATATTTTCCATCGTACAAACAATTGTAGCATTGTCCGCTTCATCTCTCATCACCTCATATTCTAATTCTTGCCAACCGAGAATAGATTCTTCAATTAGAACTTGATTTATTCTAGAGTTTCTAATTCCCAAAGTTGCGATTTCCACTAATTCGCCTAAGTCCCAAGCAGTTCCTCCGCCCAATCCCCCGAGAGTAAAAGCCGGCCTGACAAGTAATGGCCAACTATTGATCTTTTCAGATGCAGCAATTACTTCTTCCATAGAATTACATGCGATTGCTTCTGAAATAGGTAGATTTATCGATTCACAAACCTTGTTGAATAGGTCTCTATCTTCGGCCTTATCAATCGCATCTAAATCAGAACCTATCAATTCAACTCCAAGTTCATCTAAAACTCCTTGATGAGCCAATTCGCTAGCAATATTCAATGCAGTTTGGCCGCCCATTCCAGCCAGAATCGCACATGGTCTCTCAATTTCTAAGATTCTTTTAACCGATGAAGACAGTAATGGTTCAATGTATACCTTGTCAGCCATTTCAGGGTCATTTTGTATTGTTGCTGGATTTGAATTAACCAAAATTACCTCATATCCGTCTTCTCTTAATGCCCTCACTGCTTGACTGCCTGAAAAATCAAATTCTGCAGCTTGACCAATTTTTATCGGCCCGCTTCCAAGGACAAGAATAGTCTTCAAATCATCTCTACGAGGCATCAGTTAATCACTCCTAGATGTTCATCTACTACTTGTCTAAATCTCAAAAATAAGTTCTCCGCATCGTGAGGACCAGGGCATGCTTCAGGGTGGAATTGAACAGTAAATGATGGATTGCCAATAACGTCAAGGCCTTCTACAGTTCTATCGTTGGCATTGATGTATCTAACTTCAACTTCGGCACCATGAAGGTTTTCTTGTGGGGGAGAAGTTGCTCCTGAAGGGTGGGCTGCCAGCATTCCTGAATCCGGGTCTGCAACAGCAAAGCCATGATTCTGACTTGTGATAAGCACCTTTCCAGTCTTCAAATCAATAACTGGTTGATTAGCGCCTCTATGTCCGTATCGCATTTTGTAAGTACTAAGCCCTGATGCTAATCCCATGAGTTGATGGCCTAAACAAATTCCCATTACTGGAATCTTAGAACTCACTGCTGAGGCCAATATTTTACGTGCAGTTGATGCTTTACCGGAGTGTGCTGGATCTCCCGGTCCGTTAGAACAGAATAGAGCATCAATACGATAATTCTCCATAAGTAATTGGAAATCAACATCAGGAGGGCACCAAATTACTTCGAATGATTTACACAAACTTCGAAGTATGTTATATTTTATTCCACAATCAATAGCCGCCAAACGAGGCTTTTGCACTCCAAAAACATCAAGTGAACCTGAATTGAGAACTACTGGTTCATCTATTGAAACTTGGTCCACTAAATCCTCTAAGTCAGGAGATTGAAGATGTTTCAATCTATCTACAAGTTCCTGCTCTTCAGTAATTGGGCCAAATACACATAGCACAGTACCTAATTCACGTACTCTCTTGGTAATTGCCCTTGTATCAATTCCTTGGATACCTGGGACATCATGAAGTCGCAGTAAATCATTAACTGTACCAATAGAATTTCGGTGGTCTGGTTGGGACATTGCATGACGGACAACAACACCACGTGGCCACACAGAAGCTGATTCAGAACAACCATGATGAATACCATAATTCCCAATAAGGGGATATGTGAAAGTTAAAACTTGACCGGCAAAAGATGGATCTGTTAATGATTCTTGATAACCCATCATTCCTGTTGTGAAAACAAGTTCCCCCTCACCTATCTTTTTAGCACCAAATAGTTCACCTTCATACCTGCCTCCGTCAGCAGTCAAAAGAAGACCTGCTCCACTTGCAGGAGATGGCAATTCATCACCTCTAGAAAGTCCATCAGCGGCATCTTGAAATGTAGGATAATCACTTGAATTCCTAAATTCAGCACCAGGACAGAAACTTCCGCCTTGCAACTGGGGCATTGACATCGCAGATGGTCAAAAACGGACTCCCATAATGATTGGGTTGATAAAGCGAAAAAAAGGTCGATTATTGAAATAATTAAAATCCGGCAAAATATATCTTAATCAATTAAGTAAGTAATTATTTACCGAAATTACTTATCTAAATCTATTACTTTCTTGCCTTTAGCCGAAGGCTCAATTATTAGGCGGGCATCTTCGAATTTGCGGTCTACCGTATTTCCTCCATACCAAGAATCTAGAAAAAGACCTAATGCAGCCACTTCAGAATGAGGTTGATTACCTACTGCTACATTGTATTGACTCAGTTTGAAAACTTCTCCAGGAACTTTAGCGCCGCCAACAATTACTACTAGCGGTCTATCTCTTCGAATCTTGGGGATGGCCTCTCTAAACGGCTCTCCATACATTGTAAGATGTACTGCAACACCTGGTGAACCATCTCCAGCATCTTTTTCTACAAATTTCCTCAACCATCCCATTGGACTTTTTAGATATTCACATTCAAGACCCTTCCCAAACCTTTTTTCAACCGATTTAAGGTTATCAAACATATCTTGGTCTTCGTCTCCAGCCAATAGAAATCTATCAGCACCAAATGCTCGGCCTACAAGTGCTAGATGCGTGGTGATTCTAGGATCTCTACCTCTACGATATCCTAGTCTTAGAACATCTACTCTATCACCAGACATAACACTGCCAAAAGACAATCATTGATGAAAGGTATGTTTGATTATGCATCAACGGATTTCTCATCAGACTGATTTGAATCCTTAGACGGGGTTATTTCAATATCATTAGAATCACAGAATCGTTTCAACCAAACCAAAAGTGATGCATCGACTAATAAGTGTGCACACCATGAGACACCAGACCAAAGAATTCCAAGACGTACGCATCTCCAAACTCCATCTATCAGTTCATACTGGTCTGTTAGTAAACCTATAGCCAGTGGTTCAATCACATATAGACCGCACATAATCAACATAGCACCTGAAATCAAAGAGGGGAGAAGTTTACCTAACTCTCTACTTAAATCACTCAATAAAGATGACATAAGTCCAAGACCAATAACTGCTAATGCCACTTGAGAAAAGTTCAAATCAAAAAATGTCGAAAGACCTGAATCAAGATTATCGCTTGCTGAGTCTACCGCTAACCACCAAAATACCAGTATTATAGTCATCAATCCACCACTATAATATGATTTATTTGCAATCATTCCAAAGATTGAGGAATTATCTTCAGGTTTTAACCTAACAATCAGCCTATTTGCCAATTCGAGGCTAGTTTCTGAAACAGAATTATTAGAATCAAAATCGCCCGATTCTTGAATTAATAATTGCGTATCTTCATCCGGCATAACGACACCTTTACAGTCACAACTTATCAAATCTCTCGCTTTCGCATGGTTCATGGGCGAGAACTTAGCACCTCAAGAAAATCGCCGTCAACATATTTTAACCAATATTAACAGGGGGAAAAAGGAACCATGCATAATCATGGGAATACTAAATGTCACACCTGATTCATTCCATGATAAAAGTAGAAGATTCGAATTAGATGATTCAGTTAAGAGAGGAATCAAAATATGGAACGAGGGCGCTACATGGCTTGACATAGGCGGTGAATCGACTAGACCTGGCGCTTCTGCTGTAGAGGTAAAAGAAGAATTAAGAAGAGTAATTCCAGTAATACAATCTTTGAAAAAAATAAGACCTGAAGGGCTAATTTCAATTGACACTAGAAGGGCTGTAGTTGCTCGAGAGGCGATTAAAGCTGGTGCAGAAATGATCAATGATATATCTGGATTGAGCGACCCAGAAATGATGGACTTAGTTATTGAAAGCGGTTGTGCTGTATGTATCATGCACATGCAAGGTGAACCTGATAAAATGCAAGAAAATCCCGAATATCAGAATTGTGTCGAAGAAGTAAGTTCCTATCTATTTGACAAAGCGCAGGAACTAATCAACAATGGCCATCCAAAGGAATTGATAATAATTGACCCAGGCATCGGCTTTGGTAAATTACTTGAGCATAATATCGAATTAATGAAAAATATCGATACACTCAATAATTCGGATTTCTCTACACTTCTAGGAGTTTCACGTAAATCTATGATAGGTCAAATCACAGGCAAATCCAATACTGGTAGTAGGCTTCCAGGTACTTTAGCAACTTCTGCCTTTGCTTTCTATAACGAAATAGATATCCTTAGAGTTCATGATGTAGATGAACATGTAGATTTGATGAAAGTTCTAAGTGCACTTGATTAATCAAATCCCACCAATCAACCCTGCGGCTGCAACCCATGCACCTGCCATACTGCCTAGATTGGTAAGAGCTGTAACCAGTAAAACCCTACCCGCCCTATTAGACCAAAATAGGCTAAATTTATCTAATTTCAAGAAATTTTGCAAGTCTTCGGTTGTTGGCTCTACAACTTTCATTTGAACATAACCAGCAAACCACCCAGCAGCTAAGGTTGGATTTAGTGAAGTTATAGGCGAGGCTAGTGCTGCTGTCAAGATTGACAATATGTGGCCCCTAGCCAAAATACATCCAATTGCAGCAAATACAGCATTTGCTAATGTCCAAACGGTGAATAATTCAACAAGGTCAATACCATCACCTGTTGTCAAAAAGTATGCCATTAAGCCCATGACCAATGCAGGAATCATCCAAGGAATAGTTTTCGATAAAAATGATTTTTGCGGTATTTCTTCTAATAGTGAAAGGTTATTTTTGTCGAATTGTAATTTTTCCTTCAAATTTTTCTCCAACCCAGTTAGATGACCTGCGCCCACAACGGCTAGGATTTTCTTATCCGGATCAATCGAAAGAATCTTCTCGGCCAAATATGAATCTCTCTCATCGATCAAAACTATGCCTGCTCCGGGTGAAAATTCCCTTAACTCTTCCATCATCGATGAAAGTAAATCACGATTGCCGAGTAATTCTTCCAAATCTGGATTCTCTTCATCTTCTTCTTCGCCTAAAAGTGAATAAAGAATCTTAAATTTCTCTCTAAATTTCATTTTCTTCCATGCTCTTCGTAATGTCACTTGTATGTCTCTATCAATCAATTCAACATCCAAATCCATCTCTCTAGCCATCTGGACTGCCGCCAATAATTCAGCACCAGGTTGTTCACCCTCATCCATCCCCAATCTGCGTTGCTCTGTTGCCAACATTGATTGTAATAGCACTAATGGTGCCTTTCCTTCCTTGATTACTTTCAGTAACCCTTCTTTATCCAGCCTTCTATCACTAATCAGTGAATCATATCTTGATTGACAAAGTTCAACAGCCACGACATCAGGCTTAAATTCCTCGATTTGATACTTTACTGCATCCACACTCGCCTTAGCAATATGCGCAGTACCTAATAATCTGAGATTAGGCGAAATATCGAGGAATGGTGATGAAGACATATTTACTCCTCTTTACTGTGGTAAAAGTAATTTTAATTGCTCTGTAATCTGTTCTATGGCCATTAAACTCGCCTTTTCCAAATCATCTGGTACTTCTGTCAGTATTACTTCGAAAGGGATTTGCCCTCCGGCCAACTCTCGATGACCTCCTGCCAGACCATCCGTCCAATGTGACGAGAATATCTTGCCAATGTGAATATCTGTTCTTTTAGTTCTAGCAGAGATGATGACTTTGCCCCTACGTACTCCAAAAACAACGACTGTATCTATTCCTTCGGTTGGAAGTAAAAAATCAGCAATCTGTGCTAGAGAATCTCTATTCGGCATCTCCATCAGCGGGGCTAGAATAGTATTACCAAATTTTATTCTACTATTTAGTGCGTTCGAAAAAGCCTCTAATGTTTCTTGCGACCGCGGTGGTATTTCTATAGAACGCATTACATCTTTATCGACAAAAGCATTTAACCAAGATAATGCTCTCAAATCAACAGCGTTAAAGTCTCTAGTAAATCCAAGTGTATCTGTCTTAATTCCGAATGCTAAAGCTGTTGCTGTTTTGATATCAATTTGATGATTTAGGCTCATAAGAAGGCTCGTTATCAAGGATGAAGTTGAAGAAAATTCTGAACGTACAAGCACAATATCAGCAGCAACTGAGTCCTCGACTGTATGGTGGTCGATTACTATATTTGGAATACAGTCTACTGGTAAGATATTATTTGCCCCCGGCTTGTGAAAATCTACTGTAATTACAACCTGCGAATCTGCTATTATATCAGCAACCTCCCAATCAAGAATCAAGCGACGTGTTGGAATTTCTAACAATTGCACCATTGCTCTATTTTGTTGATGTTCAATTAACCCGCCATGAAGTATACTACCTTCAAGACCTATTTTTTCAACTAATTTCAACATTGCTAACCCTGACGCCAATGCATCTGGGTCAGGATTATCATGGCAGAAAATAGCGACTTTACTTCCTTTAGGTATTGCTTTTAGATAGGCTTTTACAACTGAAGCGCTAGTTCTTCTCTCCCATGAGCGGATGCGGTCTTGCATAGCAGCAAATGAGATATCATCAATGCTTACCAAATCAATTCCATCTCCCTCTAACGGAATTGTAGTAAGTATTGGTGTATCAGGCCACTTGATTTTAATTTCCTCAAGGGGGTTTTCATCCTTCAAAGCATTGTTGTCTAAATACAAAATTGCTGTCGGAATATGTTCTATTAAAGGTATTGAAGCTAATTTTAATGGAGATGGTAGAGCAATAATTTCACAGCCTTCAAGAGGTTCTTCGACAGGTAAAGTCGATGCCAATCCTACAAGAACACATCTATGTCTATTAGCACACCATTTAGACAGTCTGACTGCCAAATGATTGGAACCAAAAACTAAGAACATTTAATCCCCACATTTCGACTATATGTCAATGGGTTTTGAAATTGACGCTCTAAGTATTCACGTAAAACTAAGTTTGACTGCTTCTCTTTCAACACCGTGAACTTCGAACAAGTCTCTTCTTTGACAACCTTTCATACTCGCTACAAAGGTAACTGGGATCATCTGGATCTGCTTATTGAAACTCGTAGCAGTTTGATTGTACATCTCCCTTCTGTCTGCGACTTGATTTTCAAGTGAAACTAGTTCTTTTTGAATATTCAAAAAGTTACTATCTGTTTTTAGTTCAGGGTATGCTTCTGCTACCGCATTAATTCTTGGCATCATTCCACTCATCATGGATTCTGCAGCACTTACTCCTTTGACATCTTTATTTTGAAGGGCACCTGCTGCAGCTTGTCGTGCTTTAGCGAACTCCATGAATAAATCCTTCTCATGCTTAGCATAACCTTTTACAATTTCTTCAAGGTTTGGCAGCATATCATATCTCTGCTTTAGCAAAACATCGATATTAGCCCAAGATTGATTGACATTTTCTTCAAGAGAAACTAATCTATTCCATGTAGAGAAGAACCAAATTATGAAGAAAAGAAACAAGACTCCAACAATAAGGCCTATAATCAGTATACTATCCATGGATGATGCTAAGGGTCTTACCTTATGAGAGTTACCAATCATAAAATTACGATAAAAACAAATGTATAGTCCTACAGGACAAAACGAGCCAAAGAGATGTTTTGTTATTTTTCTTGGAGTTGAATTGAATGTTAATAGAAAATTTACTCGTAATTATTGGAGTGATGATAATTGCATTTATCTTCGCACCAATTGGCCTTGGAGGAGGAATGCTATTTGTCCCATTGCTTCACTACGTTTCAGGATGGCCAATAGATGGGAAACTTCTCGCAGTATCTTTATTGCTCACAGGAGTGGTTAGTTGGGGCAGTGGATTAACCCACAGGAAGGAAGAATTAG
>Ga0066846_10001527_pt1 | contig 10998 bp, 8 predicted proteins | sample ETNtaG_33_FD_65489 | JGI IMG/M metagenome (GOLD analysis project Ga0066846, IMG submission 65489) | Marine microbial and viral communities from oxygen minimum zone, Eastern Pacific Ocean - ETNP201310SV76 | ecosystem: Environmental > Aquatic > Marine > Oceanic | place: Pacific Ocean: Eastern... | reverse complement strand
GTTCGCAGCGGCCCCTTAATAATGCGATCCATGTTGTATAGATTCAGCCATCCATGACAAAGCCTAAAACCGCCGTCATCATTCTTGCCGCTGGGGCCAGCACGCGTATGAAGTCTGCATTGCCCAAGGTGCTGCACCCCTTGGCCGGGCGGCCCCTGATCGAACACCTGTTGGAGACCGCCCGTGGTCTCAAGCCCGAACGCCTGGTTGTGGTGGTGGGGCCGGGGATGGGGGCGGTGGCCGATGCTGTCGTCTCTGTGGCCGCTTCAGTGGCCACGGTGGTTCAGGACGAGCCGCTTGGAACCGGCCATGCGGTCATGGCCGTACGCTCGGAGTTGGATGGATTCGACGGCGCCGAGGACAGAGTGTTGATCCTGTGCGGTGACACGCCCCTGGTAACGGGGGAAAGCCTGGAGGCACTTGTGCAGGCGCTGGAGGGGGAAAGCAGCCCCGCCGTGGCCGTTCTCGGCATGCGGGTGAGCGCCCCCCACCAGTACGGACGGCTGGTGACGATTGAGGGCGGCGGGCTGGAGGCCATCGTCGAGGACGCTGACTGTACGCCCGAGGAACGCCAAAATGAGCTCTGTAATTCCGGTGTCATGGCGGTGGCGGCCAAGCATCTTTATCCCTTGTTGGAGGCCGTGAGCAACGACAACGCCAAGGGCGAATTTTACCTCACCGACATGGTGGCTCGGGCGCGGGAGCAAAATCTCACCTGTGTCTACCGCGAGGTGGCAGAGAGTGAGCTTCTGGGCATTAACTCGCGGGAGGAACTGGCCCGTGCCGAGGCGGTCCTACAGGGGCGGCTGCGCGCCGAAGCCATGGCCGGCGGTGTCACTATGACCGATCCCGAAACCGTGTGGCTTAGTTTCGACACCGTCTTGGGGCGGGACGTGACTATCGAGCCCCACGTTTTTTTCGGACCCGGAGTTACCGTGGGCGATGGCGTTTGCATTCGCGGTTTTTGCCATATGGAGGGGGTGGCGGTCGCGGCCGACGCCGTTATCGGCCCCTTCGCCCGGCTGCGCCCGGAAACGATGATTGGCCGGGGCGCCCATGTTGGCAATTTCGTGGAGATCAAGAAATCCGAGATTGGTGAAGGGGCCAAGGCCAATCATCTGAGCTATATCGGCGATGCGGTGGTCGGTGCCGCGGCCAATATCGGCGCCGGCACCATTACCTGCAATTACGACGGTTTCACCAAGTCGCTGACGGAGATCGGGCAGGGTACCTTCATCGGCTCCAACACCGCTCTGGTGGCCCCGGTCAAGGTGGGCGCGGGCGCTATCGTCGGGGCGGGAAGCGTTATCTCACGCGATGTGGCTGCCGAGGCGCTGGCCATGACACGGGCTGAACTGACGGAACAGGCGGGCTGGGCCGCCGGCTACCGTGAGCGGCACGGCCCCAAGAAGACCAAGAAGAAACGCTAACGGTATGTGCGGGATTATCGGCATCGTCGGCCGCGGGGAGGCGCCGGACCTGCTGTTGGAGGGGCTCAAGCGCCTGGAATACCGTGGCTATGATTCGGCGGGTATCGCTACCCTGGTAAACGGAAACATCGAGCGCCGCCGCGCCGAGGGCAAGCTGGAAAACCTGGAGGCGTTGCTGGACGACGATCCCATCGGCGGCACCATTGGCATCGGCCATACCCGCTGGGCCACCCACGGACGGCCAAACGAAACCAACGCCCATCCCCATGCCACCAACAGAGCGGCCATCGTCCATAACGGCATCATCGAGAACTTCCAACCCCTACGTGCGGAGCTCGAAGGGATGGACCATGAGTTTTTCACCGACACCGATTCCGAAGTGGTGGCCCATCTGTTGACTCGCTATCTCGATGAAGGCATGGCGCCAGTGGACGCCACCAGGGCGATGCTGGGACGGCTGGAGGGGGCCTTCGCCCTGGCCATTATTTTCGCAGGGGAACACGAGCTGATGATTGGCGCGCGGCGGGGCAGCCCGCTGGCCGTGGGATTTGGTGAGGGTGAGATGTATCTGGGCTCCGATTCCCTGGCACTGGCGCCGCTGACCCAGAAAATCTGTTACCTCGACGAAGGCGACTGGGCCGAGATCACGCCCGGAGGCGTCACCATTCATGACGAAAGCGGCAAGATTGCTGAACGCCCGGTGCGGCTCACCGCTAATACCGGCGCGGCCACGGGCAAGGGCGACTTCCCCCATTTCATGCTCAAGGAAATCTTCGAACAGCCCGGCGTGATCGGTGATACCCTCTACAGCCTCGTCAATCCCCAGACCCGCACCATTGAACTGCCGGGCATGCCCTTCGAATGGGCTGAGATTCCCAAGGTGACGCTAGTGGCCTGCGGCACCTCATCTTATGCGGCGCTGGTGGCTAAATACTGGTTCGAGGAGATCGCCGGGATTTCCGTGGAATGGGACATCGCCTCGGAGTTCCGTTATCGCGCGCCTCATCTGCCCAAAGGTGGGGTAGCGTTTTTTATCTCACAGTCGGGAGAGACCGCCGACACCTTGGCGGCGCTGCGTTTCGCCCGCGAACAGGGCCAGCATATCGTGGCCTTGGTTAATGTGCCGGAAAGCTCCATAGCGCGCGAGGCCGATCTGGTGCTGGGCACCCATGCCGGGCCGGAAATCGGCGTCGCCTCCACCAAGGCCTTCACCACCCAGCTGACGGTGCTAGCCTGTCTGGTTATCTCTGCCGCAAAGGCGCGAGGGACCATCGGTCATGACCGCGAGGCGGCACTTTCGGCGGCGTTGATGGAGGTGCCGGCGCGCGCCGCCGATGTTCTCAATCACGATGAAAAGCTGCGCGCCATCGCGGGACACGTGGCCGAGGCCCGTGACGTGATCTATCTCGGGCGTGGCGCCTCCTTTCCCATCGCACTGGAAGGGGCGCTGAAACTGAAGGAGATTTCCTATATCCACGCCGAGGGCTATGCCGCCGGAGAGATGAAGCACGGTCCCATCGCGCTGATCGAAGACGACGTGCCGGTGATTGTGATCGCGCCCGGCGACGCGCTGTTCGAGAAAACCGCCTCCAACACCCAGGAGGTGATCGCGCGCGGTGGCAAGGTGATCTTTTTCAGCGACGCGGATGGGGTGGCGGCCTTTGAAGGCAAGGCGGCGGAGGTGGTGGCGCTTCCCAGCGTTGATCCCTTCGTGGCGCCTATCCTCTACGCCATTCCGGTACAGCTGTTGGCCTATCACACGGCGGTGGCCAAGGGCACCGACGTGGACCAGCCGCGCAACCTGGCGAAATCAGTGACGGTGGAATAGGTGAGAGCAGTCTTTTCTTTTCTAATAGTGAGGGTGTTTCAGTGTCGTTAAAATCTACCTTCTCAAACCGTTGGTTTCCCTCACCTTAATTTCACTAATTTCATCTGTTTCAGTGATTACACTAAAACAGTACTTGGAACTGTCCTAAAATCCGGTGGTGGCTGCCTAATCGACGCGGCCGATTTCTGAGCGGATGTATTGCAGATCGAAGGCCTCGCGCTCTGCTTGGGCCCTGGAACTGGTATCGGAAACCGAGAATAACCAACTCGCCAGAAAGGCTGAGCTCATGGCGAACAAGGCGGGGTATTTATAGGGGAAGACGGCTTGCGCATTGCCCAGTACATCCACCCATACCGTGGGACCCAGGATCATCAGCCCCACCGCTACGCCTAGGCCGCAGGCCCCGCCCCAAAAGGCGCCGCGCGTGGTGAGCTTGGACCAATACATGGAGAGCAGCAAGATCGGGAAATTAGCGCTCGCCGCAATGGCGAAGGCCAGCCCCACCATGAAGGCCACGTTCTGTTTTTCAAACACCATACCGAGCGCAATGGCGAGAATGCCCAGCCCCACGGTGGCTATACGCGAGACTTTCAGTTCCTCGGCGTCATCAGCCTCTCCATGGCGAAAGACGCTGGCGTAGAGATCGTGACTGACGGCCGAGGCTCCGGCTAGGGTCAGCCCCGAGACCACCGCCAAGATGGTGGCGAAGGCCACCGCCGAGATAAACCCGAGGAAGAAATCGCCGCCGGTGGCTTGGGCCAGGTGGATGGCCGCCATATTGTTGCCGCCGATGAGTCCCCCTGCGGAATCGAGGAAACGGGCGTCGCCGCCCACCAGAACGATGGCCCCGAAGCCGATGATGAAGGTGAGGATGTAGAAATAGCCGATGAAGCTAGTGGCGTAGAACACCGAGCTGCGGGCCTCGCGGGCGTCGGGCACGGTGAAGAAGCGCATCAGGATATGGGGCAGGCCGGCGGTGCCGAACATCAGCGCCAATCCTAAGGAAATGGCCGAGATGGGATCGGCCAGCAGACCACCCGGCGCCATGATGGAATCCCCCTTGGGATGAACGGCGACGGCATTCTCGAAGAGCCTCACGAAGCTGAACTCCATGTTCCACAACACGGCGATGGCTATGAAGCTGGCGCCGAAGAGAAGCAGCACGGCCTTGATGATCTGGACCCAGGTTGTGGCAATCATGCCGCCGAAGGTGACATAGAGAATCATCAGGATGCCTACGATGACTACGGCTGAGGAATAGGGCAGGCCAAATAGGACCTCGATCAGCTTTCCCGCTCCCACCATCTGAGCGATGAGGTAGAGAATGACTGTGGCCAGGGCGCCACAGGCGGAAATGGAGCGGATGGGCACCGGCGATAGGCGGAAGGACACCACATCGGCGAAGGTATAGCGTCCGAGATTGCGCAGCCGCTCGGCGATGAGAAAGAGAATAATGGGCCAGCCCACGAGAAAGCCGATGGAATAGATAAGCCCGTCATATCCGGACAGAAATACCAGCCCAGAAATACCGAGAAAGGAGGCCGCCGACATATAGTCCCCGGCGATGGCCAAGCCGTTCTGCAAGGCGGTGATGTTGCCGCCCGCGGCGTAGAAATGAGCGCGCGTGCGGGTACGCCGTGCCGCCCAGGCGGTGATCGCCAGGGTGGCGGCCACGAAAAGAAAGAACATGGCGATGGCTGGAAGATTGAGATCGGCCGGCATCAGTGGCCTGTCTCTTTGAGGATTTCACGGGTGATCTCATCAAAATGGGTATTGGCCCAGTAGACGTAGATTCCGGTGGCGGCGAAGGCGGCGAGGATGATGGCAATGCCGATGGGAATGCCCAGAGTGAGGACGCCGCCGTACTGTAATGGTATGGCCAGCCAGTGGGGGGCGAAGGCGATGGTGAGGATGAATCCGAAATAGATCACCAGCATGAAGCACGTGAGCACACGCCCCATGTGCTCCTTGCGGGTGACCATGGCCTTGAATTTCGGGTTATTGCGGATTTTATGGGCGGTGGCGCTGTCCATGGAGGGGTGACGGTCCTTCTTTTTGTGCCGGGATCTGTTAAGGGGCCGCTACTTTGCATGAAAAGGCGAGTGCGTGGAAGGTCCTCAAAGCCATTATTCATTCCCTTGGCGACTTTGCTCGCAAGCGCCATTCCCTTTGGGTTCTTCAGTACTGAGCCATCGGACGCGTACTTAACCCAGAACCAGTCCTGATTGATTGTTTTAATCTCTTAGATATATCGTTAGGGATAGAGGATATAAATGCAACAGGAGTAGCCATCTATGACGTTTATTAAGCGCCTTCTGTATTCACTAGTTTTGTTTGTTGGGGGGTGGCTATTTAATTTTATTTTTGACATTCAATTTGCCTTGGGTGTTGCCGCTGGTTGGTTCATGCGGGAAGGCTATGACAACATCGCCAGTATACTTTTTAAGCTAATTAATTGATGAATTAACGGTCTCTTCGACTAACCCGGCAAGTCTGTGAGGGAAGCTTCAGATTGAGTTTTTTTACCATTTCCGAGCAGCTCCTGGTATAGGCGCAAAGTCTTTGGCGTTGGTTCCATGCCAAAATCTTCGGCGAGTACATGCTGCCACTTCTGAAACTGAGCCTCCATCAAATCATATCTGCCGAGGCGAGCTAGGTATCTTATGAGATTCTGAAGAAAGCTCTCGCGGCATGGTTCACGGAAAAGGACGGTGCGGCAAACCTGTGCAGCATCAACCAGATTGCCCTGTTCGGCATGACATCGCGCCAGGCCGCCCATCATTTCCAGGTAAATTTCGCACAATCGCTCCCGCTCCTCCGCCCACCAATCCTCATAAGGGTCACCTTCCATAAAGTCTCCGCGGTAGAGACTTTTGGCATTTTCGAAGCGCATTAATGCTTCCGTGATCTCTCCCTTTTTTTCCAACTCCCCACCCTCGAAGGCGAGTTTCTCGAAGGCATCCGCATCGACCCAGACTGCATCGCGTCTCAGAAGATACGACTTGTCAGTTGTTTCCACCACCTCTTCAGTCAGTCCGCCGGCACGCAACTGTTTGCGCAGAAAGCTGATGACGACCTTGAGTCGCTCCCATCCGGAACGCACGTCGGCACCAGGCCACATATATTGGATAAGAAGCTCGCGGTGAAGAGGGCGGCCAAGACGGGAGACTAGGCATTTCAACAATATCACTGCCTTTTTGCGTTGCCATTTATCGACGGCCAGGCCTTCGCCAGCGACGGTCAGACAGAAATGCCCAAGCGTATAAATTCTCAAAGGTGTCGATACATGAGGGTCCTTGCGCGCCAACCTGGAATCGTGGAGAAAAGCCACCGCCACAACATCACCATCGGAGCGATGCTTGGCATCGGCCGGCATGACCAGCGTGCTGATAGCCGCCGCCACCATTTCTCCATTTTTATGGCGGAGCCGGCAGGACCGGGCCGACCAGGTTTCGCCGCGCAGGAAACACGACATTCCCTCGCATGCAACAGAGCAGAGGGGCTCGCCGCTGGAATGAACGCCCTGTAGGACTTCACCGCAACCAGAGCCGATGACCTCGCTCGGAGAATATCCCAACAACCCCTCGGCGCCGCTGTTCCAGCCGACAATATGCATGTTCTCGTCAATAGCCATCGCCGCTTCCGACGATAACTGCACAAGATCAGCTGTACGGATCATATTTGCACCATAAGGTTCGGTTACTTACTGGTTACACTACGTCATATTAGAAAAATCCGCGAATCTCCAAAAAATTCTTAAATTTCTGCGGAAAACTTGGGAAACTGCGTTGCATAAGCGAGGTTTATCCTAACATTTGGCTGCGACGTTTGCCCGCGAACAGGGGGCAGATGAAGTTGTGGCAGAACATCTTGAAATACTGGCAAGGCGGCGGTTCGGCAAGACTGGCCCTCCTATCGAGCGTCACTGAAAACTCTTCTTGATTTGTGTATCCTCTGACTGGCAAGCCTCCTCAAATCAGATGTGGCCCGTCGCCAATTTCACGGCATGGAGAAATTCCTGGAAATCGAATATGTCTATCTCGAGGAGATCGAGGAATGAGGAAGAGAATCCATGGCCGAGTTTGATGTTGACCTGTTGGTGATCGGGGCCGGGTCGGGCGGCGTGCGCGCGGCGCGAATGGCCGCCAATGAAGGCGCTAAAGTGGCCGTGGCCGAGGACAAGGACCTGGGCGGCACCTGCGTCAATGTGGGCTGCGTGCCCAAGAAGCTGTTCACCTATGCTGCCCATTACGCCGGGGACTTCGAGGACGCGGAAGCCTACGGCTGGGAGGTGGGCTCGCGCAATTTTTACTGGCCACGGCTGATCGCTAACAAGAACACCGAGATCGCCCGCCTCAACGGCATTTACGGCAAACTTATGGATGAGGCCGGCGTGACCCTTATGCGTGGCCGCGCCACCCTCACCGGCCCCAATTCCGCGACCGTAGAGGGGGCTGAAGTTACAGCCAAATATATCCTGGTCGCTACCGGCGGCCACCCCGTGGTGCCCGAGTTTCCCGGTAACGAACACGTGATTACCTCTGATCAGGCGTTTCACCTGGGGACCCTGCCTGGGCGCCTGGCGATGGTGGGGGGCGGCTATATCGCGGTGGAGTTCACCAGTATCTTCCATGCCCTGGGGGTGGATGTGACCCAGCTTTACCGGGGGCCGCTTTTTTTGCGCGGGTTCGACCACGACCTGCGCGAGGGGCTGGCCGGGGAAATGCGCAAACAGGGGGTGAGCCTGCGCTTCGAGTCACAGGTGGCAAAAATTGAAAAGCAGGGGAAGGCGTTTCAGGTAAAGCTTGAGGACGGCAGCGCGCTGGAGACCGATCTGGTCATGGTCGCCACCGGGCGCGCGCCCAACACCAAGGGGCTGGGTCTAGAGGCGGCGGGGGTGGAACTGGCGGCAAACGGCGCGGTAAAGGTGGACGATCACTTTTGCAGCAACGTGCCCTCGGTCTATGCCTTGGGCGACGTGATCGATCGCGTGCAATTGACTCCGGTGGCCATCGCCGAGGCCATGGTGGTGGTTGACCACATGTTCGGTGCGGACGCGATGGCGGACATGTCTTACGACAACATTCCCTCGGCCGTGTTCAGCCATCCTAATCTCGCCACCGTGGGGCTGACCGAGGAAGAAGCGCGCAAGCGCCACGGCGAGGTGGAGGTTTACACGTCGTCGTTCAAGGCGCTGAAACACACGTTGACAGGACGCGACGAGACCACCTTCATGAAGCTGGTGACAGAGCCGGGCGCAGGCAGGGTCTTAGGCCTGCACATGATGGGAGAGGCCGCCGGCGAGATCGTGCAGGGGTTCGCCGTAGCCATGACCTGCGGCGCCACCAAGGCTCAATTCGATGCCACCATCGGCATCCACCCCACGAGCGCCGAGGAATTTGTCACTCTGCGTACTCCACGGGAGTGAGAGGAGAGCCATTAGTTTTTCTTGGAAAATCAGTGCCACGGGCGTATATCCGTGAATTCGGAAACGCGAACAAAATGGGAAGCGTGGGAGTGGTCCCATGAATAGACTTAAGAAATGGACGCCTGAAAGCTGGCGCAAGAAAGAGGCTCTGCATCAGCCGGTTTACCCGGATGCGGAAGTGCTTGGCCATGCCGAAGCGCGGTTGGGACAGTTCCCGCCGCTGGTCTTCGCCGGTGAGGCCCGCAACCTCAAGGCCAAGCTGGCCCAGGTGGCCGAGGGCAAGGCTTTCCTACTGCAAGGCGGTGACTGCGCCGAGAGCTTTGCCGAGTTTAATCCCGACAATATCCGCGACACCTTCCGCGTGCTGTTGCAGATGGCGGTGGTGCTCACCTTTGGCGCCACCTGCCCGGTGGTCAAGGTGGGCCGTCTCGCCGGACAGTTCGCCAAGCCCCGTTCCTCGCCGGTGGAGGAACGCGATGGCGTGGAACTGCCCAGCTATTTGGGCGATTCCATCAACGGTATCGAATTTGACGAGGCCTCCCGCGTGCCCGATCCCGAGCGCATGATCCAGGCTTATAACCAGTCTGCGGCAACGCTCAACCTGTTGCGCGCCTTCGCCCAGGGTGGTTATGCCGACCTCCATCAGGTACACAGCTGGACCTTGGGGTTCCTCGACCGTAGCCCCCAGGGTGAGCGCTATCGCGAACTTGCCGACCGCATTGATGAGAGCCTGGCCTTCATGGACGCCTGCGGCATCAGTTCCAAGACCACGCGAGCTATGCGCGAGACCAGCTTCTTTACCTCCCACGAGGCGTTGCTGCTGCCCTATGAACAGGCCCTGACCCGTATCGACAGCACCAGCGGCGACTGGTACGACTGTTCGGCCCACATGCTGTGGGTCGGCGAGCGTACCCGCGACCCCAAGGGCGCCCATGTGGAATTCCTCTCTGGCGTCGGCAATCCGCTGGGGGTCAAGGTAGGGCCGGGCGCAAGCCCTGATGACCTGCTGAAGCTGGCTGACATGCTCAACCCCGGCAACGAGGCGGGAAGGCTGACCCTGGTCTCGCGCATGGGCGACGAGAAGATCGAAACCTGTCTGCCGCCTTTGGTGCGGGCGCTTAAAGCCGAGGGCCACAACGTGATCTGGGCCTGTGATCCCATGCATGCCAATACGGTCAAGAGCTCCAACGAGTACAAGACACGGCCCTTTGACCGCATCATGGCCGAGATGAAGAGCTTCTTCGCCGTGCACCGTGCCGAGGGGGGCTTCGCCGGCGGCGTCCACGTGGAGATGACCGGCCAGGACGTGACCGAATGCATCGGCGGCGCCCAGGCCATCACCGAACAGGGCCTGTCCGACCGCTATCACACCTTCTGCGACCCGCGTCTCAACGCCAGCCAGGCCCTGGAACTGGCTTTTCTTCTCGCCGAGGAGCTGAAAGAGGAACGCGGCGCGTCCGAGATAACCGGGAGCGGCGAGCGGAAGGTGGCCGCCTCCTCCTGATGCTCGGCGCGGTGATAGCACGGCCCCGCTGCCTCTTTCTCGCGTACCGCATATGACCGACCGACTGACATTGGCGCTGGCGCAGATTAACCCCACCGTGGGCGACGTGGCGGGAAATACCGCGCGTATCCGCGCTGCCTGTGGGGAAGCCGCCATCGCCGGGGCCGATCTGGTGATTTTCGGAGAACTGGCCATCACCGGCTATCCGCCTGAGGACCTAGTGCTCAAACATTCCTTTATGGATCATGTAGACGAGGTGGTGGCGGCGCTGGCGAAGGATACTGGCGACGACGGGCCGGGGATGCTCCTCGGCGCCCCCCGGGCCGAGGATGGGCGGCTCTATAACGCGGCGCTGTTGCTCCATAAGGGTGCCATCACCGCCACGGTTTTCAAGCACGACTTGCCCAATTACAGCGTCTTTGACGAAAAGCGTATCTTTACCCCCGGCCCGCTGTCGGAGCCGGTGGATTTCCGTGGGGTGAAGCTGGGAATATTGATCTGCGAAGATATGTGGTCCCCGGCCCCGCCCGACCATCTGCATGCCGCCGGGGCGGAAATTCTGGTGGTCCTCAACGGCTCGCCATTCGAGCGAGGCAAGCACGACACGCGCCGTGAGCTGGCCGCGGACAGGGTGGGTGAGACGCATCTGCCGCTGGTCTATGTGAACCAGGTGGGGGGGCAGGACGAACTGGTCTTCGACGGCGCTTCCTTCGTGTTCGGCCCCAGGGGAGAGCTAAACCATCAGGCGCCCCACTGGGTGGAAAGTGTGAGCCTTACCGAATGGGAAAAAGGCGATGAGGGATGGGTC
>Ga0066846_10001521_pt1 | contig 11028 bp, 10 predicted proteins | sample ETNtaG_33_FD_65489 | JGI IMG/M metagenome (GOLD analysis project Ga0066846, IMG submission 65489) | Marine microbial and viral communities from oxygen minimum zone, Eastern Pacific Ocean - ETNP201310SV76 | ecosystem: Environmental > Aquatic > Marine > Oceanic | place: Pacific Ocean: Eastern... | reverse complement strand
AAAACTTTTAAGTTGAATAAGATAACGAAATTTGAACTTACTAATTATGATTTTATATCATTAATAGATGACCGTACTAAAAAAAGATTTGGGATAGTAGATGAAAATTAGCTTTGGCATTACAGTCCACAATGAGGCAGATGAGTTAAATAAGCTATTAGAAATATTAATACATAAGACAGACCCAGAAGATGAAATAATAATTTGTGTAGATGGCGATGATGATGGAGTTAGGTTCGTATTAGATAGTTGGACACAACAATATGCTCACACTAAAACTATAAAGATATATCAAAGAAAACTTGAAGGTGATTTTGCAGCCCAAAAGAATTCAGTAATAGAGAATTGTGATGGAGATTATATTTTCCATATAGATGCAGACGAGATCCCACACGAGAATCTCGTTAATATTTTACCAGAGATGTTAGAAACAAATGATGTGGATTTAGTATGGGTCCCACGAGTGAATACAGTTGAAGGACTTACTGATGAACATTGCACAAAGTGGGGATGGAGAATTACAAAGTTAGGTTGGGTAAATTATCCAGATTATCAGGCACGAATTTTTAGAAACAGTCCTGATATAAGATGGAGAAAACCAGTTCACGAACACATTTGGGGTTGTAAAACTTATGCTCATTTACCACCACAAGAAGAATTATCGTTATATCATCACAAAACAATAGATAAACAAGAACAGCAGAATAGGTTATACAGTGATATTTTGGAGAATTGTAAATAACCAACTTCATCCCGTCCAGGAAACAGATAATCTTGGATTTGAGGAATCTGAAGGCTTACGGATACCTGACGAATATTTAGATAAACAAGAGTTTATGGTTATGAGAACTGCCCACGGAATAGGTGATTGGGGAATTATATCAGCGATGCCTCGTTTATTGAAAGAGAAGTATCCAAATTGTAAGGTATATGTTCCTTCTGTAAATTTACTTGAAAAGTTGTTTGGTCAAATGAAGGATAGTTGGGGAACTTGGGATAATCCTTTTAAGAATGTTCATTATATCTTTGATAATAATCCATATGTAGATAAATTTGTTGATGAGGTTGATGGTGAGATATTCCATGACCATTATAGAGTATATGATAAAGATAAAATAGATATACCTTTAACTAAACAGATGTTAAAGTTTTGGCAGTTTACTGAAGAAGAATATGGGGATTGTACTCCAGAGTTGTATTTTTCAGATGAAGAAAGACAGAAGGGTGATGAAGTTATAAAACAATATGCGGGAGATGAAGAATTTGGTGGATTACTTATTACAAGTAGGTTTGAAGGTGTATCAAAATCGACTGGTGAAAATTATGATATAGAAGGTAATATAAAGTTAATGACTGCCGTGTTAGAAAAATGTGGGGATTTACCATTTTTTTATTATACTCATAAAAAACCAAATGAATATCCTTTTAGTTTCAATAAATGTTTAGACATGCGACATATGGATTCACGAATACAACTTTATGTTAGAAGTAAAGCAAAACTTAATATAGGAACACATTGTGGATTTTTAGACTGTCTATCGAGATATTCTAAAATATTTCAAATTCAACGAGTATTCCCATTGAACCATAATGTAGTAGAAAAATCAGTTTATTTAAATAGAGATAACTATAAACATCTAATAAGTGATGATGAGTATAAAGTTAATCTTTTAAAGGGGTTGCCAGACAAAACAGAATCTAAAACTACAACTTCATTAAAGTGGAAATCAGATTTTATTGATTATTTTAGAGATGAGAAATATAGAGAAATGAAAATTTTAGAGATAGGTTCATCAAATGGATCATCTACACGAATTTTAAGTTTTTTGTTTAAAGAAGTTACAGCCATAGATACTTTATCCGAAAGACATATTAGGTCATCTAAATTAAATTATGATAGAGATAATATAGAATATCTTGTTATGGATGTTTATAGACAAACTTGGGATTTTAAACCTATGGACGTAGTGTTTATTGATTGTGTGCATGATTATAGTCATGTAAGGAGTGATATTGATAATACTATTAGTTCGTTTGATAAACCAATAATAGTTTTTGATGATTATGGATTGTTTCCAGAGGTAAAACGAGCAGTTGATGAATATATAGAGGGTGGTGTGTTAGAATTAAAAACTTATTTGGGAATGCCAGCTGGAACTTTTTATGCCAAGACACAGCATAAAATATTACAAGATTGGGAAGGTCTTATATGTCAAGTAAAATGAAAAAAGAGTTTTTAGATTTGGGTAAACATCCAATAGCAAATGCATTTCTAAAGGAAAAAGATTTTGATAATGAATTTTTATTTGATTTAAAAGTTGTTTTTGATACAGAATCAAAGTTGGTTTCTTTAAAAGAATTTGTAGAACCAGAGAAAATATTTAATGAAAATTATCCATATACTACTTCAAATTCATTTCCTATGATAAAACATTTCAAAGAAACTGCTGAAATGTTAATGAAAGAGTTTAATCCATTAACAGTTATGGAGATTGGTAGTAATGATGGTGTCTTTTTAAAAAATTGGTCTAATGATTATACCATTGGAGTTGAACCTTGTGGTAATTTTGCCAAGGTAACTAAAGGTATGGGGTATCAAACTTATAATGAATTTTGGACTACTGGATTATCAGAGAAAATAAAGAATGATGGTTATCTACTTTTTGATTTGATTTATGCCGCGAATTGTATTTGTCACATTCATGATTTAGATGATGTCTTTAAGGCAGTTAAAAATCTATTACATAAAGATGGAGTATTTGTATTTGAGGATCCATCATTATTAAAAATTTTAGAAAGAAATTCATACGACCAAATCTATGATGAGCATCCACATATATTTTCAATTACGGCATTAGATAATATTTTAATGAAGAACGGCCTAAAAATATTTAGGGTTGATAATCTTTCAGTTCATGGTGGTTCAAATAGAGTATATGTTTCTCATAATAGACCAGTAGAACCTTCTGTAAGGGAAAATTTACAAAAAGAAGATGACTTTGGATTAAATGAGTTTAAAACTTATCAAGAGTTTGCAAAAAGAGTAGAGAAATCTAAAAATGATTTAGTAGACTTACTTGTTAAATTAAAAAATGATGGTAAGAGAGTAATGAGTATAGGTGCTACGGCAAAATCTACTACGGTATTTAATTATTGTGGAATTGGAGTATCCCCCTGGCAGGCGGATTTGATAGAGTTGATAACAGATACAACAAAGGATAAACAAGGAATGTGTGCACCAGGTTCTCACATACCAGTAGTTTCAAGAGAGTCAATAGATATTAATGATTACGATTATGTATATTTAGGTGCCTGGAATTTTAAAGATGTTATTGTAAATATAGAAAGTGAGTTCGTACAAAATGGTGGTAAGTTTATAACACACGTTCCAAATGTAAGTATTGGTTCTGCTAAATGGGTGCCACAGGGAAATATAAATGAATTTTTAGTAGAGTGGAAGTAATGAATAAAAAAGTTGTTTATACATCTATATTTGGACCAGAATATTATTTACACGACCCAGGAGTAAAATTAGATGATTGGGATTACATTTGTTTTACAGATAGAACAGATTTTGAATCTGATGTATGGACTATACTACCAACATTAAAAATTTATGATGGGGCAAGAGATTCTAAAAAACCAAAACTTTTACCACATAGGTATTTAAAAGATTATGAAATTAGTGTTTGGGTTGATGGAGATGCTAAGATTATTGGAGATATCAATTACTTAGTTGATACTTATCTACAAGACAAAGATTATGCAGTTTTAAATCATAAGTACTGTAGTGGAATAAATAGTAGAATCTGTATTTATGAGGAAGCAAAATTTATAAAGTGGTTAGGTGATATACATCCACAAAAACATTATAAAGATAATTTAGATATAATAAATAATCAAGTTGATGGTTATAGAAAAGAAGGTTATCCAGAAAACAACGGACAGGCTAGAAATACTGTAATATTTAGACGACATAATAATAAAGATATAATTAAGACGATGGAAGAGTGGTGGATAGAACTTAAATATGGTAGTAAAAGAGATCAGTTGAGCTTCCCTTATGTCGCTTGGAAAAATAATTTAGATTTTAATTTTATTAATGAGGATATTGATAATAACCAATGGTTTCAGTTAATGAAAAAGTGGAGACAGGAAAGAAAATGAAAGCATTAGTTACAGGAGGTGCTGGTTTTGTGGGCACGAACCTAATAAAAAGACTATTAAAAGATGGACACGAAGTAGTATCAGTAGATAACTATTCTACTGGTAAAAAGGAGAGCCATCAAGAAGGTTGTTTATATCATGATTATGATTTGTCAAGTCAACATACACTTGGAATATATGTAGATCACGGAAGTTATCCGTCTTGGAGAGAAGTAGAGTATGATGTAATATATCATATGGCAGCTTTGGCTAGGATACAACCATCATTAGAAAATCCACACAAAACATTATTTAATAATTTTGTAAGTACACTTAATATATTAGAGTATGCAAGAAAGAATAATATAAAAGTAGTATATGCAGGTTCAAGTTCGGTTCATCATGGATTATATGAGAGTCCATATGCCTGGTCAAAGTTTAGTGGTGAAGATTTGTGTAAACTTTATAGTAATGTATATAATACGGATACAGCAATATGTAGGTTTTATAATGTATATGGCTCACATCAGATAGAAGATGGAACATATTCTACATTAATGGGCATTTTTGAAAGGCAATATAGAAATGATGAACCACTAACTATAACAGGAGATGGAGAACAAAGACGAGATTTTACTCATGTAGATGATATAGTAGATGGGATAGTAAGAGCATCACAAGAGTATTTCAAGGAATGTGAAATATTTGAATTAGGTCGCGGTATTAATTTTTCTATAAATAAAATCGCTGATATGTTTGGTAAGGATTATTCAAAAGAATATATTGAACAAAGACCAGGAGAGTATGATATAACTTTGGCAGATTATTCTCATGCACAAGAGTTACTTAATTGGAAACCTAAAAGAAATATAGAAGATTATATTCAGGCTTTTGTAGAAACAGAGAGGTTTTTAAACGAATAAATGAAAATAGCTTTATGTCTACATGGATTAGTTGGTAGTACCAATAGTTTATCATACAATAGAGACGAGTCTGATTTTGATGGTAAAAAATTATGTGCCGAGTTAGCATTTAAAGATTGGAAAAGGTGCATATTAGATGTAAATGATGTTGATGTATTTTTTCATACTTGGGATCTTGATTTGGAAGATTATTTAGTAGAAACATATCAACCTAAAAAATATGAAATAGAAAAACAAATTGTTTTTACTATAGAACATAAAGAAGATAATCCAAGAAATCAGGCACAATACAGTAGATGGTATGGTGGAAAACGGGTTATAGATATGAAATCTGAATATGAAAAGGAAAATAATTTTAAATATGATTGTGTTATTGATTCCAGATTTGATTTGGCATGGAATAATCTAATTGATTTTTCTAAATATGACATGAATTATTTTTATATACCAACAGTACAGAAAGATGGGACGTGGTATGGTTGGCCACATACAGATCAACATGAAATAATGGATTATGTATTCTTTTCAAATTCAAACAACATGAATAATTTTTCACCATCGATATATGATATGTTAGGTGATTATAATAAAACGATTTATCAATGGAAGGGTATGTCTGCACATTTTGTGTCCTTTGCACATCTTGTTAATTTAAAATTACTTCCCGATAAATGTAGAGTTGGAATAAAAATTGCTACTCCAAATGGTGATGGTAAAATGAAAGAAGATGACCATTGTAATTTTATAAGAAGAGAATATTTTGGAGAAGATTTAAGGAGATAATATATGAAAAATTTAATAGTTACTGCGGCCGGATTATCCACGAGATTTGAAGGATTAAAACCCAAATGGATGTTAACTCACCCGAGTGGAAGGTGGATGATTGTAGAGGCGCTAAGTTCAGTAGATTTTAGTGTTATTGATAAAGTTTATTTTGGGTTTTTACAAGAACATTTAGATAAGTATAATTGTATTGATGGAATCAAATTATGTTTTAAAGAATTAGGAATTGAAGATAAGGCAGAATTAGTTGCTTTGAATAGTCCTACAGATAACCAACCACATACTGTATACGAAGTTGTTAAACAGGCTAATGTGAAGGGGTCTATTTTAATAAAAGAGGTAGATAACTATTTTAGGTTTGATGTGGCAAGCCAATATTTTAAAGACACTACAGATAACTTCATGACTTATTTTGATTTAAATAATACTACATCTATTAATCCTTCAAATAAATCTTATGTTAAATTTGATACTGATGAAAATATTACAGATATTGTAGAGAAAAGAGTTTTTTCTTCAACTTTTGGATGTGGTTGTTATTCTTTTAAAGATGTAGAAGAATATTGTAATTACTTTGAGAGACTGAGAGATGATAAAGGATTGTATATATCATTTATAATAAAAGCTATGATTGAAGATGGGCATAAATTTAAAGCAGTAGAAGCAACAGATTATGTAGATTGGGGTACTAAAGAAGATTGGTTTGATTATGTTAGACGATATAAAACTTTATTTGTTGATTTAGATGGTACGTTGGTAGAAAGTTCTGGTAAATATAATCCACCATATTGGGGCGATACTCCATCCATAACTGAGAATGTTGAGTTTTTAAATAAGTTATATAATACTGGAAAGGTTTATGTTATAATAACAACTGCTAGACCATCAGAAGCAAAGGATGCAACTCTAAAACAATTGAAAAAGTATGGTATACTTTATCATGATATAATTTTTAATTTATTCCATGCCAACAGAACTATTATAAATGATTATGGTTCTTCTAATCCATATCCTACTTGTGATGCTGTTAATATTCCGAGAAATTCAAATTCACTTGAAAGGTTTTTAAAGGATTTAGGGTTGTGATATTAATATCTCACAGAGGTAATTTAAATGGTGTAATTGTTGAAAGGGAAAATTCTATTGATTATGTTGAGGAAGCTTTATCACAAGGTTTTGATGTTGAGATAGATGTGTGGGATATTTTTGGAAGTTATTTTTTAGGACATGATGAACCAAAATATTTGGTAAAAAAAGACTTTCTAAAGATAGATGGATTATGGTGTCACGCAAAAAATATTCAGGGATTATATAGTATGTTGGAAGATAATATTCATTGTTTTTGGCATCAAGAAGATGATGTTACATTAACATCAAAAGGGTATATGTGGACTTATCCTGGAAAAGAGTTGACAATGAATTCTATTGCAGTTTTACCAGAAGAAGAAATTGAAGTAGAAGTTGCTGGTATCTGTAGTGATTATGTAGTGAGGTTAATATGAAAAATGGTTATATAACATATGCATATTTAGAAACCACGAACTATTGTAATTTAGATTGTAGTTTTTGTAATCGAATGGATGTTATAGGTACATTAAAACATATGCCCCTTGATAGATGGGAAAGGTTGTTAGATGGCATAAAACACCATCCAATTGAAGAAGCAAAACTTATGGGAATGGGCGAACCAATGTTACATCCACAATTTGATGAAGTCTGTAAGATGTTTAAAGATACTTTTCCTGATGCTATAGTTATAGTAGCTACAAATTGTCAGTATAAAATAAAACCGAATACTAAATTTAGAAAAAAGTTTGAAAATTCTTTAAAGTATATAGATATGTGTTATTTATCGATAGATGGTCATGGTGAACATTATGAAAGAGATAGAGCTCCTGCGAAGTGGGATGTATTGATTAATTTTTTAGAAGATTTTAAAACCATAAATAGGCATGGCTGTGAAACTCCCATAAATTATGTGGTTAATGCTTACAATGTATATGATATACCAAAGGTGGAAAAGTTAATAGATGAATATAATCTCGATGGTATACGTTTAAATATAGCACAAATTTGGGATGAAGAAATTTCTATGTCGGATGATATATCCACATCGGGTTATTCTGAAGAACGGTTAAAATATTTAAAAGATAATTATCAAAATAAAATAATGGGTAAATCCGTTTGGGATTTTGAAGATTGTTTTTGGGTTCAAAATGGATTATATACAACGGTTGAAGGTCATGTAAAAATGTGTTGTATGAATACAGGTACAGAACCATTTGGTAATTTATTTGAAAATTCAATTGATGAGATAAGAATGAATGAAGAGTATAAAGAAGTAAAACAAGGATGTGAAACAAATAATCCTACAGAGCATTGTAAGAATTGTTCGTATAAAGAATTAGTTCCGATATTATCTCATTTGGGAGTTAATAATTAATGGTTAAGTATCGTAAACACCTTGATGATGTACACAGAATAGAAGTTGATAAAGATAAGTCAAATTATAAATGGAGACTTGATCAAAGTGAACGTTTGATAGATTTTCCTAAAGAGTTTTGGGATGAATTTATGGGTAGTATAACACAGAATGATTTTATTACTTATCCGTATGTTCATCAACTTAAAGAAAAACTTGCACAACATCATAATTTTAATGGTACTGATAATATATTTTTAGTTCCTGGTAGCGATTTGGCTATAAGAACAATGTTTGATGTATTTGTAACTGCGAATAGTAATGTTATTACTACTTCACCTTGTTTTCCTATGTATGAGGTCTATTCTAAATTATATAATACGAGTTTTAGACAAGTTCCTTATGGGGAAGATTTAACTTGGTCTATTGATAAGTTGATAGATATGTTAAATGATGAAACATCTTTAGTAATAATTGCTAATCCAAATAATCCAATAGGAGATTGGGTATCTAATATGAAACTTAGAGAGTTGTTTTCTAAAACACAAAAAATGGGTATACCTGTTTTGGTAGATGAAGCTTACCAAGAATTTGTAGAAAAAGATAATGAGAGTTGTCTTACGATGGGATTTAAATTTTCTAATGTAATATGCTGTAGAACATTCAGTAAGGCTAAGGGAGCTGCGGGAATAAGAGTTGGTTATGTAGTTACTAATAAACCTTTGATAGATGTTATTAGTAAATTTAGAATAATGCACGAGATAACAGGACCATCTGCGAAGTTTGCTTGTCATATATTAGACAACTATAAAATAGTGAAAGATTATATAAGAGATACTAATGTTGAGAAGTGGCATTTGACAGAAAAATTTAAGAAAGCAGGGTATGATGTGATAGGAGGACATTGTAATTGGGTTCATATTAATAGTGAAGATGATAATAAAAAATTATGTGAAATATTAGATAGATGTACTGATGTAACTTATAAGGCAGGAGTTAAAATACCATTTGATGATAGAACAAATTGGTTAAGAATGACTGTAGGTCCTAATCTTATGGAAACTAATTTTATAAAAAGAGCATTGGAATTATGAGTAAATTATCAGACCAATTACAGAGTGAATTGAAAAATTTTGGTCAGTTTCCATATGGTAAAAGAGATAGGGCATATCAAACTATTGGTGATCATAAAGGAATTAGGGATATGGAACATCGATTTGAGGTGATGGATTTTCCAGATTCATTTGAAGGAAAAACGGTTATTGACATTGGATGTAGTGTTGGTGCTATTTGTATCGAGGCCAAGAAAAGGGGAGCCAAAAGGGTAGTTGGTATAGATTATAAAAAAGAAACTGTAGATGTGGCTAAAAAGGTGGCAAGTGAATATAATCTTGATATAGAATATTATACTTTTGATGTTAATCGTGGATTAGATGCTTTAAAGGGAAAGATTGGAAATGAAAAATTTGATTATACTTTTGCTTTATCTATTTGGGGTCATGTTGATAAACAGGAGTTATCAGATATAATTAATTATTATACAAATGATATTTGTTGGTTTGAAGGACACGATATTGGATGGACTGGAGATACTAAAAGTAAGATGGAACAGAGTTTTGACCAAATGTTAAAATATAGTGAGATTAAACATCTTGGTGAAACTAATGATAGAAGTGTTAGACAGAATTTTAAATTATTTTATAAGAAGTTAGAAGAAGAAACAGAGTTAATTAAAGTAAAATTAGGTAAAGATAATCAATCTACATATTTTGGTGGAAATGAGTATGAATTTGTAGTTCCTTGGGATAGGAAACGAGTTGAAAGTGAAGATGAGTGTAATTCTGAAAAATATGATGTTACTAAAAAGGATAGATATTGTTTCAGGGGGCAATTTTGTAGATTTTTGGGAAGTAAAGATGAGGAATATGGTTATAAGGTTTTTGCGGATGAATTAGATAGAAAAGAAATAAATCTTTTATTTGATATACAGGAAGTATTATTTAATGGTGGATTTGCCCCACGACCACATGAAATTATAAAATGTTGTGATGATACACGAGAATATTTTGCGATAAAAATGGATAATATTAGAGGAACTCATGTTCAACCAGATAATAAGTGGGTAAAGGATTTAGTGGAGTTCTGTGAGAATAATAAAATTCATAGGGAAATAAGAAGCATTCAGTTGGATTGTGTTCCTAAAAATTGTATAAAAACCGATAATGGTGAAATATATTTAGTAGATATAGACCAGAGATACAGAATGGAAACAGAGAAGTCAAATGTAGTTTTTATTCCTAATATTGATTTGGGGAATAGTAGAAATCAATCATATAGTTATTCAATTAATAGTTGGAAACATTTTTGTGATAAATATGATTGTGAACTTCTCGTGTGGGAAGATTTATTATTACCAGTTGAGAAGATGAAAATAACTTGGCAACGATATTATATGTTTGATATATTAGAGGCAAATAATATTGATTATGACCAAATACTGATAGTAGACGCAGACACAATAGTTCACCCTGATTGTCCTAATTTCTTTACAGAGACAAATGGCAAGTACAGTGTAGTTAGAAACAACGGTAGTTTTGAATGGGTGAGAAGATCAATGGATGGATTTTCTAAGTTACTGTTTGATGGAGAAGTTCCATTTGAAGTTTGGGATTATTTCAATTGTGGATTTCAGATTGTAAATGAAAGTCATAAGGAATTTTTTGAGTATGTGAGAAATTATTATTTAGAAAATCA
>Ga0066846_10001512_pt1 | contig 11065 bp, 8 predicted proteins | sample ETNtaG_33_FD_65489 | JGI IMG/M metagenome (GOLD analysis project Ga0066846, IMG submission 65489) | Marine microbial and viral communities from oxygen minimum zone, Eastern Pacific Ocean - ETNP201310SV76 | ecosystem: Environmental > Aquatic > Marine > Oceanic | place: Pacific Ocean: Eastern... | reverse complement strand
GATTGGGCTCAGGTTTCCAGAGGCTGGTTCGATCCTGCCCTCGGACGCCTCACCGAAAATTGGAACCAGGACCCGCTTCCACAGGATCCGGAAAAAGCTTCGCTCCTCGGCAGGACCCTGTTTCGGGAGGTGAAACTGACTGAAGCAGAGGAGAACACAGAAGTGCGTTTCCTGACTAATGCCCCCCGGCTCGATCTGGGAGGCATCGCCAAGGGCTACGCAGTGGACCGTGCAATCCACCTTATCCGCGAGGCCGGGATCGAGCAGGCACTGGTCAATTTCGGAGGAGACCTGCGAGTCCTGGGAGGGAGAACTGCCTCTTCGGGCTGGAAGGTTGGCATCCGCAATCCCCACCAAAAGGATGAAATTGCGCAGGTGCTGAAACTGCGCGACCAGGCAGTCGCGACTTCCGGAAACAATGAGCAAAGGCTGGAACCTGCATCAGGGTCACGATTCGTTCAACACTTGATCGATCCCTTCCGAGGACACGCATTCACCCAACGCCTGCAAAGCTTGAGCATCATCGGAGACAATTGCTGTGACGTGGATTGCCTGGCCACCGCCCTCTTTTTCCACGGGGCCCGGGAAACCCGGCATTTTCTGGAAGATCACACCCCGAGCTTCCGCAGCCTGCGTTATAGCTAAGTCTTGGGGCCAACGAAAATACCGTGGTGCGCCTCAAAATTATCCGGCCAGTTCCTTGCAAATTCCTCGAAACCTGACCCGAGAAGCCGGTAGTAGTCAGTACGTTCCGGATGCCTCCGTCGATAAAAACCTCATGCTGTTCTCAGAGCATTGTCTTTACGAGGAGGGTGCAGGGTGGTAAATGCTGATTCGGGCATCTCCTGGGCCAGTTAGATTTTTTGAGCCGTTACATTTTATAGACTCAAAATTTTCAAATTAGATTTAATTTAAGCCTGAATTAGTAATTGTTGGTTTATTAGATAGAAGATTATAATCTTTCTGGTATCAACATAATTTGTAACATATGTATGTTATAGTATCATCTTGACTTGGCTGGGATCAATCAACAATCTGGATGCTGCCTAATTGTAGTTAACCAATAATCATAGGAGTCATTTATTTACATGAAAATTTTAATTAATTATATGCAGAAATACTCAACAGGAAAGGTCATTATAGCTTTATTTGTGTTAACAATGGCTGTGTATTTTACGATGCTATTTTACTCAATTCCTGCAGTTTCTGTATTTGCACCTGATTCACCGATATTTGATTTGTCTCCATCCGGTTATTCATTTAATTATGCCAATGAATTACTTAATTCATTAGGAACAGAGGGGCGCAGCCTATATTTAACAACTCAGTTACCATTAGACTTTATCTATCCCGGTTTGTTTTCTATTACGTATTCTCTAATGTTAGTTTGGCTTTTTGGCAAAACATTCGATGGAAACTCTAAAGTTTACTATTTTGCATTGGTTCCATTTTTAGCTGGTATTTTTGATTACATTGAAAATGTATTCATTGTAAAAATGATAAACTCATTTCCAGATTTACAAGTAGCTACAGTTAAAATTGCAAGTATATTTACTATTCTCAAAAGTAGTTTTACTATGTTTTTCTTTGTCTTATTGATTGCAGGTTTTGCATTGTTATGTAAGAAAAAACTGTCGAATAATCGTAACAGACTTGGCTAACAAGCTGTTCAACAGGACAAAAAATAACGGGCTATTCAAGTATAGGAAAATCAAAACCAGTCAAGGGAAGATTTTCACGGCTCCAAGGCATCTAGCGGAGGGTTGACGGATTTGGTTTCCCAGGATTTGGATGGTTGGGTGGAATTAGTCGGTCAGGGAGATTCCAAAGTTTAAGATGGCTTTAAGCCCAGGATTGTTGTCTGCAAGTGTAATATCTCCACCATGTTTTCGCAGAATTGCCCGGACTATCGACAGTCCCATTCCGTATCCGTCTTTGTGGCGACTCTGATCAATTTGGTATAATCGGCGAAAGACGTTTTCCCTTTCGTGCTCGGGAATCCCTGGACCCCGGTCTGATATGGTTAATTGAGTTCCGGAAAGCGCTATCGTAATCGCCTCTCCCTCGGGAGAAAAACAAATTGTGTTGTCCATTACGTTGTAGATGGCTCGAAATAACAAATGTGGATCGCCATAAACGAAGATGTCCTCGTCAATTAGGCAATCAAGATTTTCATTGGATTCAAGCAAAGGAGTGATTAGATCAATGACATCACGGCAAATGACTGAAAGATTGCACCGCTTTTTTTCCAAATGGGTTGATCCTTTTTCTAATCGTGAGAGTTCCAGCATTGCCTGAAATGTTTCCAGAAGCTGACTGATTTCATTCTGAATCCCTTCAAACCTCTTTTTTTTACTCTCATCCTCCTCGAGAGCGATTTCGTCTTCAATCATGATACGCACTCGAGAAAGAGGTGTTCTTAGGTCGTGGGCGATATTGTCCGTTAGGGTCGATACGGAATGAACCAGCCCATCAATATCGTCTAGCATGTGATTAATTTTTGCAGAGATCATGTCGTACTCGTCACCTCTAGACGTCAAAGGTAAACGCTGGTCTAACTTACCTTTTCGGACTTCTTCGACCAATTCATTGATTCCATGAATTCTGGCAAGGAAACGCCGGTTGAGCGCGATTCCCGCACCCACGGTGAAAATCGCAGTCCCCGCTAATCCCAAAGCGCCAGCAATGAAGAAGCGGATTTCTTGCATGCTTCGATTGTTGAACCTGCCCGCATAAAGAACGCCGAACCTGGTTGACACTCTTGTCCCTAAAACGTTTTCGGGCTCAATTTCTCCGGATAGGCTTCTGATTGCGACAGGAAAGTTAGACAAAGCAGGATAGTCGGAAACACCAAAAGGCAGCCTGCCTAGATTGCCCACCACCTTCCCTTCGCTCAGCATTGCAAGGACAATTTTGTTGCTGTGTTCTGTGCGGTCATTGATGGTATCCACAAATTGTTTCAGGGTCATCTGGTCATCATCGGAGCTTTTTTCCAATCCCAGCGCAAGGCTCCGGACTTGGTCCTCAATGGCTCGGTTTTCTGCTGAAACGGTGAAGTGGAAAACGATGAACAGGAGCACAAAACAGATCACCAAAACGATCACACTAAAGGTAAAGGTGTATCGCCAAACCGAGGTATTGGTGAAAGCTTTAAGGTAATCTAAGCGCATATCCTGCTCCTCGAACCGTGTGGATTAATTGGTGTTCACCCTCAAGTTCAATTTTTTTACGGAGGTTCCGCACGTGGACATCAATCACATTGGTTTTTGGATCAAAGTAATATTCCCAGACTTGTTCAAAGAGAAAGGTTCTGGAAACCACCTGGTCTTTATGTTCCAAAAGGCACCTAAGGAGTTGAAACTCCTTAGGTTGGAGCAAAATCTCTTGACCTCCTCGCAAAACCCGGTGCGCTAAGAGATCCATTTCCAGATTGTCGATTTTCAGTGTCGTTGACGGGGCTGAGCCTCCTTGATTGCGTCGATTGATCAGGATTTCAACCCGGGTTAATAATTCCTGAAAGGAAAAGGGCTTCACTAAATAGTCGTCGCTGCCTGCTTTGAGACCTCGAATTCTTTCATCAACATGGCCCAGAGCACTCAGAATAATGACCGGTGTTGTATTCCCTGTGGAACGCAAAGCGGTGAGGCAGGCGAGTCCATCTAGCATAGGCAGCATTCGGTCTAAGATGATAGCGCTGTATTCGTTGCTGGTCGCTAAGAAAAGACCTTCGCTACCGTCATAGGCGATGTCGACCACAAACCCGTTTTCACGAAAGCCCTTTTCAATATATTGGGCTGTCATTTCGTCATCTTCTACAATTAGCAGTTTCATCGATCATGTTTTTTGAAAAAGGGAATGACTTGTCGAGAATCAATCTCAACCATCCAGCTCTGTTTTCCGGTATCAACTAGGGCGGTCACCTCTGCATATCGAATTCCGTTTTTCCCCTCAATCTCCACTTCTTTGATATGCATATTGTTGGTAACTTGCAGCGCCTGAATCGCATCTTCTATCCGAAAGCCCGCCTTCTTCATGTAAGTTGCAATTTCCAAGTGACGATTCCTGCCAAACCAGGAAGTTGCACTTTCACTGCTTTCGCTCAGGAGCTTTCCTGTTTTAGCATCCACTTTAATTCGGTACTTTCTTTGTTCTTCCACTTCCACCAGTTTGACTTCGTGAAACACCTCATCATCATGACTTTCGAGCTCATAGTTGATTACGACACCATTAGGGTGCGCCTTCCTTGCTTCTTCAATGGCGGACATATAGGTGATTCCCGTTTTTTTAACAATTAAAGCTGCAACGTGAAATTCGTCATTCTGGTCGTGGGCCTGGACACTCGATGCAAACAACACAGCAGTTAAGAGAGAGAGAACGGCAGAAAAGATTTTTATTTTTTTATTCATCGGGACCTTATTCGTTTTGTCGTGGATTCAGTTTTTCTGATGTGAATTGAGATAGAGAGTAACAGACGGCCCCTAAAATGATGGTTATTGGAAGATTAATTATCGTTAATGTGGGAGCGAAAGAGCAAATTGGGAGGCTGACCGACCAATAAATCTAGCATTAATTTCATTTCATTTACTCCCAACCATCGTTTTAGAAATCTTCTGATAAAATCTTTCTAAATTTATCGCAACGGCAAATGGGGAATTTGCCCTATTTTTCTAAAACATACGATGAAAGGGTTTTAATGAGTAGCATAATAGGTACGGCAGTTCTCCGTGAAAAATTCAATAATTTCATAGTGCATGGGGCAGTGGCTCCAAGTTCATCTTACCTTGTGGGGAGAATGATATCCCTTGTTGAACAAACCGATGGTCTTAAGGTTTTGCAACTTGGTTATGGCACGGGAGTATTTACATCGGAACTACTTCAAAAGGTGGGGGAGAATGGCAGGATAGTCACGTTTGAAATCGACCAAGCCTGTGAAAAGTATGCCATTGATGATTCTCGGATCACCTACGTTTTTGATAGCGCCGAGAAGATTTCTCTCTATTTTCCCACAACTCGGTTTGATGTGATCTTATCAACCTTGCCATTAGCTTTAATGTCAAACGAGGTCTCTCAAAAAATCTTAAAACTTGCCCGCGCGCACCTCGCATCCAACGGAACGTTTCTACAATATCAATATTCCCTGTATTCTCGAAAGGACATCACTAGCATTTTTAGCCGTGATCCTGACATTTTCTTTGAACTCCGAAATATACCGCCTGCCTTCTACTACCGAGTTAACAATGCATATTAATAAGTTAGCCGTGTATCTAGAATGCTTTCTGTCCTCCCGCTTATTTGAGAAAGGAGCGGAGGGCTTAAATAAAATCTAGTGAAAATCGATTCCAAGTAATGTGACGTCATCTTTAAAGGGAGCGCTGTCCATGAAGTCTTGCGCTTCCCTATAAATCTCTTCTATGAGCTCACTGGCAAGCATTTCTTTATTTGTAGAAATCACGTGCTTTATCCTCTCTTTTCCAAACATACATCTAGAGGAAACCGCAGCTTCAAGAATACCGTCACTGATGAAAATAATTGAATCACTTGGCTGAACAGTCACCGAAGCCTCCTCGCAGCTGAAGTGGTCACCTGTGAATATTCCGATTAAAGATCCTCTCGTTCCAATCTCTTGCACTTCACCTTTATGGATAAAAAATCCACCGGGGTGTCCTCCTGATGAATACTTAAATTCACGCCTTTGCCGATCGTAAATACCATACATCACACTGACAAATGAGGAAGAGGGCAGCAAATCATAGAGCTTTTCGTTGATGCGCCACTGAGTGTTGGCCGTAGAGATCGATTCTGGCACGTAAGTTTTGAACAAGCTCATTGCTGTAAATGACATCAATGCCGCAGGAACGCCATTACTACTAAGTCGGTATATTCCGGTGTAAATCTCTTTTCCAGTTAATTCTGCATTTTGATAATCATATGGTAATTCTGACATTCTGATTAAAAATGAAAATAGGGCTTCGTGCACGTTTTTGAATTGGGTTTCCGGCAATGCGTTCGTGTTATTTTTCGCTTATTGAAATAGTTCTTGTAGCCTTCATCGTCTTGGCAGAAATGGGAATTTGTGGAATACAGCGAAAATTAGGATTTCTCCAATGCCCAAGTCGAAAAATATGTCTGTCGGACGCTTATTGAGGAGCCGGAAAATTCGGGGAAAGGGCCGATCATTGAAAAGTATAGGAAAATCAAAACCAGTCAAGGGAAGATTTTCACGGCTCCAAGGCATCTAGTGGAGGGTTGACGGATTATGTTTCTCAGTATTTTGGTTTTTAGGTGGGATTTCAGTTCGGCCCCTCCAAGAAAGACCTCTACATAGCTTTTGATGGCACCGAGAATCTGCAAAAAAGGGCAGCGGAGCGCACAGAACTTCGTACCGCCTTTAAAAGTTGGGCGCGGGAGGGTCAGGATACCAGTGGACTTCAGGGTATTGGAAGTTCGTATCGCCTAAGTCGCAGGATGAGGGAACGGGATCAGGTTTTATCAAGTGCTGTGAAACCGGTGACGAGGGAGAAAAACTAAGATTTTTTGAAAGACATGGTTCACTTGTTGCCATGGAATGGAGCGGAATAACGATCAGGTGGAGTGCCATTTTTTTAGCTTTTTTTCAATCTCATTTATGATTCTTGGCCCAAAGCCCTTGTCTTGCAATGCGGGTAGTCCAAATGGCACTCATTGAATATATGACAAGTGTGTTTACAGATTGATACAAGCATGAGCATTAGAGGAACTTCTATGAGCACTCCAACCACAGTGGCTAGTGCAGCTCCTGAGGATAAGCCAAAAAGAATAACAGCGGTGGCAATAGCGACTTCAAAATGGTTTGAGGCACCAATCAAAGCCGCTGGAGCAGCATCATGGTATGAAAGTTTTAACCACCTTGCGAAAATAAAGTAGCCAATTGCATAAATAAATACAGTTTGTATGAAGAGAGGAATGGCAATCCATAAGATCGTAAGTGGATTATTGATGATAACTTCACCCTTGAATGAAAATAACAAAACCAAAGTCAATAGTAATGCACTGATGCTAATTGGGGTTAGCCAATGTAAAAACTTATCATTAAACCAATTGATTCCTTTATATTTGATTATCAACTTTCTTGAAAAATATCCTGCTATCAGGGGCAACGCCACATATATTGATACAGAAAACAACATCGTCTTCCAAGGCACAGGCATGGCGTTGATGTTGAGCAATAAACTGCCTAATGGCCCATACACCAATAGCATCACTAAAGAATTTATGGCGACCATGACCAAGGTTAAACCATCATTGCCTTTAGCAAGATAGCCCCACATTAAAACCATCGCAGTACATGGTGCAATGCCAAGTAAAATCGCTCCTGCAATATAACTACGCCATAATTCCACATTTTCCCCGTTTTTGAGTATTTCTGTACCAGACAGAAAATCCTTAAATAAATACCCTAAAAAGAAATAAGCAATCGCAAACATGGAAAACGGTTTAATTCCCCAATTGATAAATAAAGTCAGCAATACAGGTTTGGGCGTTTTTGCTGATTTGATCACTTGAGAAAAATCAATTTTAACCATAATCGGGTACATCATAAAAAACAAACAAACCGCAATAGGAATCGACACCTGATAAATAGAAAAATCATTCAATGTAGTGGCTACTTCAGGAGCTAATTTTCCTAAAACAATTCCGCCTGCAATACACAACAAGACCCAAATGCTTAAATAGTGTTCAAAAATGGATAGTTTCTTTTCTGCCATTCTAATTTACTCCTCCAGATTTAGGGGGTTTGTATGTGACTTCACGTTCTCTTTAATCATATCACTTAATTTATTAAATTATTGTCTTTTCATTAAACTCACCTGATGCTCGTGCACGGGCACTGTATGAATCTATTACATCTATCCCATCAATTTTTGCAAATGCTTCTGCCATCTGGCTTCGGTATGAATTTTCGACTCACATGAATCATACCTTTATCATTTTATACTACTTTTCTTTCTTGAAGCCTAACAATTCATTATCAGATGGATCTTACTTGATATGGGGGTCTATCCCCGAGATTAGGTCAGAAATCAGAGAGGGCTGGAAAGTCGAGATCGGGGTGGGGCAGTGCCAGTGACTTTCGGAACAATGCAGCCTTCAAGCTGGGCGAAATGGATTCGGAAGATCTAAGAAACCGATCCCCCTGAACTGCAACAAGTGCGGATCATCGCCTTCATCACCGATCAGGTTGAGGTTGCTCAGAATCTGTGTGCTAAGAGAGGGCCTTATGGTGTAGATTGCTACTCCGCCACTCAAACCCAACGACACAAGACAGTTGAGTGCAAAGGTAAGAGGGAGCTTTTATTTGGCCGGTATCCAGAGTAGTGGATCTTTCATTACAAGCGTTCTTTTTCGCAATTGATTGCGGCTACACGGTGCTATGGATTATTGTATTCTGCTTTAGGACCCAAGTAATACCACCAGTTAAGCACAAGACAGATCACATAGTAAACAGTAAATCCGTATAAAGCATATTCAGGGTGACCAGCTTTAATTTGTTGCCCAAATACTATAGGAATAATAAAAGAACCATAAGCTGCTATTGCTGCTGTCCAACCCAGAACCGGTCCCGCCTTTTCTTTATTGAAAATATAAGGAATACTTCTAAATGTAGATCCATTTCCAATGCCCGTGCTTAAAAATAATACCATGAAAGCACCAAAAAATGGCCACCAGTATTCTAAAGAATCTGTAGAACCTCTTGCTTGAATTACAAAATAGGCCACTGATAATGCTGCTAATATTTGCAAGATAGTGCTCCACATTGTCACTTTTGCTCCAGAGTTTATCTTATCGGAAATGATACCGCCTACTGGTCTGACTAATGCTCCCAATGCCGGACCTATAAATACCCATAATCTGTACTCTGCTGTTGGAAAAATATCCTGGCACAGTTTAGGAAATGCAGCTGAATAACCGATAAAAGATCCAAAAGTCATTGTGTAAATAATAGTCATTATCCAGTTATGCTTATCTCTCAAGATAGAAAATTGTTTATCCAAATTTTCTCTTATGGATGACGGAGTTGCAAATTTCATCAACATAACTGCTAATACAATTACAATTGGTAAAACGATCCACATATTTAAGCCAAGTCCTTTTAATAAATAAGCTCCAACTGCTGCTGCAAGTAGCCCCAAGAATGCCATCAAAAGTGTTTTTGATACACCTTGCATAGTTGTTGGGAGATTTGGAGTTCCTGTGATAACATTATTCATTCCAAAGAAAGCAGCTAAAACCGACATTACTAAAAGTGGTACCCAAACCCAGCCTGCGTTTTGAATTCCTTCAAATGCAACTCCTTCCAATGTTATATTAGGACCAGAACCTGCAAAAATAACTATTGGCACTACCAAAGGAATTAATTTATTCATGACTGCAACTCCAAGGTTTCCAATACCAGCATTCATTCCTAATCCATAACCCTGCATTCGCTTAGGAAAAAAATAACTGATATTATTCATGGAAGAAGAGAAGTTCCCCCCGCCAAATCCTGAGAGTAAAGCCATTGTTGCAAAAAATCCGTAAGAGGTATTAATGTCACTTAATCCAATTCCGGCACCAATAACAGGTACAATAAGCAACATAGTGGTAATAAAAATAACGTTTCTCCCACCTGCCAAAGAGATCATGAAAGCATTGGGTAACCTTAATGTTGCTCCAGCTAACCCCGCAATTGCTGGAAGTGTATAATACAGAAGACTAATTTCTTTTTTCATGGCTTCATATTCCAGAGTGCCTTTTGTTAATCCTTGTAACATTCCAAAAGTAAAGCCGAAATCGTCCATATAAGTCACAATCATTCCCCACATCATCCATACTGAAAAGGCCAGCAATAATGCAGGTATAGAGATCCAAAGATTTTTATTAGCTATAGTTTTACCAGTTGACTCCCAGAAATCCTGGTTTTCAACATCCCATTTCTCAAGATTGGTTGGCATAACTAAGGTCCTCCTGGGGTAGGTTAAATCGCAATTGCTTCTTTTAGAAAGGACGCATTTTTTTTATCCACATCAAGAACATGTCTGATTATCCATAATCTAAGTGAAACCATTAGTTCATTGATTATTTCAACATTTCCTCTTTCAGCCTTCTTTTTCCAATCAAATACTTCTTGAACTAACTGTGCATGAGCCTGCTTATGCAGTTCAAAATCAGGACAATGATTCTTTTCCAGCAAATTTTCTTCAAATTTAAAATGTTTATCCGTGTAATCGATAAGCTCGTTCATGATGGAAGCAAACTGTTTATAAGTTCCCCCTTTTTGAATCGTTTCATCGATCATATTAATGAGGCCTATCATATGTTGATGCTGATGATCGATGTTTTCATTCCCAATACTTAATTCTTCGTTCCAGGCAATCAATGGCATCATAAATTGGCTGCCAGCCGCTCGACGCAAACCAACAAACTTAGACTCAAAACCAATTGGAAGTTTGGACATTTTCATGATCGTTCGATGCAGCCATAACAGACAAATTAACGACAGGACCAGCATGAACATCCAGCAACTGGTCCATAAACCTGTTCCTTCCAGCAGGTATCCAAAAATGATCGGGCAGAAAAACCCGCCCAATCCCCCAAGCACACCAACCATACCGCCAACCACTCCAACTTCTTCAGGGAAATAATCGGGGATATATTTATAGACTGCAGCTGCGCCTATCCCCCAAATACTTCCTAATGCAATGACCAAAACTGCAAAGATCCATAAATTTGCCTGGAAATAGATTCGAGTCACTCCCTTAGCGAGAAGTTCCTTCTTTTGCACCTTTTGACCTGCATCAACCACGCTTTCCTGCCAAACCTCCTTGGTAGGAAAGATTAATACCTGGTCATCCAAATGCTCAAACGTGACGGGTTTGACTTGAAGAGCATACTTCTTCCCCTCAACGTCAATTTCTGTTTCTGAAACCCTGGTCACAGTCCCGGAGCGTTGAGCCATGATCCCTTTTCCTGGGGAGTAGATTTCCATCTTTGGTACGATGAGCATGAAACTGATGAGTACCGATGAACCCAGTACCCAATACATCAC
>Ga0066846_10001501_pt1 | contig 11098 bp, 9 predicted proteins | sample ETNtaG_33_FD_65489 | JGI IMG/M metagenome (GOLD analysis project Ga0066846, IMG submission 65489) | Marine microbial and viral communities from oxygen minimum zone, Eastern Pacific Ocean - ETNP201310SV76 | ecosystem: Environmental > Aquatic > Marine > Oceanic | place: Pacific Ocean: Eastern... | reverse complement strand
TAAGAACTTACATCCCGAATCGAGAAAAAGAAGGCTACGGTTTATCTGAATTGGGGATTGATAAAGCGTGGAAATTGGGCGCTGATCTTTTTATAACCTGCGATTGTGGGATCAATGCAATAAATCGTGTTAATTATGCAAATGAAAAAAGTATGGATGTCATCATTACCGACCATCACATCCCAGGCGATATTCTCCCGGATGCTTTTGCGATTCTCAATCCCAAACAGAATGATTGCAGGTATCCGTTCAAAGAATTATGCGGTGCCGGCGTTGCCTTAAAGCTTCTTTCAGGAATTGTTGAAAAATTGGGGTTATCATTTGATCTCATTACCGGTTTCATGGACTTGGCCGCTTTGGGGACTTCTGCCGATCTCGTATCCATGACAGATGAGAACAGAGTGATCGTTCACTACGGATTACAGACATTACGGTCTACCCGCAGACCGGGGCTACGTGAATTGTTAAAGATTGCAAATCTGGACCTGGATAGAGATTTAAGTGTCACCCAGATGGTGTTTCACATTGCGCCAAGAATTAATGCTGCCGGAAGATTGGGTGATGCCAACAGAGTGGTAGAACTTTTTACCACTCTGGATAAAATAAGAGCAAAGACACTTGCTAAAGAATTGGATCAGGAGAATAAAATGAGGCAAACCATTCAACAGTCTGTGGTGGATGAGGCCCTTTTTATGGTGAATGCGGAAGTTGATCTAAACCGGGACAAAGCGATCGTTTTAGGGTCACAAGGGTGGCATCAAGGTGTGGTGGGTATCGTAGCATCAAAAATCAAAGAGGAATTCAATCGGCCTGCCATCATTATTTCATTTGATGAAGAAGGCCATGGGAAAGGATCGGCACGAAGTGTGAAAGGCCTGGATTTATATAAAGCCCTGAATGCCACTGCAAAATATTTAGATAATTACGGAGGGCATGCTATGGCAGCGGGACTCACAATACAGGAGTCCCAGCTGGCTGAATTTCGAAAATCATTTTTGGCTTATGCCAATATAATATTTCAGGAAAATAATTTGGAACCTACCCTTTACCTTGATGGAGTGATCAAACTGGCGGATATCAACAAGAAATTCATGGATTTCTTAAAAAAAATGGGTCCCTATGGTCCCGGAAATATGAGACCCAAATTTGCTGTCAGAAATGTACAGATATCGGGGAATCCGCGGATCATTGGCAACGGAAACCATCTGCGGTTTCAGGTAAAACAAAACCAGATTGCCATTCAGGTAATTGGATTTAATATGGCTCATCATTACCAGGATTTGATCAAGGATAAACCCATTGATCTTGCCTGTGTTTTAGAAATCAATCGCTGGAAAGGACAGGAGACCATGCAGCTGAACGCCAGGGACATTCGGCTCTCACATTCTGAATCCGATCAATTGTAAATTCAATATCAATTGCGACCTAAAAGGGCAGTAGAATAAATGGACGATCTGTTTTTTAATCAAGACCATATAATGATTCAAGATATGGTGCGTGAGTTTGCGGAGTCAGAAATCATGCCCATAGCCAGGGAACTGGATGAAGAGGAAAAATTTCCCACTGAATTGGTTAAACAAATGGGTGAACTGGGTCTCATGGGCATCAATGTTCCGGAAAAATACGGCGGATCCGGCTTGGATATGGTTGCCTATGCGACAGCGGTAATGGGGCTCGCCCGTGCCGACGCTTCAGTTGCCATCACCATGGCGGCCCACACGTCACTGGGGACACTGCCCATTTTGCTCCATGGTTCTGATGAACAGAAAAAAACCTATTTGCCAAAACTGGCCAGCGGCGAGGTCATTGGTGCTTTTGGACTTACAGAACCAGAAGCTGGCAGTGATGCCGGCTCGACCAAAACAATGGCAGTGAAAAAAGGCGATGACTATATTGTTAATGGTGGGAAAATATTTATTACCAATGCAGGTAAGGCCGGTTTACTCTCCTTCACATCTCAGATTAAGCATGAGGACAAATTACTGGGTATTGGCGCCTTTGTAATTCCTACGGCTACGGCAGGCCTGGAAATTGGACCGAAGGAAAAGAAAATGGGCTGGCGGGCGAGTGATACTCGACAGCTGTTTTTTCATAATATGAAAATACCATCCTCGGCCATGCTGGGTGACCCAACCGATGGTTTTCGTACGTTTTTAAAAACGCTGACATCCGGCAGGATTTCCGTTGGGGCACTAGCTGTAGGCACAGCCCAGGGTGCCTATGAACGGGCCCTGCAGTATTCAACCGAACGTGAAGCATTTGCTAGACCGATCAATAATTTCCAATCCGTAAGTTTCAAATTAGCAGATATGGCAACAGATATTGAAGCCTCAAAATTACTGATCTATCATGCAGCATGGATGAAAGACCAGAATAAAGACATTGTGAAAGAAGCCGCCATGGCCAAATTGTTTGCCAGTGAAACAGCCATGCGTGTAGCAACGGATGCAATCCAGATACACGGCGGTTATGGTTATGTAAAAGAATATGATGTTGAACGTTACTTCCGGGATGCCAAAATACTGGAAATTGGGGAAGGGACAAGTGAAATCCAGAGATTGATCATTTCTCGCGAAATACTTAAAGAATTACAGCATAATGCCCTCTGAAAATAGAGAAACCACATCTCTTAATCGATTTCTCCAGTTTTATATCTACTGGCCTCAATATGTTATAATCCTAAGTCTTATTTTAATTATTGCTTTTCTTTTTCCACGGGGGAAAACGCTTAGGTATTCCTTCCAGTTAAATGATATTGCCCGGGAACCTATTATTGCACCTTTTACATTCTCAATACTGAAAACGCAGGACCAGTTAAATTCTGATTTAGATGAGCAGTTGAAATCCGTGCCTTTTGTTTTTAACCGCCAAGATAAAATTGTTACGGACCAGTCCCAAAAAATATCTGAATTTTTTTCCATGGTAAATGAAATCCGCTTTGCTAACTGGAGATTCAATGAATCTAAACGTCTTGTTTACGAACGCCGGTATCATAAACAATATGAAAAAGCCAGGTCGGAGTTTATTTCAGACAGTGCGAACCTAACCATTCTGACCAGTGAGTTTCACAAATTATATTCTTTTGCAGAGACCAAAGAAAATTGGCGAACCTATTCCACTCCTGATCAAAACCCTCGAAATATGAAAGACCTGAGAGTAGACCAGGATAAAATCATTCGTATTTGCCGCAACAGATGGTCAGAGGGGATTTATGATATCACCTACGAAGATATATTAAGCAATGAGGTAACAATTAATCAGGGTGAAGTCCCTGAGATGGCCTCACCAAAGGATTTTAACAATTTAGAAACAGCCTGGACATCCGCAAGGAAAGAACTGCTGGGGCTGTATACAGAACAGGATATTTTCAAAGACCTGGGTTATGATCTTATTGTCAGGTTTATGAAACCCAATTTGATATACGACCGTGAATTAACGGAAAAACGCCAGCAGGAAAGTTTAAACAATGTGCCCAGAAGTCAGGGCGTTATCTTGCAGAATGAAATGATTGTTGATGCCAATACGAGAATTACCGAAGATATTTTGCAAAAATTAAATTCTCTTTCAACCGCAGTTGTCAAACAGGGACCTGAGTCAGGATGGCGCAAGACATTTTTCACTTTTACCGGGAAATTCATCCTGCTGTCCATAATTGTATCTATGTTTTTCGCCTATTTGATTGTTTATCGTATTCAAACATTCAAGGATTGGAAAATGGTGCTGCTCATTACTATTGTATTTTTACTGCAAATAGGCCTTGCCTACATTTTTGTTATTCGCTTTGAATGGTCTGAATATTTGGTCCCGGTCACTGTAGGCGCCATGACACTGACCATTTTATTTGATGCCAGAATTGGATTTATGGCTACCATATCTGTGGTCATTGCCATGGGGTTAATGATGGGTCAGAATATAGACTTTGTAATTGTATCATTGTTCACTGCTACAATTGCGGTATATAATATTCGTGAACTTCGTAATCGCAGTCAGCTCTTTATTACCATGTTTGCCCTCATGGGCGCAAGCATTTTAGTGGTTGCTGGAATAGGATTGTTCAAAGAGCATGGCTGGGCGTCCATGGTAGTGGATATCCAATCGTTAATGATAAACAGTTTGCTGGCTCCAATTGTGACCTATGGGTTAATTGGTTTGTTTGAAATTGGATTCGAAGTGACCACAGACCTGACATTAATGGAATTACTGGATTATGACCATCCTTTGTTAAAAAAGGCACAGCAGGAGACCAATGGTACTTTTAACCACAGTATTGTTGTCGGCAATCTGGCGGAATCATGTGCTGGTGCCATTGGTGCCCATTCTTTGTTGTGCCGAGTGGGTGCCTATTACCACGACATTGGAAAAATGGTAAAACCGGAGTATTTTATTGAAAATCAGTATACGGGAAAAAATCAGCACGATAACCTGACACCCACCATGAGCGCCAGAATCATCCGCAATCATGTAAAAGAGGGGTTAGCCTTGGCTGATGAATATAGCCTGCCCAAAATCGTTTCAGATTTTATTCCCATGCACCATGGTACAACCCGTGTGGAATATTTTTATAGAATGGCTATGAGAGAAGCAGAGCAGGATGGCAGCAAGGTGGATGAAACTCAATTCCAATATCCGGGTCCTAAACCCAACACCAGGGAAACAGGAATCCTGATGATCTGCGAAGCCGTGGAAGCAGCAGTCCGGTCTATCAAAAATCCGGATATTATAAAAATAGAATCTATGATAAATAAAATTGTTAAAAACCGGATTGAAGATGGTCAGCTGGACGACTGTCCCCTGACATTGGATGAATTGGATAAAATAGTCGGCACTGTTGACGGCAATACAGGGATGCTTCCTGTTCTGCGAGGAATTTATCATATTCGCATCGAATATCCTGATGATCCAAAGAATCCTGCCCCGGTATGATCCAATGTAAACAGAATTGTGATCCTCAGTTAGCATCGCCTGAAAAACATCTGGTAAAAAAAATATCAGAAACTGTATTGACCGATCATAAAGTGCAGGACGGCGATGTATCATTTATTTTCGGGTCGGATGAATTGCTGGCATCACTGAAAAAAGAATTTTTTCAACAGGATCATTGGACCGATGTTATCGCATTCCGCCTGAATGACTATAAAGAAACCCATGTGGAGGGAGAAATCTATATCAGTCTTCCCCGAGCGAAAGAAAACGCAGAAGAATTCGGCGAATCTTTTGAAAAAGAAGTTGCCCGGCTCATCGTGCATGGTACCCTGCATTTGCTGGGGTTTGAGGATAAAACAGAAAAGCAAAAAGATACCATGCGCAAGACAGAGGAGAAGTATTTGAACCTGGTAGATTGGGAATTATTATTTGGAGAATGAATGGATAAACAACTAGCGGCTGAAAAATTTATTAAACTCTTAGAAATCGTGGAAACATTGCGCGGTCCTGATGGCTGTCCCTGGGATAAAGAACAAACCCACGAATCACTCCTGCCTTATTTTTTAGAGGAGGCCTATGAATTGATGGAAAGTGTTGATCGCAAGGACAAGGATACATTTAAGGAAGAATTGGGCGATATTATGCTTCATGTTGTACTGCAGGCCCAGATTTCCAGGGAAAATTCCGGTTTCAATATTTCTGATTCTCTTGATACGGTAAATGAGAAACTTGTCCATCGTCACCCGCATGTTTTTGGTGAAAAAAAGGCTGATGCCGCTTTTCACGCAAAACAGAACTGGGAAGCAGCCAAACATGAAGAAAAGAAACGTGAGTCTCGACTGGATGGTGTACCGGCGGCACTCCCAGCTCTGGTTCGGGCGCAGCGACTTCAGGAAAAAGCCGCTTATGCCGGTTTTGACTGGGAGAAAGTGGAAGAAGTTTGGGACAAGGTCCACGAGGAGATCCAGGAACTGAAAGAAGCCCAAACCAAAAACACCAGGGAATATATTGAAGAGGAAATAGGTGATGTACTTTTTGCGATTGTAAACCTGGCGCGGTTTTTGAAACTTCCTGCTGAAGATGCCCTGCGCAAGTCCAATCAGAAATTTACCGACCGTTTTGCCCAGGTGGAAAAAGAATTAAAAAAACGGGGAAAAACCGTAGATAAATCAACGCTGGAGGAAATGGATGAGATCTGGAATGCGGTGAAAAACACGAAAGTTGATAAAATAAAAAAATTACAACTGGGTTCATAGTCCGTTAAGTAATATTTTGCCCCGTCATGATTTTACCACCGCAATGTAAAAAACGGAGAAAACAATATGAACAAATATAGAAACCTAAAAAATGGTGAAAAGGCAAAAGAATTGAATTCCCCAATGAATTTAATTATAAAAACTAAATGTCCAACTAAATGGATAATCGAAGATTTAGAAACTGGGCAGAGATATAGAGCTAACGGTAATACTGAAGTTGGTAAAATGTTTGATATAATATATAATAAAAAATAATTTACCCTTTTCGCATCATCAATCTCCAAACTCGTGGGGTTTTTTATTTGTGGAATAAATCAACGCCTATTTGTCTTTCAGCTAATTTAAAATAGGAGAAGATGCGTGAGGTTCATAACCCGGTGTATAATTTTTAACCTTTTTATAATTCATATGTCTTATACAATAATAAAAATAATTAATTACTTTATTCGAATTCAAGATAGGTTATGAAATGAAAAAAATATGTGTATTATTGATTATAACGACAATCAATACAATTTATGGTCAATGTGAAGAAGAATATTCAACTGTTGGTATCTTAACTGATTTAAGTGAAGAAACTTATAATGATGATGAATCGGTTAATGCCTATAGTATTTTTTCTTGGACATCAGATGATGAAAATCGAATACTATCTGGAAATGGCATCCCAAATCATGAAGTAGGTACATTTCCTAATCCAAACTGTCCGAATACCATTAGTGAACAAAATGTAAATCAAACATTTACTCTTTGTCCATTATTAGTTTCTGAGGAGGGAGATTATGGAGTTGGTGGTCCTTTAGGGGCATCAGCTTATGCTATAAATAGTGTGAAATTTGATCCAGCTACAGCAGGGAGATGTGATGATGATGGAGTATGTAGTCTTGCCCAAGGACAAGGCCAATGGAATATAGAAGCCCTTGGACATGAAACATTTGATTTTGGAGATGATATGAACCATGCTCATGTACAGCCTACAGGTGAATATCATTACCACGGCATGCCAGAACTACTTATAGACCTTTTAGGAGATGACCAAAGTATGACTCTTGTTGGATGGGCTTCAGATGGTTTTCCTGTATATGCAAGATATGGCTATGCGGATGTAAATGACTCTAGCAGTGAACTTATTTCTCTTCAGCCAAGTTGGAGGTTGAAAACCGATCCAGATGAAGGGCGTCCAGATACCTTAACTGCCTTAGAAGGTGGCCCAGGGCAAGGTACAACTTATCCCAATATTCCTATTCCAATGGGGGCCTTTACTCAAGATTTTGAATATGAAGAAGGTTATGGTGATTTAGATGAATGTAATGGAAGAATAGGAGTGACTCCTGAATTTCCTGAAGGCATTTATTATTATGTGGTCACTGATGATTTTCCATACTTCTCAAGATGCCTAAAAGGTGACTTTGACGGTGGCGGCGAAGGCGTTCCTGACTGTGAGGACGTGCCTCCTGGTAATCCATGCTGTGGGGATGGTGTTTGTGGTGGTCCTGAGACTGAAGATAATTGTCCGGTAGATTGTGCTTCAGGAAATACTGGTCCTTCACTGATCAATTTTTTTATCTATGCAGACACGGTTAATACAAGTCAAGAGTCTGTTAACGTTGGTTATGTAATAGAAGCTGAAGATAGCGATAATTATTTATCTAATTATATCCTTCGGTTGATAATCAATGGTGGCCCTATTAATGGAGGAGAAATGTTGGAAAGTTCTGATAGCTTTTATGCAGGTTTAATGTCTTCTTCTATTACGGGTGTTATAGAAATACCTATGGGTTCAACTGAAGGTCAATGGAATATTAGAATTATTTTAAGGGATGATCTTGATGCTGTTACAAACATTGGGCCAAATGATTTAGAAAACCAAAATTTTCAAAATTATATCTACGTTAATAACGCTGTACTTGGACAAATAGTAAATAACGTACCTATGAAATATTCTTTAAACCAGAATTATCCTAATCCATTCAATCCTGTTACCACAATTGACTATATACTACCAGAAAATGGATTAGTGAATATCACAATATTTGATATGATGGGGAGGGAGATAAATACACTATTGAATAGTTCACAAACTGCTGGATATAAATCTATTCAATGGAATGCTACGAACAATCAAAGTGACGCAGTTTCAGCCGGTATTTATCTATATAGAATAAAAGTGGAAGATTTCATCCAAACAAAGAAGATGGTATTGCTAAAATAGATTTACCCTTTTCACAACATAAAGCCCCACATCCGTGGGGTTTTATGTTTGTGGGAATTAGTCGCCGTTTACTGTAAGTACAATTCTGCGGCTTCCGCCATGGTCTCGGTGCTCACAGAGATAAATCCCCTGCCAGATACCAAGGATAAGCTTTCCACCACCGATGGGGATACTCACTGAAGACCCCAGGATAGCTGATTTCAAATGAGCCGGCATGTCATCGGGGCCTTCCAGTGTATGTCTGTAATAAGGGGCATTTTCAGGCACAGTTTCATTAAAATGGGATTCAAAGTCTATTCGCACAGTGGGATCCGCGTCTTCATTGATGGTCAATGATGCAGATGTATGCTTGATAAAGATATGGAGCAATCCAGCGGAAATATCTTTGATCTGCGGCAGCTCCCTTATAATATGATCTGTGATGATATGAAATCCCCGTGGATGCCTGGAGAGTGTAATCTCTTTTTGTACCCACATATTCTATAACTGTTTTTCCAACCAGATGCTGGATTCTGGTTCAGGGATTATTGGTCTTTCTTCTATGATTTCGAATCCTCTTTGGATGCAGAATTCTAACATGGCTTGATGCTTTTTCCATGTTTTTAATCGTATGACAGTGTAACCTCTTTCTCTGGCCCAGCCTTCCTGTTCATCAGCCAGCGTGTATGCTACTCTCTGTCTTCTGAATTGAGGATGTACACCGCCCATCCAGCTGTAAAAACTGCCATCCTTGAAGCGGTCATATCCAACCTTAAACCCCGCAGGTTTTTTATCCACAAAAGCAATCAACGATAGATGATCTCCCGCACAGCGCTGCTCATATTCAGTCAGTTCATAAGGAAAATCGAATTCAGGAATCTGGTTGGATAGATCAATGCATTCCTGAAAATTGCCTGACCGAATCTGAATCACGTTTTCCGTTCTTTTTTTCGTGCCGCCGGGAAGAGGATATTATTCAAAATAAGACGGTATCCAGGGGAATTGCGGTGGAGTTTGAGATCTGTTGGCGGGTCACCCACAAAATGCTGGTAGTCTTCCGGATCATGTCCGCCGTAAAAAGTAAAGGTCCCTCTGCCAAAATTGCCATGTAGGTATTTTACTTGGTCCGAAGCAGGGTCCTCGCCCATGATAACAATGTGGGATTTGATCCTTTTCTTATGAAATCCAGTGGATTGTCCCATAAAACCCTTGATGACAGAAACATGATTCTGGGTCAGCATGGTGGGTACGGGGTCATATTTAGCCGAGAACTCGAACAGCGAAAAATAGTCTGCCTCGGCACCCCGGGTGACGGGATTATGACTGGGCGGATAATCAATATCAGAGAATTCATAGACCATGGGATCACTGATCAGCTTGAATTCTGTAAAGGCGAATGTTTTGCTGAAATCCAATTTCGACTGTATTTTGGGATCAATAGGCGTACCATCGAAAACTGCGTGGGCCCCATCTTTATTTTCCATGGCCAGGGCAATATCATATGAATCTGAAGCGGAGCACATAGCAAAAAGGAAACCGCCCTCGCCCACATAGGCTTTGATGGTTCGGGCAATAGATTTTTTTTCTTCGTGTACACTGGAGAATCCCAAGCGCTGCGCCATTCCTTCATATTGACGTTGCTGGTCGCGATACCATTGTGAATTATGGTAACTGCGGTAAAATTTCCCGTATTGCCCGGTAAAATCTTCATGGTGCAGATGCAGCCAGTCGTATTCAGACAGTTTCCCCTGTAATACATCCTCATCCCAGAGTGTTTCATAATTCACTTCTGCGTAAGTAAGCGCCAGGGTTACGGCATCATCCCAGGGCTGTTTGTTGGGGGGCGTGTAAATGGCAATTTTCGGAGATTTCTCAAGGAGAACAATATCCATATTGCCCTGTTCAATTTCTGTATAGATGGCTAGCATTTTATCTGGTGAAATCAATTCAAAACCCACTCCGCGCAATCGACATTCTGTATGGATGAACTCATGGGCATCCATGAGGAAAGATCCGCCGCGATAATTTAAAAGCCATTCTATGTTTATATTTTTTGTGAGCGTATGATAGGCAACTCCATAGGCTTTCAGGTGGTCATTCTGCGTCTGATCCATGGGGATCAATATTTTTTGCCCATAGATCAGGGATGCCAGGAAAAGAATATAGATTATTTTCATCAGCTTTTCGTCTGCTGGATTTTTCTAATATGATATCGAACAGGTTCTGCAAATATGGATAATGGATATTCATTCAGGATTTTCATATATGCTGCCAGTGCTTTTTCAGTCTCGCCCAGATGCAGTTCATAGATCTGTCCGCTCAGTATAATACCCCGGTCTGCCATGGTGGTTTCCCCAAGGGAATGAGCCAGCTGCAGGGCCTCGTCATATCTTTGGATCCGCTGAAATAATAATGCCTGACGCAAAATGGCCAGGGGCGAGATTGCTGCATCCGGATTTTGTTCAACGAGGAATTTCAGCTCTTCAATGGCTTCACTGGTTTTTCTCTGCCTTATCAACAGTTCCGCGTTGAGAAAATGTTTAAACAGCTTTTGTTCTTCCAACTGATTCGTGCGGTAGTACTGAGTGAGAATATCCTTTAATTCCATTAGATCATTAAAAGATGGTTCAGCAGGTGGAATGGAACTTAATTCCGCCTCGATCAGGGTCAAGGTGGAATCTGGATCCCCTGTTAAGAAGTGGACAAGGATCCGTTTTTGGCGCAGGGC
>Ga0066846_10001494_pt1 | contig 11123 bp, 9 predicted proteins | sample ETNtaG_33_FD_65489 | JGI IMG/M metagenome (GOLD analysis project Ga0066846, IMG submission 65489) | Marine microbial and viral communities from oxygen minimum zone, Eastern Pacific Ocean - ETNP201310SV76 | ecosystem: Environmental > Aquatic > Marine > Oceanic | place: Pacific Ocean: Eastern... | reverse complement strand
TGGAGGCCAGGAGCGGTTTCCTTCATACGGCGAAGCAGGGGGGTGGCGATCCAGCGGGCCGTGGTGCCAATGCAGCCGATCCTCACCGGGCCCGCCACCTCGTCGTGCATTGAGGTGATGTCGTCGGAGATCGACTGTATCTCGGTGGCGATCCTGCGGGCCCGCTCAATCACGGCCAGGCCCTCGGGGGTGGGCTGCATCGTGGCCCTGTCAATGAGGGTGACATCAAGTTCCTTTTCCAGTTTGGCCACATGGGTCGAGACGTTCGACTGCACGGTATGGAGTACCCGGGCGGCGGCCGAGAAGCTGTGGTGGTCGGTCACGGCGAGCAGGTGGTTGAGTTGGCGCAGGTCCATCGGCAACAAGGATGCCATGGGGCTGAGCCATATGTACGAGGAATGGTCACGAAGAGGAATGAACCGGGCTGACACATCGTGCATCGTCATGCCGCTTGGCCCTGTCAGGCCCTATTGTCGACGACCACGACCACGACCACTGCCAACCAGACCCGAAGCAGCATGCCAACCGTTCTCTCCATCCATTTGGGACCAAACCTGGCCCACGCAGCAGTCGACAGCGACGGGCGCATCGACCTGCTCGCCTTGGGCGAGCGCGCCGCACACATGCCCGTCGTACTCCATGTGGCTGCAGATGGATCGGTCACGGTCGGGTTTGAGGCCCTCCACAGGTCGGAGTCAGAGCCTGATGGCACCATCGACAACGTGGTGGGACGCCTGCTCGATGCCGAGATGATCGAAGCGGTGGGCCGGACCCTCACGGCCGAAACCGTCATTGCCCACCTCCTGGCCCACATCTATGCACGCTGCGTAGTAGTGCTCGACCGCGTACCCGACGAGGTGCTGGTCGTGTGCACCGCCGGAGGCCCCGAGGCAGCCGTCTACGCAGCGGCATCCGGGCGTGCACGCCTGGGCGACTTCACGCTCGTCGAGGAGACCCGTTCATGGTCCGCCATGGCCGCACATGGCCCCGATGGCATGGACCCGGACCTCGCCGGGGCCCTTGGTGCACTGTTCTGGAGACGCCACGGCGATGGTCCCCCCGGACCCAAGCCGATCGTCACCCGTGAGGACCTCGGGGTCGTCTCCCGGGAGCCGGCCAGGATCCCGACGGAGCCATCGGTTATGTCGCTCGAACCCCGCTCGGTCTTCGAAGAAACGTCCATTCCAGACCTTGAGCGCAGGCGGTTCAGGCCCGGCCTCGTCCTGGCTGCCACTGTGCTGGGTTGCCTGACACTCGGAGCAGCGTTCCTCCTTACCCGGGGTGACGACTCCGGGCCCGACCAGGTACACGAACCTGAGGTGGCGGCCCCAACGACCGTGTCCGACCCACCCACAACTCTGCAGGCGACTACCGTTGCACTGCCAGCCACAACCACTACCACAGCGGCACCCGTCACGGTGATTCCGGGGGTCGTCGCCTCAACCACCCTTCCTCCGGCACTTACGACGACCACCATCGTCCCGGTGACAACCACCACTGTCGCTATCCCCACGACGACCACCAGGCCGCCTCTCGGCGTGTTGACGTTGTCACCGGCTGGTGTGGTTACAAATGCCGCGACAGGAGCCGAGGTACTCGTCGGCCTCGGTGACAGCGCCGACACGGTCGTCGCAGTGCTCACGGCAGTGGTGGGTGCACCTGTAGCAGACACCGGCTGGATGCCAGATGAGCGGTGTGCGGGAGACCTCATCAGGCGGGTCACGTTCACCAACCTCGAGGTGGTGTTGAGCGACGTCGACGCGACCGACGGAGAACCCGGAACCGATGCCACCTTCACCCAGTGGTTTGCTGAGGGAACCGACGCCATCCACACATCTCTCTGGACACTCGACCGGATCGGGGTGGGTTCGTCGGTCACAGACCTGGTTGCGGTCCACGCAGACGGGCTGGTGCTGACAAGCCCGGTCGAGGGCGACACGGCGGGTTTGTTCAGCATCGATGCCCTCGGTGTCAGCGATGGGATGAGGGGCGTGACAACCCACACCGACGACATCGGGCGGGTACTCCAGATCTGGGCCGGCAACGGTTGCGCACGCTGGCCCAACTGACCCGGGCCAGTCAGGGAACCCCCAGTTCCGACCTGAACACCTCATCAAGGGATGGCTTGGAAAAGCAGAAGCCACCGTCAAGGAGCACGGAGGGGCGCACGACAGCGCTGGACAGCATCAGTTCCGTGACCAGTCGCCGCCCGAACGGGATCGAAGGCACCAGTGCCGGAGTGCGTATGCGGGCGGGGCGCCGGACGGCGCTACCCAGCGAGGTGGCGAACCCTGCGTTGGTAACCGGCGAGGGAGAGACCAGGTTGGCGGGCCCACAGACCTCGTTGTCGATCAGCCAACACAGGGCAGAGACCTCGTCACTCAACGAGACCCAGCTCATCCACTGCGTTCCGGGGCCCAGAGGGCCGCCCAGGCCCAGCCGGAACAACGGCAACTGTGCGGCCAACAGGCCTCCCCTGGACGACAGGACGATTCCGGTACGGGCGTGTGCGACCCTGACACCTGCTGATTCAGCCGTTCTGGTGGCGGCCTCCCATGCGACACATACATCGGCCAGGAAACCGCCGCCACGGGCACTTGTCTCATCGAGCGGCTCATCGGGCCGGTCGCCGTAGAAGCCGATTGCTGAACCGCTTACCAATATGCCCGGACCGGTTCCGGCCCGGCGTGACTCCGCCATGGCCGAGGAGATCAGGTGCGTGCCACGGGTTCGGCTGCCGAGGATGAGGTCCATCCGCGACCGGGTCCAGCGTCGGTTGGCGATACCGGCACCGGCCAGATGGACCACCGCATCGACGCCCTCGAGGCGCCCTGGATCCAACAGGCCTCGATCTGGATCCCAGCGGATCTCCCGGGGAGAGTCGGCAGGTCGACGTACCAGACGCCTCACGGTGTCGCCACGCTCTTCAAGCCGGTCACAGAGCGCACCACCGATGAGCCCGGAGGACCCTGAAACCGCTACGTCCACCTGTTCATCCTCCGTGCAACCATGCCACGCCGGTCGTCAACTGCGTTGCGAAGTGGTCGGCCCGGACAACGGGTGCGACATGGTCACCGGAGAACTCGACGACAAGTGGCCGGGGAAGGGCCGTCGCCAACTGTCGTTGTCGGGCCGTCGGAACGATGCTGTCGTCAACGCCGATCAGCACGGTCGTCGGCACGTCGATGTTGCCGGCCCAACTGCTGGAGTTGAACCCACCCAGAGCCACACCGGCCTGCAGAATCTGGCCGATGTCACCGGCCCTGACCTCTCGGGCCGCCCAGTCGTCAAACTCCGGGCCAACCAGTTGAGCCCTGCCGGACCTGACCGACGCCACCCTCTCCGCCAGGTGCCAGGTGGTTTCAGGAAGCAGTGCGGCAGGACGACAGGCCAGCCGGATCAGGGCGAAGTCGCGGTACTCGGCAACGGTCTGGCGGAACTTCATGGCGCTGGCGCACAGGGCCAACCCGGAGACCAGATGCGGATGGCGACGCCACAACAGTTGTGCGACAGCGCCTCCCATCGAGTATCCGACGGCGACCGCCTGCTCCACCCCGACGGCATCCATTACGGCGGCAGCATCGTCGGCACAGTCCTCGAGGCGGAACCGCCTCCGTGGCCTCAGCCCGTTTGGACCGTGGCCGCGCTGATCCCAGGCCAGCACCCGGTAGCGGGAGGTCAACTCTGCATAGGCAGCGCCCCAGTTGAGGTCGGCACTGACCGTCCAGCCGTGGAACAGCAACAGGACGGGCCTGGCCGATTCATGACCGTCTGGCTGGCCCGAGTCCCGGAGCCTGAGCGGACCTCGACCTGGCAGGTCGACGACCCGCCACGGTGGAGGTTCTCCCACGGACAGGAGCTCTGGCGGAGTACTCAACCGGGCAACTCCGCCGCAGTCCCGACCGACACCTAGTGTTCGATGGCGGTGATCCGTACGGTCAACTCGCCACCAGGCGCTTCAAACGAGATCTCGTCGCCCACCGATCGACCCAGGAGCACCTCGCCGAGAGGAGAGCCTGGTGAAACTACGCCGACGTCGGCATGTTGCTCCTCAATGGAACCGAACAGCATCCGCTCAGGTTCATCGTCGTCGCCGTAGACGAGCGACACGATGCAACCAGGAACAACCGTGTCGGTTCCCGTCGGAGCACCGTCGAGGATCGTGGTGTTCTCGAGGAGATGCTCGAGGTGCATGATGCGACCTTCCATCTTGCCCTTCTCCTCCTTGGCGGCGTGGTAGTCGCCGTTCTCAGAAAGGTCGCCCATCTCGCGGGCAACCTCGATCTTGCGGGCGATCTCAATTCGGCCACGGGTGGTCAGGTCGGTCAACTCCGCCGCCAACCGGTCAAACGCAACCTGTGACAGTTGATGCTTCTCGGCCATCCCCGGAGCGTAGCCAGCGGTCCGACGAAAGTCGGTTGATAATGCTCCGGGGATGCTTGGTAGGATCGTCCCCATGGGTCACAGGTATCTGGTAATCGCCATTACGTAGCGCACGCCAGTTTGGTGTGCGCACGGACCGTCCACCTCGGTGGGCGTTTTTTTGGTTGCAGGCTGCTCTCAGAGAGCACTTTGAACGGATTGGCCCGATTTCCGGCCCTGGACAGAGACGACTAAGGAGCACATAGGCGTGGCATATCGAGTAGGCGTCATCGGTGGTGACGGAATCGGCCCTGAGGTCATTGCCGAGGGCCTTAAGGTTGTTGCCGCCGCCGGCGTAGCCATCGAGACGGTCGACTACGACCTGGGCGGCTTCCGCTACCTGCGCGACGGCGTCGTCCTGCCCGACGAGGTGGTTGAGGAGTGGCGTGGCCTCGATGCGCTGTTCCTCGGAGCGGTCGGGACACCAGAGGTTCCCCCCGGGGTGATCGAGCGCGGCCTCCTGTTGAAGATGCGCTTCGACCTTGACCTCTACGTGAACCTGCGGCCGTTCCTCCTTCCGCCTTCAGACATCGACTTCATGGTCGTCCGCGAGAACACCGAGGGCACCTATGCCGGAGAGGGCGGCCTTCTCCGGAAGGGAACCCCCAACGAGGTGGCAACCCAGGGATCGGTCAACACCCGGATGGGCGTCGAGCGTGCCATCCGCTACGCGTTCGACCTTGCACGTGCACGTCGGGGCCACCTGACGCTCGTACACAAGACCAACGTGCTCACCTTCTCAGGCGACCTCTGGGGACGCACCTTCGAAGAGGTCGCCGCCGACTACCCCGATGTTGAGACCGCCTACAACCACGTTGATGCCGCATGCATCTACTTCGTCGACTCACCCGAGCGCTACGACGTGATCGTCACCGACAACCTGTTCGGCGACATCCTCACCGACCTCGGTGGAGCCGTCTCAGGTGGAATCGGCCTGGCTTCCTCAGCCAACCTGAACCCGGAGCGGACCGGTCCGTCAATGTTTGAGCCGGTTCACGGATCTGCACCCGATATTGCCGGGAAGGGGCTCGCCAACCCCACGGCTGCGATCCTGTCAGGAGCCATGATGCTCGACTTCCTCGGCGAGGATGCTGCGGCTGGGCGGATCCGGGCAGCATGTGCCGACCCCGACACCCAACTGGACGGCACGGTGGCAACAGGCGACGCCATAGCCGAACGCGTACAGGGTTGACCAGGGAACCGACACAACCAACAGCACCGACACGACAGGGCAGGAGAGGTAGAAGAACATGCCAATAGAGAAGGCAGACAAGATCTGGATGAACGGCGAACTCGTCGACTGGGATGACGCCACCATTCACGTGCTTACCCACACGCTCCACTACGGCAACGGGGTGTTCGAGGGAATCCGGGCTTACGAGACCGACAGCGGTCCCGCCGTGTTCAGGCTGAGGCCCCACATCGAACGCTTTTTCAGGTCAGCCAAGATCCTGTTCATAGACATTCCATGGACGGTCGACCAGCTGGTCCAGGCGGTGAAGGACACCGTTCGCGTCAACGACCTGCCTTCGTGCTACATCCGACCCCTGGCGTACCTCGGCTACGGCGAGATGGGCCTCAACCCCATTCCCTGTGACGTCGATGTCTCCATCGCCACATGGCCATGGGGTTCCTACCTGGGAGACGAAGGCATCAGGAACGGCGTGCGCATGATGATCTCGTCGTGGCAGCGGCACGATGCCAATGCCATGCCACCCGCAGCCAAGGGATGTGGCCACTACATCAACTCGCAGATGGCCAAGGTCCAGGCGATCAAGGCCGGCTACGACGAGGCCATCCTGCTGTCACCCCAGGGCAACGTGTCCGAGTGCACCGGAGAGAACCTGTTCGTGGTCAGCGGTGGCACGATCATCACGCCACCGACCAGCGCTGGCGCCCTCAAGGGAATCACCCAGGATGCCGTCCACCGGATAGCCGATGACCTGGGCATCCCGTATGTGCAGGGGAACCTGTTGCGGAGTGACCTCTATACGGCCGACGAGGCATTCCTCTCCGGAACGGCGGCAGAGGTTGTTCCGATCCGCTCGGTCGACGAGCGTGACATCGGTGATCCCGGCCCCATCACCCGGGCCGTCCAGGATGTCTTCTTCGAGGCCGTCCGTGGGAAGCGACCCGAGTACGCAGAGTGGAACGAGCATGTCGACGCCTGACCTGCCGACTGCGGTCGACATCTACGACACCACGCTGCGTGATGGTGCGCAACTCGAGGGCATCTCGCTGACGGTCGTCGACAAGTTGCGCATCGCGGAACAGCTGGACCTGCTCGGCGTCCACTACATCGAGGGCGGCTGGCCGGGGGCCAACCCCAAAGACGTCGAGTTCTTCGAGAGGGCGCGCACCGAACTACGCCTCAACCGGTCGAAGCTGGTTGCATTCGGTTCGACAAGGCGTGTGAACGGTGACGCCCAGGACGACCCGACGCTTGCCAACCTCGTGGCCTCGGGCACCGATGTCGTCTGCATCGTCGGCAAGGCCTGGGACTACCACGTCACAGAAGCACTCCGGACAACGCTCGACGAGGGCGTGGCAATGGTCGCCGACTCGGTCAGGTTCCTCAAGGGCCGGGGGCTGACGGTGTTCTTCGACGCTGAGCACTTCTTCGACGGATACCAGGCGAACCCCGACTACTCGATGCAGGTGCTCGCCGGTGCTGCAGAGGCCGGGGCCGACTGCCTCGTCCTGTGCGACACAAACGGGGGTTGCCTGCCGTTCGACGTTGAGAGAATCGTGTCCGAGGTGGTCGCCGCAACAGATACCGCCATCGGCGTCCACTTCCACAACGACACGGGTTGTGGCATTGCGAACGCAATCGCCGGGGTCCGGGGCGGAGCCACCCAGGTGCAGGGGACGATCAACGGATACGGCGAACGGGTTGGCAACTGCGACCTCGTTCCCATCATCGCCAACCTGAGCCTCAAGATGGGGGTCGAGACGATCCCGGCCGGGGGAATCGCCAACCTCACTGCGGTGGCCCACCACGTGGCCGAACTCGTGAACTTCACCGTCGACCCCCAAAAGCCCTACGTGGGTACAACAGCGTTCGCGCACAAGGCCGGCCTGCACACCAGTGCCATTTCCAGACGCCCGGATGCCTACGAGCACATCGCTCCCGAGCTTGTGGGCAACGGAACAAGGTTCCTCGTCTCCGAGATGTCGGGAAGATCCACGATCGACCTGAAGGCCCGGCAACTGGGCCTCGACCTGGATGGGAAGACCCTGGGTGCCATCGTCGAGACCATGAAGGTCCTTGAACACGCCGGATACCACTTCGAGGCGGCCGACGCCTCGCTGGAGCTTCTGATGCGTGCGGCCGGTGGATGGCAGCAGGACTACTTCGAACTGGATTCCTTCAGCGTCGAGGTCGGCCACCGCTCCGGTAGTGGGAGCCGGGCATGGAACGAGGTGGCGGTCGATGTCGAGACCGAGGCAACCGTACGCATCAGCGTCGGTGGCGACATGCGTGAGGCGACCGGCACGGGGAACGGACCCGTCAACGCCCTCGACGCAGCCCTCCGTGAAGCCCTCGGCAACAGCACCCCCGGGCTGGGCCGGCTGCACTTGACCGACTTCAAGGTGAGGGTGCTCGAGACCAGCAAGGGCACCGGCGCGGTGACGCGGGTGCTCATCGACACGACCAACGGTGACCAGACCTGGACAACCATCGGGGTCTCCGAGAACATCATCGAGGCCTCTTGGCAGGCGCTCGTGGACTCGATCGTCTACGGCCTCCTCCACTCCGAGGACTAACTGCGTGGTCGAAAGTTCAGAGGATCTGCCGGTTCCGCTGTCTCGCACCCTCCTTGCAGAGGGGTTGGGCACCATGTTCCTGCTCATCGGCGTGGTCGGGTCCGGGATTATGGCCGAGCGCCTCAGTCCAACAGACGTAGGGCTGCAGCTGTTCCAGAACGCTGTGGCCACAGGTGCCGTCCTGGTGGCGATCATCTCGATCTTCGGCACGATCTCTGCCGACTTCAACCCCGCAGTGACCGTCGGGGCGTGGCTCCTGGGTCTCAGGAGCGGCCGGCAGGTTCCGGCGATGTTGGCGGCCCAGGTGCTCGGCGGCTGCGTCGGCACCGTCCTGGCAAACCTCATGTTCGACCTGGCGTGGGTGGACCTCTCCACGAAGACACGCAGCGGAGGGCATCTGTGGCTGGCTGAGGTCGTGGCCACCCTGGGCCTGCTGCTGGTCGTGTTCAGCCTCGTCAGGACAGCGCGGCTCTCGGTGATCCCGTACGTCGTCGGTGCCTACATCGGTGGCGCCTACTACTTCACCTCATCGACCAGCTTCGCCAACCCGGCGGTGACCGTGGCCCGGACCCTGTCGGACACCTTTGCCGGAATCGAGCCCTCGTCGGCACCGATGTTCATCGTCATGCAGGTCGTCGGCGTCGGGCTCGCCGTGGTCGTTGTGCGGGCGCTGTTTCCGTCGTCGGGGCGGTAGTTCAGGAACTGCACTGGTCGACGGCCGCTTCGCCCTCGACTCTGGCCTCCAGCCAGGCGATCAGGTCATCGAAGTAGTCGAGGACCGCCGATGAGTGGGTCGCCCCGGGGTAGACGCGTCGTTCCAGCGGCGCATGGTCGGGCATGCCGCACAGCTGGCTGAGGAGGAACTCGCTGCTGATGATCGGGATCTGCTCGTCCTGGTCACCGTGGAGGATGATCACCGGAGCCTGATTGGGCAGTTGGTTCGTGTCGTTCTCGGTGAGTCGGGTGTTCCACTCCGGGATGGCGAAGATGTCGGCGACCGCCAACAGTTCGGCAAACGGAATCGGGTTGACGAGGTCCATGATGTGTCCGGTGCAGCCGTTCTCCAGCTCGTCCAGCAGGTAGTGGTACTCGGGGTTGGTTACAGCCTTCAGGTCCAGTTCCGGGTAGGACACGGCCAGGCCTGCACTGACCATTACGAGGTAGCCCTGGAAGTCGGAACCCTGGAGGAACGTTGATAGGAGGTCCAGTTGCGACGGAGGCGCTCCGGCGGCCACCCCGACGAGATCCAGGTCGGGTGCGAGCTCCTGCCACCGCTGGGAGACGTGCATCGCTGCGTGCCCGCCCTGAGAGTGTCCCCACACGACAAGTGGTCCGTCGGCACCGACGCCCTCGATGTCGCGGGCGGCCCTGGCGATGTCGAACACACCCCTCGCTTCGCTCTCACCGACGATGTAGGCGTGCAGGCCCGGTCCGCCGAGGCCCTCGTAGTCGGTGGCAGTAACGACCCAGCCACGTTCCAGGAACGGCGTGAGGGCCGCAAGGCTGAACGCGTCGGGGAAAGAGGCCGATGGGGCGCACTGGTCGGCAAGGCCGGTCGTTCCATGTGCAATGGAGAGAACCGGCCGTGGGGCAGTGGCATCGGTATCAGGCGCGGCAATGACCCCGGTCACCTCAATGGGGTCGCCGGCAACTGAGGCCGAGGTGTAGGTGACACGCCATGCCACGCCCAGTGAGCCGATGTCGAGCACTTCGCTGGACAGGATCGCACCGGTCGGGATCGTGGTCGTGGTGGGTGCAACGGTCGTCATCGTGGTGGTCGTGGTGGTCGTGGTGGTCGTGGTGGGTGCAACGGTCGTCGTCGTGGTCGTTGTGGTGGTTGTTGTGGTGGTAGCGGGCGCGACGGTTGTCGTTGTCGGCTCGGCCACCGTGGGCGCCGCTACCTCGGTCGAGGAGCAGGCGACTCCAAGCAGCGAGCAGGCGGCCAGGATTGAGGTAACTGCCGGCATTCGGTTCACGAGCGTGCCTTCCGGGGTGGATTCAGGTGACAGTCTGGCCCGTCTGGTGGCCTGTCACCCACAGGGGGGCCGGTAGCGTGCTGCCGTGAATGACCAGACCGTCCTGTCCGCCGAGGGTCGCCCGTATACCCTCGCGGACTGGCTGTTGCTGGTGTCGGCCGCGGGTATCTGGGGCGCCTCGTTCCTCTTCATGGATGTCGCCCTCGAGGTGGAACACCCCGGCCTTGTGACGTTCCTGCGCCCCTCAATGGGATTGTTCGCCGTTCTCGCCTTTCCGTCCGCCCGCCGGCCGATCGACCCTTCCGACAGGGGCCAACTTCTGCTTCTCGGCATCACCTGGATGGCGTTTCCCCTGACAATGTTTCCTCTGGCCCAGCAGTGGATCGACTCGTCACTCACAGGGATGCTCAACAGCGCCATGCCGGTTATGACAGTCGTCGCCGGTGCGGCGTTTTTCAGGGTCCGTACGGGAAGGACCCAGATCACAGGCGTTCTGGTGGGCCTTGTCGGGATCCTCCTTGTTGGCCTGCCCACGGCGACGACTGGCGGAACCAATGCGGTGGGGGTGGCCCTGGTCGTCGCGGCGGTCACCTCCTACGGGGTTGCGGCTCACATTGCCGGCCCGTTGCAGAGGAGGTACGGGTCACCAGCGGTGCTGTCACGTGTTCTGGCGGTGGCAACTGTTGCAACAATACCGTTTGGCGTCGTTGGCCTCATGTCTTCCACATGGGCGTGGGGGGCTGTCGCCTCGAACATCGCGGTCGGGGTCGGTGGAACCGGCCTCGCCTTCCTTGCGGCTGCAACCCTCATTGGCAGGGTCGGGGCCGTGCGCATGTCGATCGTCACCTACCTGGTGACGGTGGTCGCAGCCCTGCTCGGTGTGTTCGTGCTGGGTGAATCCCTGTCCTCATGGCAGGTTGCCGGCGGTGTCGTACTCCTCGGAGGCGTCTGGCTGAC
>Ga0066846_10001489_pt1 | contig 11150 bp, 9 predicted proteins | sample ETNtaG_33_FD_65489 | JGI IMG/M metagenome (GOLD analysis project Ga0066846, IMG submission 65489) | Marine microbial and viral communities from oxygen minimum zone, Eastern Pacific Ocean - ETNP201310SV76 | ecosystem: Environmental > Aquatic > Marine > Oceanic | place: Pacific Ocean: Eastern... | reverse complement strand
GGGTTCGAGGGAACTGAAATCCTCAAGGGAATTTCCCTTTCGATTAACAAGGGAGAAACTCATGCCATCATGGGACCCAACGGTTCGGGAAAGAGTACTCTGGCGAAAATTTTATCGGGTCATCCCGCATACGAAGTGTTTTCTGGAGAAGTTGTGTTTGAGGGTAAAAATCTTCTGGAATTGAGTGCTGAAGATCGTTCTCTGGCCGGTGTGTTCATGGGGTTTCAGTATCCGGTCGAAATTCCCGGCGTGAACAACGCCGAATTTCTGCGTATGGCCTACAATGCCCGGTTGGTTAATGAAGGGAAGGATGAGGTCGATCCGCTGGACTTCGACGATATTCTTCAGGAGAAAATGAACCTGCTCGGTATGGAAAATAAATATAAAGAGCGAAACTGCAATGACGGGTTCTCAGGCGGTGAAAAGAAGAAAAATGAGATTCTTCAAATGGCTATCTTAAAGCCCGCATTGTCTGTTCTTGATGAAACCGATTCCGGTCTGGATATCGATGCCCTGCGCGTAGTGGCTAACGGGGTCAATAAACTCAACAATGAGGACAATGCGTTGATTCTGATCACCCACTATCAGCGACTGCTCGACTACATCAAGCCCGACTTTGTTCACGTGCTCAGTCATGGCAAAATCATTAAATCCGGTGGTAAGGAACTTGCGCATGAACTGGAAGCGCAGGGGTACGACTGGTTGACCACGACGAATTGAGGAGACTTTATGTCGAGCACAATTGCGGAATCCAGTAACGGCGAAGAATCGGTCGTTCTTGATCTCCATAAAAAATTTATCGAAACGAGTCAATCGAGCCCGGACATCCTGGCACTTAACAGGAAGGCTCTTGACCAGTTTGCCAAGTTAAAATTTCCCCACCGCAAGCACGAGATGTATACCTTCGTCAATACGAAGGATATTGCGGGTGCGCCGTTTTCTTTGAAAACAAAAAGTTCCAGTCCGCAGCAGTTTGTCAAACAACATGTCTATGCCGGTTGCGAACGTAGTCACTTGACGCTTGTGGACGGCATTCTATGTTCTGAATTGTCCGATGCAACTGCATTGGGTACGGCGGTCATGGTAGGGTCGCTGACGGATGCGGTGAAGGACGAGCCGATTAAAACTGCGTTGCAGGAAAGTATTGAGCAGGAAAACGATGTGTTTGCCTCAATCAACAGTGCCTTCATGACACAGGGCATTATGATTCGGGTCGGTAAAGACAAACAGGTCGAAGCTCCGTTGCAGATACTTAATATTTCGACCGGAGGGGAAAGCGGTCCCGTAATGACGGTTCCCAGGATCTATGTTCATCTTGAGCCTCTGTCAGAATTAAAATTAATTGTGAAATATGTTGGCGAGGAGGGTAACTATTTCGTTAACTCGGTCCAGGATGTGGTTGTGGAGGAGAATGCCAGCTTAACTCATATTCAGGTACAGGCGGATTCAACAGATGCCTGGCATTTTTCAAAAAATCGGGTTCATTTAAAACGTAATAGCTATTATCGAGGTTATCAGGCCACCAATGGAGCGCGGCTGGTTCGCCATCATAATGAGGCATGGTTGAGTGAGCCGGGGGCGGGGTTGGAGTTGAGCGGAGTGAGTGTGTTGGTAGACGATGAGCAATCTCACCAGTTCATTCGTGTTCACCACGAAGTGGAGCATTGCACCAGCCAACAGCGTTTTAAAAATATTATAAATCATCGCGCGCGAGCCAGCTTCGATGGAACTGTGGTGGTCAACAAGGGGGCGCAGTTGACGAATTCTGATCAGCTCATCAACAACCTCATGCTTTCCGATGAGGGTCATGCGGATTGCAAGCCTAATCTAATGATTTTTGCGGATGATGTAAAGTGCGCACATGGCGCAACGGTTGGACAATTGGATGAAGGTCAGCTTTTCTACCTGAGAACAAGAGGTTTGTCTGAAGCTGTGGCGAAGGAAATTCTCACCCAGAGTTTTGCTAGTAGCATTATCCAGGAAATTCCCTTTGCACCGGTGATAGAAGAACTCAATCAAACGCTACTTAAAAAACTGAAAGCGAACTAATGAGTAACGGAAATATTTTTATAGAGCAAATTCGTGGCGACATGCATTTGAATAAAATTAGATTTTCGGAGACGTGCCATGGGCGATGCTAAAACTATTTCTATAAAAAAACCCTGCATCGATGTTGATAAAATCCGTGCCGATTTTCCTGTCCTGTCGAAAGAGATAGGCGGGAAGCCGCTCATCTACCTGGACAATGGCGCGACAACGCAAAAACCATGGCAGGTGATCAACCGGGTGAGTCAATTCGATTCTGAAGAATATGGAACCGTGCGTCGTGGTTCATACCGTTTGTGTGAAAATTCTACCCGACTTTATGAAGAAGCCCGTCAGAAGGTTGCAGACTTTCTGGGCGCTCCGACACGTCAGGAAATTGTTTTTACCAGCGGCACCACCCAGGCGATCAATCTAGTGGCTCACAGTTTCGGGCGCAAGTTTGTCAACGCAGGGGACGAGGTCATCATCTCTAATATCGAGCATCACGCCAACACTGTGCCCTGGCAGGTTCTTTGTGAAGAGAAGGGAGCGACACTCAAAGTCATTCCTGTTGCCGATAACGGCGAACTCGTTATGGAAGAGTATGACAAGTTGTTGACCGACAAGACACGCATCGTAGCGGTGAATCATGTTTCCAACGCCTTGGGGACGATCAACCCTATAAAAGAAATCACCCGTAAGGCACATTCTGTGGGTGCGAAAATTCTCGTCGACGGAGCGCAAAGTGCTCCGCATATGAAAGTCGATGTTACGGATATCGACTGCGACTTCTATACATTTTCCGGACACAAGATGTATGCGCCCAGCGGGATTGGCGGCATGTTCGGGAAAATGGAAGTGATGGAAACGATGCCGCCGTATGTGACCGGTGGCGATATGATCATGCAGGTCACGCTGGGAAAAACAACCTACGCCAAACCTCCGGCACGGTTTGAAGCGGGCACCCCGCCTATCAGTCAGGTGATTGGGCTGGGCGCGGCCATTGACTATATCGGCGGGATCGGGATGGATAAGATTTTTGAGTACGAGAAAAGTCTGCTCAATTACGGAACCCGACTGCTCAGTGATATTGAAGGACTTCGTATCATCGGTAATGCCAAAGAGAAGGCGGCTCTTTTGTCCATTTACCTGGAATCCGCGCACCCTCACGATATCATCACCATGCTGGATCAGGATGGGATCGCTCTTCGGGGCGGACACCACTGCGCCCAACCGACCATGATCCGTTTCGGCGTTCCAGCCACAGCGCGGGCCTCTATGGCGTTCTACAATAAATACGAGGAACTCGACGCTCTGGCTGAAGGCCTTAAAAAAATCATCAAGTTTTTTTCCTGACCATTCGCAGTGGGGTCAATGGGCTGGATCTCGCCAATGGTTTCAGTGAGGCTTGATAGCACCGGTCAGCTTTTTTGGCCCTACGCTGAGCAGCCACTAGCCGTGAAGGCTAAAGGAAAGTATCAAATGCAGATTCCGTGCTTGTTGATGGGCGGTGGGATTGGCAGAGAAGCTTTGTTATAAAGTTAAAGCATAGTGATAGAACTTTTCATTTTTAACATATCCCTGCGATTCATAAAGACATTGTGCTGGACTGTTGGAGACTTGCGTTGCCAGCTCAATTCGCAACGCATTTGAGGATTGTCCATGTTTTTTTGCTGCTTCCATCAGGTACTTGGCGACGTTTTGATTTCGGGAACCTTCCTCAACAAACAAGTCGTTTAAAACCCAGATGCGTTGCATTCCTACAGACGAAAAGCTGGGATAAAGCTGGGAAAACCCAATCAGTCGTGAATTTTTTTTTGCAACGTAGATAACGGAATCGCCTTTTGCAAAGCGGGATTTCATAAAATCCATAGAGCCTTGAAGGTTTGAAGATTGTTGATAAAATATCCGGTATTGGTCAAATAGCTTTGCCAGTTCATCAAGACAGTTTAAATCGGCTCGAATGACTTCCATAGGTGTCCCCCCTGTAGCATCAGTAAATATCATACCGATAATAGCATTTGCAGGCCAATCTTCGTTACGTTTAATTGCTCAGGGTGGAAACAGACTTGAGATTGAAGCTTTAATATCTAGAAACTTAGAAAGATCAAAAATCGGTCTTCCTTCTGAGGTTGTGTTATATTTAATGAATAGAGATATTTATTTAGAGGAAACTTTACATGTCTTACGACAACGAGCTATATCAACAGGTGATTCTGGATCATAATCGCAAACCGCGTAATTTTCATGAAATGGAAAATGCAACGCACTGTTGCCACGGGGTCAACCCATTGTGCGGCGATGATATCACTGTTTATCTCAAAGTAGATGAAGCGGAAGAGGTGGTTGAAGATGTTAGTTTCACCGGTTCGGGATGCGCCATATCCAAGGCTAGTACCTCCCTCATGACCAATCACCTTAAGGGAAAGAAAATTGACGAGTGCCGTGTGGTTTTCGATGAGTTTCATAAAATGGTCTTGGGCGAATTCGAGCCGGAAAAACAGGAGCACCATTTAGGCAAGCTCACCTTGTTTCAAGGGATAAGAGAGTATCCATCGCGCACGAAATGTGCCAGCCTCGCGTGGCATACGATGGTCGGTGCGCTTGATAAAAAGACAGAAGGTGTCAGTACCGAGTGACTGGGTGAATTCGCATGAGCCCCACCCGCATAAATCATCTGATTGACGATCACACACAGCCCGGTGAACTGGTCAGGACGTTTGAAGGCGATTCCCTTATCTGCACCGCCTGCGGTCACTTGTGCAAGCTAAAACCAGACCAGCGGGGAGTTTGCAAAGTCCGGTATAACAGCGAAGGTACTCTCAGGGTGCCGTTTAACTACGTTGCCGGAATTCATAATGATCCCATAGAAAAAAAACCGTTTTTCCACGCCTTACCAGGAAGCCTCGCCATGAGCTTTGGTATGCTGGGATGCGATTTTCATTGCGCCTACTGCCAGAATTGGTTTACCTCTCAGACTCTGAGGGATGATAAGGCGACTGTAGAATCGACCCGCATGACCGCCACCGAAGTTTGTGATTTTGCAATTAGAAAAGGATCGAAAACGGTTGTCTCGACCTACAATGAACCTCTGATAACGAGCGAGTGGGCGGTGGAAGTTTTCAGGGAAGCACGCCAGGCCGGACTGCGCACGGCTTTTGTTTCAAACGGGCACGGTACTCCCGAGGTGATTGAGTATCTTTCGCCGTGGGTTGACTTTTACAAGATCGACCTGAAAACTTTTTCCGAAAAAAACTATCGTCGGCTGGGAGGAAATTTATCCGCGGTATTAGACACCATTCACCGTGTATTTTCAGCGGGCATGTGGACGGAAATAGTGACTCTGGTGGTTCCAGGCTATAACGATTCTGATGCGGAGCTTTCCGAGATTGCTCAGTTTATAGCGTCCGTTTCAACGGATATCCCCTGGCATGTGACAGCGTTTCATCCTGACTATAACATGCAGGACAGGGGGCGGACGCCTGTCTCCACTTTGCTGAAAGCTCGCGAGAAGGGAAAACAGGCCGGAGTGAAGTTCGTTTACTCAGGAAACATTCCTGGGCAGGTAGAAAATACGGAGAATACTTATTGCCCGAAATGCGATGAGCTTTTGATTGAGCGTATCGGGTTTCGTGTGCAGAAAAACTTTCTTCACCAAGGTGCTTGCCCCAAATGCGGTGAAAGCATAGCGGGTTGCTGGGAATGAGGCAAGAGGGTATTCCCCCCGATCTTTAAATGGTGTACACTGCCTCCGGTCAGTTCGGAATTTGCTATGTTGCTCCTTCCTTAATTCTAAACCATTTCATTAATACTTATACACATAGACGCCCATGCTGGATCAGAATTTATTCATTAACGATTACGAAGAAACCAAGCGACGTTTGATGCGAAAGAAAGTTCCCGTCGAGCAGATTGAGGAAATCCGTCAGGCGATCCTCGCCCGGAAAACACTGGTGGGTGAAGTGGATGGGCTCCGCGCTGAGATCAATGAAAAGTCAAAACAAGTCGGTGTCCTTTACCAGCAGGGGGAAAAAGACGAGGCTGATGAACTGAAGGTGTCTGTTCCTGGGTTGAAAAAAAAGCTGGAGACCAGGGAAAAGGAATATAAAGAGGTCGATGATAAAAGATTGCAACTATTGCTGCGCGTTCCGAATCTGCCCGATGATGACTGTCCTGATGGGTTCACTGAGGACTGTAATGTTGTTGTGCGGATGGAAGGGTATAAAGAATCGGATTACGAGGGGAAGGAGTTCAAGCCTCACTGGGAGATAGGCGAGGAGTTGGGCATTCTGGACGCCGAGCGTGCGGCCAAATTGAGTGGTTCCATGTTCGCCCTGTTGCGTGGCGATGGTGCCCGTTTACATCGGGCGCTCATCCAATTTGCCCTTTCGATAAACAGTGAACGCAATGAAGAAATTACTCCTCCTCATTTTGTTCGGCCCGAAATGATGATGGGTACTGGGACGCTTCCGAAATTTGAAGAGGATGCTTACCGGTTTCGCGATGACGATTTGTGGGCTATTCCGACCGGAGAAGTTCCTCTAACTAATTTGCACGCGGGTGAAATTCTTTCTATTGATGAGTTGCCAAAACGGTATATGGCTTACACCGTTTGTTTTCGTCGCGAAGCAGGCTCGGCGGGGAAGGAAACGAGGGGAATGCAGAGGCTTCACGAGTTTCACAAGGTAGAGCTTGTTCGCTTGTGTACTCCCGAAATGGTGAAAGACGAATATGAGATGCTGGTGAGCGATGCCGAACATCCGCTAAAGTTGTTGGGGCTTCCCTATCGAGTATTGGACTTATGCGGCGGCGATGTTACTTTTTCTTCAACCCGGGTTCATGATCTGGAAGTTTATTCTCCCGGAACGAAATCATGGTTGGAGGTTTCATCAATTGGTATTTTCTCTGATTTTCAAACGAGAAGAGGCAATAGCAGGTTTCGCAGAAGCGAGCAGGATAAACCGGAATTACTGCATTCGCTCAATGGTTCGGGGTTGGCCGCGCCAAGGGTGTGGGCCGCTGTTGTTGAGCATGGCTATCAATCTGATGGTTCGATTCGAATTCCAGAAGTGCTTGTGCCGTTTATGGGCGGGCAAACAGAAATTCGTCGGCGCTGATTAAGAGTTTATAGTATAGGTTTGTATAGGTGGTGGGTGTCGGTATGAAAAAAATGTTTTAGTGATTACGGTTGCATGTGCTCTGATGGTTCTGGGTGCGTTGCAAAAAGAGGTTCTGGCCAGGACGTCTTCTTCCGTTGCTGAAGAAAATAGCGAGGTTCGGGTTGACGGCTTCAGGTCCGCCCGATTTGGAATGACCGAAAAGGGAGTTTTGAAATCGACCTTCAAAGATTTTAAAATTCCAAAGAGCAAAATTCAGCGTCGCGTTCACCCGACTGAGAAAACGTTAAGTTTTAATTTCCAGGTGAATAATTTATTGCGTGATAGTGGCAAGGCAAGCCTGTTTTATGTTTTTGGGTTTAGCTCTAACGACTTACTCAGGTCAATGTACTGTAGGGCAGAACCACAGAGGAAAAACCTGATCCTCAAAGAGTGGTTGATACAGCCAATCAGCCACGCACCCATTTCTTGAATCAGGGATTTTAGAAGAAGGGTTTGGCAGTTAACTCAAAGTTGCCCGATGGTTCCGTCCTTGTGTTTCGTGGTGCCAATACTAAAAGGCAGAATAGTGATCTTGTTACTTGTTAACCCGCCCGCCAAGGGGGGGCAGCCTGCCAATAAAAATATTAATCTTTTATTGTCATACGTTGGAAACCCGGATTCCCCGGATATTTATAAAATCAAGAAAGATGATTTTTAAGATTTTCTATTGGAGTTGAAAATGAAAAATAAAAAAGAAGTCGGTAAAGCTCTGGGGCGTATTCCGAGCGGACTTTTTATCGTAACGGCAAAATATGAGGATCAGGAAGATGCGGTTCTTGCTAGTTGGGTCAACCAGAGTTCTTTTGAGCCCCCTGAGGTAACTGTTGCTTTGGCTCAGATTAGAAGCACTCGTTTACTGATAGAAGCTTCTCAGGCATTTATTGTCAACATTCTTGGGAAAGAAACCAACGAACTTATGAAACACTTCTTTAAATCTCATGAGGGGTCGGTTTTTGACGGACTCAAAACTCGAAAAGGGATAGACGGAATTCGTATTCTATCCGATGCGGTAGCTTATCTCGAATGCAGGTTGGCTGACGGGGTTGTTTCGGGGGACCACGTTGTTTATTTCGGCGAAGTTGTGGGAGGAAAGATGCTCAAAGGCGGCGAGCCGAGTGTTCACATACGTGATAATGGATTCAATTATTGAGTGAGGCCTATCATTTTTGCTATGTCATAATTGGTGACCACCCAGTAGATGGATGTGCCAATGAATGTGAGGACGCTCAGTAAAAGGGCGGCTAATTTGTAAAGTCGTTTTGGGTCTTCGTGGTAATACTCTTTAACGTCTTCGGCAAAACTTTCCGCTACTCCTTCATTCGGGTTTTTCCTCCAAGTACGGTCAATTGCGTCCCTGCCATAAATGACTCCGAATATAACAGCGATGATCAGTATTTCTATTGCGCCTATCATTTAAAACTCTTCTTCCAAATTTTTATTGTTTATTGATGACCCGGTGGTTTGCTCGTTCAAACATTGGCACTTCCCACTGTGGTCGTTTGGTCTGTGGCCATTTGGTTAATTGTTTCGTTCCGCTCTTGTCTTCGAGACTTTTCGCGCAACGGAAACCATAGTCATCCAATCGTGCTCCGGGACGGTTGTTGTTGCGGAACGAGGAATAAATAAATCCCTTGAGGTCCCGCCACGACCCTCCCTTCAATACCTTAAATTCCCCTCCGATTTGGCCTTTGGGATTTATGTGATTGGCTGGATCATCATAATACTCTCGATCGAACCAGTCGTCTACCCATTCTTTGACGTTTCCTGCCATGTTATACACCCCATAAGGGCTTGTGCCTTTCTGGAAAATATTCACCGGGACCATCACATGGTGTGCAATTTCCTTTGTCCACTCTTGCCGATACCGGGCCAGGTCAGGTTTGGGCGGATTGTTTCCCCAGGGATAAATGCGGCCATCCGTGCCGCGAGCGGCTTTCTCCCATTCTGCTTCGGTGGGAAGACGTTTTTCTTTCCATTTGCAATATTCAGCGGCTCCCCTCCATTTGACGTTGTTGATGGGATGATTTTCGAATCCTTTTCTGGGGTGGTACCTGCCATTGAAAAACAGTGTCCCGAATTTATTGTCGAGGTAATATCCATTCATATTGTTGACCTCGTTCAGGAATTCAGCGAAATCGCTTGCTGAAACTTCATAAAGGTCGATGTAGTAGGGGGCCATATAGGTTTTATGTTCTGGGGATTCGTCTTCGCCATGATCGTTGGAGCCCATGATGAAAAATCCGCCGGGCACCAGAGCCATATCTTCTGGAGTCTTTCCTGTCGGGGTTGAACCACTATCAGGATCGGCAGGTTTTTCGGTTGTCCCAGGGGGTGATTTTTCGCTGAGTAGGTTTCTTGCCTCATCTGCCAATTCGCCATCGGGAGCGAGAGCCAGAAAGCGTCGTAAAAAGGGGAGAGCCTTTTCTCTTTTTCCGGATTTCATGTAGATCCAGCCGGAATAAAAATCTGCTTCTTTGCGCTTGGGAAAGAGGACGGTGGATTCTTTCAGGTCATTCAATATTCCCTGTTGTACGGTACCTGACGTATCTTTTAATGCTTCTTGGTACCAGTTTTTTGACGATGAGTGGTCTCCGTTCATCCAGGCATACAACCCCAGATTCATATTGGCGAGGGTGATCAGTTGAGGCGATTTGATTCCCAGTTTCAGGCCGCGGCGGGTCCAGGCGGTGGCCATGCGAAACTCGCCCTTGCGATAGTGAACCCACCCCAACTGGATATAAGCGGGAAGATATTTAGGATTCTTTTCCAAAAGGTGTTGGTATTCGAATATTGAACGATCAAGAAACTCCATCCTGTAATAGGTCTCAGCCAGCGCTTCGAGGGCTTCGATATTGTCTGGATGACGCAATTTTATACGATGGAGGGTTTCCACGGCTAGTCTGAAGTTTTTCAGCTTGGTATAAACTTTCCCCATAGTGACATGGCTACTTATATCATTGGGGTTTATCTTGATCATTTGTTTTAAATGTAAAAGAGCGCTAATGAACTTTTCTTTAGCGAGATAAAGTTGAATCAATTGCCGATGCGCTTTGGCAAACGAAGGTTTGATCTGCGTTACCTGTAAAAATGTATCGATGGCTTTGTCTGAATCAGCAAGGTCGACATAGGTCAGGCCAAGGTTATATAAAGTGGGGACGCTATTCGGATCGGCCGTCAATGCCGTCTGATATTGTTCAATTGCCAGTCCGCCCAGTTTTATTTCGCCATAGATGTTTGCCAGATTGTTATGCACTTCAATCGATAAAGGATTTATCTCGGTTGCGGGTTTTAAATAAAAAATGGCTTTTTGCGAACGCGAATTTTTGTAATAGACCATCCCTACATTAGAAAGATAGGCACCCAGAGTTTGCTTTTTGTTCAGGTTATGGGTGAAAAAGGGGGTTCCGGTATCAAACTTTAATCCAAATTTGTTTTCGTAAAATGAGTCTGGATAGCTGGCGCCCGATTCTGTGGTTTCTATATTGATGCGGTCATTTCCCGATTCGTAACGGACAAAAAAATGATTGGGCAAACCGACTCCGTAAAGAGGAAGATTCAAGCGATCTCCAACAATAAGGTACAGGAGAGAAAGATTCATGCAGTACCCGCGTTTGGATTTCAGCATCCCGTGGAGGAAAAGTTCGTCCGGATTGACTGGTACCCCATGGTTGTCGACCTGGTCTGTGTAGCGATACCCTTCCTCGTTGTGGATCACTTGTCGCAGTATATCGACTGTTTCCTGTGCGGTGCCTTCGGGTCGCAACTGGGTTTGCACCGCTTTCACTATTTGGTCGATTTCATCTCGCAAAGGCTTTTCATTCAAAGCAGAATTCCAGTCTCTGGATATCAAGAGTAATGTTTCTGTCAGGTCAATCGATTCTGAGTTTTTGGAGAAAATCGATGTAAGGCGTTTCTCAATTGAATCGGGAGAGAGGGCTTCAGCAGAAACGGTGCGGGATTGCATAA
>Ga0066846_10001469_pt1 | contig 11211 bp, 11 predicted proteins | sample ETNtaG_33_FD_65489 | JGI IMG/M metagenome (GOLD analysis project Ga0066846, IMG submission 65489) | Marine microbial and viral communities from oxygen minimum zone, Eastern Pacific Ocean - ETNP201310SV76 | ecosystem: Environmental > Aquatic > Marine > Oceanic | place: Pacific Ocean: Eastern... | reverse complement strand
TGAACTAAAAATTGGTTCTCCTAGTCCTACTGGCACATTTGTTGTAATTGATTCAATGATTCCTCCTAGAGAATCTCCTTTTTTCTTTGCATCAAGTATTGAGTCTCTCATTTTTTTTGCTGTTTTTACCTCTGGACATCTTACTTCATTTTTATAAATTAATTTTGACATTTTTTCATTGAATTCTTTTTCCATCTTTACTTTTCCTATTTGAGATGTGAATGAATTAATTTTAATTCCCAATGTGATCTTAAGTAATTTTCTTGCAATTGCTCCACCCATTACGTGTGTTGCAGTTAACCTTCCTGAAAATCTACCTCCTCCTCTATGATCATTGAATTGATTATATTTCATCATTGCGGTGTAATCTGAATGACCTGGTCTTAATTTTGTTTTCAAATTCTCATAATCTTTTGATTTTTGATCTGCATTCCAAATTAACATAGTTATTGGTGCACCAGTTGTAAATCCTCTAAAAACTCCTGATATGATTTCCACAATGTCTCCTTCTTTTCTCTGTGTTGAAATAATATTCTGACCTGGCTTTCTTAAATCAAGCATTTCCTGGATCTCTTTTTCATCAATTTCTAATCCTGCAGGACATCCATCTAAAACTGCACCAATTGATTTCCCATGACTTTCACCAAAGCTTGTCAAAACAAGACGCTGACCAATAGAACTTCCCGGCAACATATTATCTAGTTAAGTGATGTTTATAATTCCTCGTGGTTTTAGGTAAATCTCTCATTAGATAACATGTCATAATTAGAAAAAATTATGACTTATTGCTTATCACACTGATTTTTTGAAATTGCTGGTTTTTTCACTAGTTACGATATGATCTCAATTTTTGCGCCTAATCTGTTCATTTCTTCTATGAAATTTGGATAGGATACTTGAACTGATTTTGAATCTGTCACCGTACAATTTCCGATATATGTTCCTGCAATACAAAATGCCATGAATAATCTATGATCATTTTCTGCATCTAATTTGGCTCCTGTAAGATTATTTGAAGATTTTAAAATTAAGCCGTCTTCTTTTTCCTCAACAATAATTCCTATTTTAGGCAATTCTCTTGCAAGAATAGAAATTCGATCTGTTTCTTTTAATCTTGCATGTTTCACATTTACAATCTCAATTGGTTCTGATGAAATTAGTGATAATATTGCTAATGGTGGTAGAAGATCTGGTGAATTTCTTAAATCAAAAATTCCTCCAGTTAATTTTTCAGGTGATTCAATTTTAATCTCATTTTCATTAATTGTTACTGAAACTCCTAATTGTTCCAAAAAGTCAATGAATGCTTCATCCCCTTGAGGTAAATTTCCAATACTTCCTTTGATTGTTATGTTTTCTCCATTAAGTGCAGTAAAAGAAAGAAGTAATGCTAAACTTGAAAAATCTATTGGAACATTAAACGTTGTATTTTTATAAATTTGTGATGATATGTTGTATTTTTTATATGGAATTAATGTTTGAACTGAAACCCCAAATTTTCTCATTGTTGCAATTGTTGCATCTAGATAAGGTTTTGATACTAAATCTCCTTCAATTGTTAAATTGATTCCATTTTTTGTTAGTGGTGCACTAATTAACAATGATGTTATAAATTGACTTGATAAATTCCCTGGAATTATTATGTCCCCCCCTGAAATTTTTCCTTTAATTTTTACTGGAGGTTTTCCTTCAGTTGAACTGCATTTTGCACCAATGCTTGCTAATGCATCTAATAATGGCTGCATTGGTCTTTTTTGAATGCTGTCATCTCCTGTTAAAGTAATTTCTTCAGAAAATAGACTAGCAATCCCCATTGCAATTCTGATGGTTGTTCCAGAATTTTTAGCATCTATTTTTGACACTTTTGAGCCTATCTTTATTGATTCTTTTACAATAACGGTTGAATCATTAACTTCTATAATTGCTCCAAATTTTTTGCATGCATCAATAGTTGCTTGAGTATCTGCTGAAATCAGAACATTCTCTACTCTGCTATTGTTACCTGCAAGTGATGCTAGAAAAATTCCCCTGTGTGTATAACTTTTATTTGACGGACAATCTATGGTTCCGCTGATTTTTGATTTTTCTACTTTACAGCTCATGTACTTCTGCCTTTTTGTTGTTAATTTTTGAAACAATAACACTGCCTTCAAAATTTGAAAATATTTTTTTGACATCTAATAGATTTTCTTTTTTTACAATTGCTGCAATTGATGGACCGTTTCCTGAAACTGATGCCCCAAGTGCTCCTTTATCAATCAAATCTATAATGATTTTAGGATCTGAATTTAAAATAGCAGATGTTGCTAATCCATTTATTGTCATTGCCTCCCAATATTTTTTCTCGTTTGCTAACATCCATGCATGATTAAAAATTGACGTTAATATTTTCAATTTTTTCAAATTTCCTCTCTTTCTATTTTTTGGAATAAAAATAATTGCAATTAAATTTGATGGAATTTTTTCAAAATCTATTCTATTTCTTTTTCCATTATCTGTTATGTTGAATCCTCCATAATAACAAGAACATGCATCATCATATGCTCCAGTAATACTTACTTTGGTTTCAATTGATGCTTCCACTCCAGCTAATAGAATTTGTTTATCTGTTAATTTCGGTTTGAATATTTTTGCACATCCTAATGCAACCACAGATGAAATTGCACTGGAACTTTTTAATCCATATCCTGTTGGAATTTCTGAAGTTAACGTAATTGTAATTTTATTTTTTTCTAAATCTTTTTTTGAAACAATTTTTTCAATTGTTTTATTGATTAATCTAGAACTGAGACTTTTGTTTTCTGATTGAATTATGATTCCTTTTCCTTCTGACGTTTCTACAATTGCTTCGACTTTTAATGAAATCCCTAACGTTGCTCCTTTTTTACTTGCTATTGCACTAACTATGGATACAGCACCGTGTACAGTAGCTTTTACTTTTGCCATCAGAATCCCCCTAACAATGCTTTCTTCATTGCATTATAAGGTGCTTTCATCTCATGCCAAATCTCAAATGCCCTTGTAGCCTGACCTAAAAGCATTTCATATCCGTAAATAATTTCTAATTTTTTTTCTTTTGCTTTTTTAATAAAATCTGTATTCATTGGAGAGTATACAATATCGTACACTATCGTATTTTCATTTATTTGTTTAAATGAAATTGGACTGGATTCGTTTTTTAATCCTAATGATGTTGAATTAATTATGACATCGTAGTCCTGTAAATTTTTAACATTTTCTATTTTTTTTACATTTGTAGACAACCCTATTCTTGTAGCGAATTTTGATAATTCATTTGCATTTGCTATTGTTCTGTTTACAATATCTAACTCTTTTGCTTTTTCTTTAGATATTCCTGCAACGATAGCTCTTGCTGCCCCCCCTGCACCAATCAATAATATTTTTTTATCTTGAATTGAAATATTTCTTTTTTTTAACGGTTCTAAAAATCCGTCCATATCTGTATTGTATCCTTTTAACATTCCTTCCTTATTCACAACTGTATTAACAGCACCAATAACACTGCATGATTCATCCATTTTATCTAGATATTTCATCATTTCAATTTTGTGAGGTATTGTGACATTAAATCCGCTAATTTTAATTTTTTTGAGTCCTTCAATCCCACTTTCTAGTTCTCCTTTTGGAATTCTATATCCAATATATGAAGAGTCTAAATTTAATTCTCTAAATGCTGCACTATGTATAATTGGAGATAAGGAATGATTGATAGGATCTCCAATAACTGCAAAACTTTTTCCCATATGTTTTTTGAGAAATAGATTGATTTAAACTCTCAATTTCTTATTTGCTGATTTTTAGATTGATTATTTTGTTTACTTCATCGACATTGAATTGTCCTGGCGCAATTGCTTTTCCTAATGACACATACGTGTATGGACTTCCAAGATATAGGCATAAAATTCTTGAAATTTTGCCTGCATCCCCCATTGCAAATGAAATTAAATTATTTTTGCCTTTACTTTTGTATAATTCTAGCATTCTAGTTGCATCTTCTACTGATTTTGCTGTACTTACAATTTTTACATAATTTGAAAATTTACTCATTTTCTTAATTTTATTTTTCAATTCTCCTGTGCTAGGAGTTTTTTTAAAATCATGCCATGACACTAGCACTTTTGTTTTTGTAGTTTTGAGATAATTCGTAAATTCTTTATTTTTATTCAATGTGTTGAATTCCACATCTAATAAAAATGGATTATATTCTGCAATTAATTTTAATGTTGAGATTCTCTCTTTCTCACTACCTGCAAATTTTCCACCTTCGTTATTTGGTCTTAATGTACAGACCACTTTTTCCAGATCTTTTTTGATTATTTCTAATGTTTCAGGAATTTTTTCTGTTTTCAAAAAATCAAATCTTATTTCTACATAGTCTGATTTTTTCAATGAATCTTTTAATTTATTTTTAATTTTTTTTGGAGAATTCTCTGCAATTGATATACATGTTTTGTATTTCATTTTTCTAAAATATATTCATCTGAAACTTCCATTCCAAAATGTCTTCCTGTTGCAGGTTTAGCATGTGCCATAACTATGTCCCCTTTTTTTAGATGTGTAACTGACACTAATTGGCCGTTTGGTTTAATGAATCTGATTGTTTCTGCATCTTGTGCAATAATCCCACCAATTTCATTTCCTACTGATGCTTTGATCATTAACATTGGTCTTCTCTCAATTTTTGATCTTCCTACTGTGGCTCTACGTGCTTTCCCTTTTGAATTTAGAATTAATACTTCAGAACCAGTTTCTACTTCTGATAAATAATTTGTTGTACCGTCTGGAGATAAAGTATAACAATGAACTGCACCTGCATTAACTCTAAATGGTCGTGGTGATGTAAATGATGATCCTACTGATTCATTATGAACAAGAAATAAGAAATTTGATCTACTTCCAATTAACATTCCTTCACCTTTATGCAACATCGATGCTGTGTCAACACAAACTCTTTCGCCATCTCCTACTTCTTTGATTTCCAGAATTTTTGCTGGTTTCATGTCAAAACTTCTGGTACCTAGGTAGACCATTGCTTCTCTTACTTCATTGATTGAAGATGTACTAAAAATCACTCCATCTACTCCTACTTCTAAAATTGAAAACATTTTTCTTACTTCTTCTGGTGTTCTAGCAATTGCAAAGATCTTTGTATGTATCTTATGTAATTTTGCAATAATGTTTTCTAACGGAATTATTTTCCAATCTTTAACTTCAATTATCACAAAATCTAATCCTTTTTTTGAAATAGATAATACGTTTTCAATATCTGAATTTGATAACACTTCAAATTTAATTCCAATTTTTCTGCCTTTTGGTTTTGTTGAATTTTCTTTTTCTAATACTACGTAATTTGAGGAATTTGATGTGGATATTGTTTTTAATTTTGTTTTCTTCTTACCTAATTTTTTAGGATCTAAATACACTGTTTTAATTCCCTCTTCCTCTAATTGAGGTAAAAATTTTGTTAATTGTGCCTGATTTACTTTTGGTAAAATTATTAATTCTCTTGATTTACTCAATTCTTTTCATTGCTTCCTTTGCAGTTCCTTTTTTGAAAATTATTTCTGACAATGCTTGTACCATTTTTTCTGGTTTCTTATGTGCAAAAATATTTCTGCCATATGTTACTCCTTTAGCTCCTGCAGAAATTGCATCTTCAGTCATTTGAAGAATGTCTAAATCTGTTTTTGCTTTAGGTCCGCCTGCAATTACAATTGGAACTGGCGTGCTTTTGACAATTTTTGAAAATGAATCTATGTCTCCGGTGTATAGTGTTTTCACAATGTCTGCACCACACTCTGCACCAATTCTTGCAACATGACCTACAATTTCTGGATCATGTGGGTTTGGAATATTTTCTCCTCTTGGATACATCATAGCTAAAAGCGGCATTCCCCATCTGTGACATTGATCTGCTGTCAATCCTAATTGTTCCAACATTTCAGGTTCCTCTTTTCCACCAATGTTGATGTGGAGTGAAACACCATCAGCTCCTAGTGCTACTGCTTCTTTTACTGTGCCAGTTAACATTTTACGATTTGGTGATAATGATAATGACGTACTACTCGAAAAATGTACTAATGTCCCAATTTTTGGTGGTTTTGGTAATGTTTTGAGAATTCCTTTGTTAATGATAATACTAGTTAATCCATATCTTTCACATTTGTAAATCATTGAAGCTGGATCTTCAAGACCTTCAATAGGTCCATTTGAAATGCCATGATCCATTGGAATACAAAGCATTTTTCCTTTTCTTAATACTCGATTTAATCTAATTTCTGTTGCTGATACCATGTTTTGTTTTGTTCTTTCAGCCCTATAAAAATAACGTGTATATGCATGCTCAAATTTATTTTAAATTTGGTATACTTGTTTGATATTTTTTTTAATCTTATGTTCTATCAAGGAATAAATAGAAATTCTAAAGAATTAAAGATGATTGAGTCAGACTACTGAACAGATACAAAAAAGTGATATTAAAGATATTTTAGAAAATTCCCTTAACGGTAATAGACCTGGTCCTGAAGATATTTTGAGACTTTTAAAATCTGATGACGTTCATTTGATGGGATTAGTTTCAGGTTCTTTAACAAAAAAACAATTTGGTAGTAAAGCATCTTTTGTAAACAATATAATTTTGAATTATACAAATGTCTGTATTACTGATTGTAAATTTTGTGCATTTTATAGACCACCTGGTGCTGAGGATTCTTACACTTTATCTCTTGATGAGATTGAAACACGTGTTAAGGCATCTTATGATATGTTTAAAATTCGTCAAGTTTTGATTCAAGGTGGACACAATCCAAATTTAAAAATTGAGTATTATGAAGATGCTTTCAAAATGATTCGTGAAAAATTTCCAACTATTGGAGTTCATGGATTATCTACTTCTGAAATTGATATGATTGCAAGAGTTGAAAAATCTTCTACAAGAGAAATTTTGTCTAGATTGAAGGATGCAGGTTTACAATCTATTCCCGGTGCAGGAGCTGAAATTTTAACTGATTCTGTAAAAGAAATTATTAGTCCAAAAAAAATTTCTAGTGATGATTGGATTCGAATAATGGATGAAGCACATTCTGTAGGTCTCCCTGGTTCTGCTACAATGATGTATGGACATGTTGAGAGTAATGATGATATTGTTGAACACTTTTCAAAAATTGTAAAATTACAAGAAAAAACTAATGGTTTTATGGCTTTCATTCCTTGGAACTTTGAACCAAATAATACTTTGATGCAAGATGAGGGAATTGTTGAATATGGAACTGGTGGAATTCAACTTCTAAAAATGATTGCAATTTCTAGATTGGTTTTTGATGGATTGATTCCACACATTCAATCTTCCTGGCTAACTAATGGGATTGGCATGGCACAACTTGCACTGCAATATGGCGCTGATGATTTTGGCGGTACTCTGATAGGTGAAGAAGTTGTTTCATGCACTGGTGCACGCTCAACTGAATTGACTGATAAAATAATTGTTAATGCTATTCATCAAATTGGTTATCAAGTAGAAGAAAGAGATAATTTCTATAATCCTATCCGTACCTTATAATCCATAATCAGACCATTTAGAATCCACTAATTTCTTTGTTTTTTCATCAACTTTTACTTGTTGTTGAATTTCTCTCAAATATCCTTCTTCCTTAGTTTTTTGTGTTGCATCTATCCCCATTTTAGAACCTAAATTAACTAATGGTGATGCAGGATCTAAAGTATCTGTAGGTGTATTGTTGATAATTATTGTATCTCTTGCTGCATCTGCTCTTGTGGTAATGGCCCATATTACATCATCCAAATCGTGAACATTGACGTCTTCATCTACTATTACAAACATTTTGGTAAGTGCAAGTTGTCCCATTCCCCATAATCCCATCATGACTTTTTTTGCTTGACCTGGATATCTTTTTTTTATTGAAATTACTGCAAAACCTTGAAACCATCCTGAAGCTGGCATACTAAAATCTACCACTTCTGGATGAAACATTTGAACAAGTGGTAAAAATGAACGTTCAATGACTTTCCCAATATATGCATCTTCTAAAATTGGTTTACCAACCACTGTTGTAAGATACACTGGATTCTTTCTTCTCATTATTCCTGTTAGTGTAAATGTTGGATATGGTTCTACAGGTGTATAGTAGCCTGTATGATCTCCAAATGGTCCCTCATCTCTAATGTCTGCTGGATCAACATATCCTTCTAAAACGATTTCAGCATTTGCTGGAACATCCAAATCAATTGTTTTACATTTTACGGTCTTAATTCCTTCTTTTCTAGTAATTCCTGCAAATAGATATTTGTCTAATCCTTCTGGAACTGGTGCAATTGATGAAAACACTGTAGCTGGTTCCCCTCCAAAAATAATTGCTGTGGGGATTTTTTCTCCTTTATCTTTTGAGATGTCTCCATGATTCGCACCTCTTTTGTGTTTTTGCCAGTGCATAGATGCATGTGTTTTATCTATAATTTGCATTCTATATACTCCTAGATTCCTAACTCCTGTTTCTGGATGTTTTGTTGCAATTAATCCTAATGTGATGAATCTGCCTGCATCATTAGGCCATGATTTTATTATTGGCAAATCATCAAATGATGCATCCGTTGATGTAACTTCAGTAACTAATCCACTGGATTCTGATTTCGGAAATGATGCTGTCATTTTTGAAAGTTCTGGAAGTTTTTTAATTTTATTTAAAAAACCAGATGGCATATCCATTTTTGTCATATCTGTAATTCGATGACCAATTTCTGTAAAGTCTGTCATCTCAAGTCCTATCTCAAGTCTTTTCATTGACCCAAACGCATTTCCTAAAACTGGCATGCTGTGACCTTTTACATTTTCAAAAAGAATTGCAGGACCGTTGGAATACATCTCTCTTCTTAAAATTTCTGCAATTTCTAAATCAGGATCAACTTCAGTTTTAACTCTCTTTAATTCGTCTTGCTTTTCAAGTTCTTTGATAAATTCTTGAGTATCTTGTATTGGCACATTCAGGCTTTTTTTAAATCAGGTATAAGCTTAACTAGATTTTTACGACTCCGATATTACTACATTGGTGGTAATTCTGTTTTTTTGTCATGACCACCAGAACCAAATTTACAATAAAAACATAATTCTGATTCCATATACTTTAACTGTTCAATTTGTATTGCTCCCAATTTCAACGCAATTTTTGTTAGGATTCTATATTTTAATGGCATTGCTGGAATCACTTCATCTAAGTATACTCTATAGTGATCTGGACAAAATTTGAGTGTGACTTTGGACGGCTCTTTTCCTTTCTGATTTACTTGTTTTGTAAAATTGATTTGTTCCCTAATGTATTCGTGTTTGGGACATGGACAATTCCTGCCACCTGGATGTTTGTATGCAGGTGTATTTTTCCAGTCAAAATCTGGAAATTCTTTTTCAAAGTCATCCATAATTAAGATCGTTTGTTTAAACATATAAAATTGATCATTCTCATGATCTTGATTCAAACCAAATGTACATAAACCCCGAATTATGCATGCAAATTAATGGTAGCTGCAAAAAAGCAAACAAAAAAAGATCTTGAATCCAAGATTGCTGAATTAGAAGCAAAGCTAAATCAATTATCTGAACAAATTACATCAAAACCAGCAGAAGCTAAACCAGCAGAAGCTAAACCAGCAGAAGCTAAACCAGCAGAAGCTAAACCAGCAGAAGCTAAACCAGCAGAAGCTAAACCAGATAAGAAATCTAAAGCAAAAGAATCTCCTAAAGAAGCACCTAAACCAGCTGAAACAACATCACAACCACCAACAACTGTACAAGAAGCATTAGAAAATGCATACATGACTGCACCTACATCTGATTTCCATCATTATAGGGCAACAGTTACTGGTTACTCCCCAGCACCTAACAGATATTTTGTTAGGGGTACAGCACCTGTAGGAAAGGTTCCAACCAAAAACTGGAATGATCAAAAAGCAACAGTTACTGGCTATACAGCAGTATCAGACCAATACTTTGCAACAAGAGCTAGAATGGCATATCATCCAGCAGATAAAACATTTGGAGCCTTTAGTGGTATCGCAATGACTGTCGATGGTGTTGCTCTAAAAGCCAATTCTCAAGAAGCTCCAAAAGAAGCTCCAAAACCTGTATCTCCCGAAGATGCAGCTAGAGAAGAAAATATTGCAAGAGCAAAAAAGAAGGGTGGAGCCTTACCAAAAGGCTACATCAAAGATGCAAAAGCAAACACTGGACATTAGGTATTTTAAAAATTTTTAAACTTTATTTTTTTATTTTTTCAACATAGGTTATCCTGGATTTTTTTAATACCTTTATTATGTAATCTCAAACTGAATAAAATATGCAACAAAAAGAGATTGATGAAATTATTGATTATTTGAATGAGAAGTTAGATGCAAATATTCCCAGTTTTGTTAAAATATTGATTGGAAAAAAAATCCATAAATTACAATCATTTGATCCAAACTCTTTACCTGATTCATTAAAAAATTGTACAGTTGAAGAATTAATTGTTATTTTGCAAAAAGAGATGGCTTCTAAAAAATTAAAATTATAAATTAATTTTTGATATATAATTTTTTGATTTATTTTTAAAAAGTAATAAAGTTCTTTTTGTTAAAGTAGGTGTGGCACCAAAAATTCCCTGTCCTAATTGCCAAGAAGATGAATGGCTTGAAAATAACGAATTAAGCTATCTTCCTCAAGTCATAAAATTAGATGATGGAAAATACGTTGCAGATTCCGAAAATGGAATTCATGTAAGACTTTGGAGATGCAACAACTGCATGTATGTTATGCAATTTTGGGAGCCAGATTAAACTTGTATAAAAACAATTTTATAAAATTTTCAATAATTTAGTAAATAAATTATATTTTATTTAATTTTTTCAAATTATTTTCTAAATTCTAAACAAAATACACATAAACAATGAAATAATTAGTATTATAAATGGCTACAAAGCGCAAAACTAACACAAAAAAAGATCTTGAAGACAAGATTGCTCAATTAGAAGCAAAATTGTCAAAATTATCTGAACAATTAGATCCTCCTGCAACAACTAAAGAAGCCCCTAAACCAGCAGAAGCTAAACCAGATAAGAAATCTAAAGCAAAAGAATCTCCTAAAGAAGCACCTAAACCAGCTGAAACAACATCACAACCACCAACAACTGTACAAGAAGCATTAG
>Ga0066846_10001466_pt1 | contig 11243 bp, 8 predicted proteins | sample ETNtaG_33_FD_65489 | JGI IMG/M metagenome (GOLD analysis project Ga0066846, IMG submission 65489) | Marine microbial and viral communities from oxygen minimum zone, Eastern Pacific Ocean - ETNP201310SV76 | ecosystem: Environmental > Aquatic > Marine > Oceanic | place: Pacific Ocean: Eastern... | reverse complement strand
CAGCCAAGCGACCTTCAGAACGACTTCTTCCAGCCTGCCTACGACTTCGGAGCAAGGGTACACACGAACTCATGGGGTACGGGACCGGATAAAATGGCTGGATGCCCACTTACCAGCTGCCACAATTACTACAGCATTGAGACTCTGAAGATTGATCAAGCGGCCTATTCTATGGATGACTTGACGATTCTGTTCGCTATGGGGAATGATGGCCGCGATTCTAACTCGAATGGAGAGATCGACCTGTCTAGGATGAACAGGCAAGCAACGGCCAAGAACATCCTATCAATAGGTGCATCCGAGAACTTCAGGCCGGGTTTGGGGCCCATTTGGGGGGGATATGGGTACCCAGCGAGCCCAATCAGCATCGACAACGCGAACAACGACCCGGAGGGGCTGGCGGCATTCTCCAACAGGGGCCCGACCAATGATGGTAGGATCAAGCCGGACATTTCGGCACCTGGCACATTCATCGTTTCCGTTTGCTCCTCTGACTCGGATTACCCATATGAGGACAATTGGGGTATTGGGGATGACTACTGTGTCAAATCGGGAACTTCCATGGCTACACCAATCACAGCTGGTTCGACGGCGCTGATCCTTGAACACCTAAACAACCTTGGTTACTCTGACATCTTCACGAATTCCAACGACCCCGCTTCGGCCATGGTGAAGGCGATTCTTGTGGCGGGAGCCCACGACATGGACGGGCAATACGATACTTTCTGCCCGTCATGCGGTTCGGGAGATGGGAAGAACGGAGCCAAGGAGACTGCCCCGAACAATCACGAAGGATGGGGGAGGGTTGACTTGCAAGGTTCGGTGGAGAGCACTTTCCTAGATGGGATCCAGATTACGACTGGAGAGAGCCATTCGATCAGGCTAACTCTGCCAGTAGGGCTTCCCGAAGTCAGGGTGGTCCTCTCGTGGAATGACCACGACTCGAACTCGCCATTAGGCCTCAAACAGCTGGTCAACGACCTCGATATCATCCTAAAGGACCCCAGTGGGACGCCAGTCAGTTACAGCAACGACGACCTGAATAACCTAGTCGGGATCACCGTAGAGAACCCATCTGGTGGAGAGTGGGAGCTGTTGGTCAATGGAGTCAACGTACCACATGCACAGACGTACTACGTGGCCTCGAGCACGGGCAACCTTGAGGACATGCGGCACCCGGTGGCCGATGCCCACAACGTAGCAGGTTTCCAAGCCGGTTCGATATTCACTGAGTCTTCACTATCCACAGATGGGGATAACATCTGTGGGATTCTAGACGACTCGGTCACATACTGCTGGGGTGTCGGATCATTCGGACAGATAGGCGACGGATGGGGGGTCGAAAGGAGTTCCATGACAGAGGTTGGCCTGGATTCCGGGAGAACGGGCGTTTCGATAAGCACGGGGGAGCAGCACTCATGTGCTATCCTTGACGATGCCAGCCTGAAGTGCTGGGGGAGGAACAGCTACGGTCAGCTAGGTGATGGGACCACTAATCCATCCTCATCTACTCCCGTCTCAGTGGCCCTTTCGGGTGTTCCAGTGCAAGTTTCATCAGGGAAATGGCACACATGCGCTATCCTTGACGATGCCAGCCTGGAATGCTGGGGGAGGAACAACCACGGTCAACTAGGGGATGGTAGCAGTTCCCCAAGCAGCAACACCCCCGTTTCCGTGGACTTCAGCGGGAAGAAGGTGCTTGCCGTATCAGTAGGAGACAGTCATACTTGTGCAGTCCTCGATGACTGGTCATTAAGCTGCTGGGGTAGCAACTCCGACGGTCAGCTGGGAATAGGTTCGACTCCATCTTCTAGTACCTCGCCAGTAACCGTGGACGTGGGAACTGGGGCCGAATCCGTGGCCGTCTCTGCTGGAGGGGCCCACACATGCGTATTGTTATCGGACACTAGCCTGAAATGCTGGGGAGCGAATGGCAATGGCCAGTTGGGGTACGGGGATACAAATGGCCTGAATGACGCATCATCGGTCGGTGTAGTTCTTTCTTCGGTAATCGCGATTGACGTGGGGAGCAGTCACTCATGTGCGATAGACTCATCCAATGGGTTACACTGCTGGGGAGATGGTTCGGGGGGACAGGTTGGAGACGGTAGCACGACTAGTGCTATTACCTCGCCCCAGTCGATAGACCTAGGGCAGGTCCTTGGTGCAATCGCGGTCACCGCAGGTTCGTCCTTCACCTGCGTTACTGCCACCAACGACCTGCCTCGTTGCTGGGGCGGGACCCTGGGGAATTCACCAGCAGAGTTCGATCTGGACAGAAGATGAACATTCATGAAATCGGCAGAGCGCGACTTAGATGGGGATTCCAGCCTGAACATTTTCGAAGTCGGCGTCGCGGGCGATACAGACGGTGATGGCTTTCCCTCGGCTCAGGACACCTTCCCCAATAATCCGACTAAGGCGGTGAACTGCAACCCAGGGAGCTATGGTAGATTTACCTGTAATCAAGCGTCCCCGGGATACTTCGTCAGCGGTTTCGGTAACACGGTTATGACCCCTGCTAGAGCAGGTCACTATGTCTCTTCAACTGGGGCCATCGGGGATTCAGAATGTGATGAAGGAGAGTTCCAGTCTGAAACCGGAAAGACCTCTTGTGATCCGGCGCTACCGGGCTATTACGTTGGTTCAACGGGGCAATCAGCAGGGACTCCGTGCCCTGGAGGGACATTCAACCCCGACGAAGGGATGACGGACGTGAGCGCGTGCGATGGGGCCCAAGCTGGATATAGCGTACCGGTCCTAACCCAAGTGTCAACTGGATCATATCACACATGCACCATCCTAGACGATGGGTCCATCAGTTGTTGGGGGAACAACGACAACGGCCAATTGGGGGATGGAACGAGACTCGCTCGTGGTACGCCAGCGAAGGTTCTTCTTCCACTGGGGAGGAGTGCTACAGCGTTATCCGCCGGCTCATACCATACGTGCGCAGTTTTGGACGATGGGAGCACAAAGTGCTGGGGAGCAAACTCATTCGGTCAGCTTGGGGATGGTTCGACGGAAGAGAGCATCTTCCCGAGGAATGCCGACCTAGGCCCGGGGAGTACGGCTTTGGCGGTTACCACAGGAGAGTCACACACATGTGCATTGCTGGACGATGGGAGCATAAAGTGCTGGGGCGAGAACACAAATGGGCAGCTAGGTGATGGGACCACCACGAATAGGCAGGCTCCGGTTTCAGTCGATCTTGGTGGGGCACAGGCAATCGCGATTGCCGCTGGCTCATACCACACGTGCGCAGTGATGAGCAATAGATCGGTGATGTGCTGGGGCAATAACTGGCATGGGCAACTTGGTGACGGCACCCAAGTGGACAAGCTATCGCCGGAACTAATCCCCATTCCCAGTAACAGCTCTGCCGTTACCCTTGACTCTGGGGCATTCCACACATGCGTTGGCATGAACGATGGGTCAATGTTCTGTTGGGGTTACAATGCATTCGGACAAATAGGGAATGGGAATTCACAAAGCACGTCAACTCCCTCAGCAGTGGTACTTTTTGAATCCCAAGCACCCACACAGGTCTCGATGGGGCTCTTCCACAGCTGCGCTCTATTCGATGATGGGAACTTATCTTGCTGGGGAGGGAACAGCGAGGGGCAAATCGGGGATGGCACGCAGGACGATCAATCCGTACCTAGTCCCGTCAGCACACCCATTGGAAAGAAGGTGCTGTCGATTTCTACTGGTCAGAGGCACACTTGCGCTATCCTTGACGATGCCAGCCTGGAATGCTGGGGATTCAATTCAGAAGGGCAATTGGGGGATGGGGGCGTCACCAGCACCTCGACTCCAACGAACGTCGTACTGGGTCATGGTTCCAGTGCGGAGATCGCTTGTTTGCCGGGTACCTACCAGCCAGACTCATTCCAAACATCCTGCATCCTAGCCAATAGAGGATACAGCGTTCCACTGCCCGGGTCACTTGACCAAATTGGGTGCACCAAGGGCGAATACTCGGGACTAAGGGGACAGGAAAGCTGTACGCCGGCAGCCATTGGATTCTACGTAGATCAGGACTTAGCAACCTCCCAACCCAATGCCCCGAACACCAATCAACCCTTCAAACGGGTTCGAATACCTTTGATCTGTGTAGGCCTGACTTCGATGGCGATCAGATTCCAGACGACCTAGACCCGGATGACGACAACGACGGTGTAGAAGACAGGGACGACTTCGACCCACTCGATCCGAACGTTTCGATAGATTCCGACGGAGACAACATACCTGACAGCTTAGATTCGGATGACGACAACGACGGCTTTGATGACATCGAAGACCTGTTTCCAAACAACCAAGCAGAGTGGAAGGACGATGATGGGGACGGAGTGGGGGACAACAGCGACCCCGACGATGACGGAGATGGCCGGGATGACATATTCGACGTGTTTCCGACCAATCCCGAAGAATGGTCGGATTACGATGGCGATGGTGTGGGTGACAACGAAGACCCAGATGACGACAACGACGAAGTCTGCGATTACGATGTCCAACTAGTAGCGGGAGCGTCGGGGCAACTACACCTGACGTCCTCAGAAGGAGAGATCCTGACAAGGGGTTGCTGGATGGGTCCGGATGCTTTCCCATTCGACAGCAATGAGTCACTAGACACCGATGGCGACAGTATTGGCAACAACGGCGATTTGGACGATGATGGGGACGGGTTCCTGGACTCCGAGGATGCATTCGAGCTCGATCCGACCGAGTGGCTAGATGCGGATATGGACACCTTTGGAGACAACATCGACGTATTCGACGATGACCCGACCGAGTGGTTCGATTCCGACGAAGACGAAATCGGCAACAATGCGGACGAGTGCCCATACGAACAGGGACTGAACTCTAGCTACGAAAATTGGGCCCACCTAAACGCCACCAACGAGTGGGGGTGCCCCATTAGGGAAGAGGCCGACGGGGACGGGGACGGGGTAGCCGACCAATTCGACATCTGCCCGGAAACCCTTCCGGCAGAAGTGGTTGACGCCAACGGATGTAGCTTGGCGACCGCTGAACTCCAAGAAGGGGAAGGGGTGGACACTGATGGTGATGGCGATGCTGATGACTTCGATCATGACGATGACAATGACGGAATTTGCGATGGCAAGTTTGAGAAGGATCCGGTGTTCAAGCTAAAGAATGGTGCCAGATACGAAGGACCGGCATCAGAAGCACCAGCCGAAATAGCAGAGATGCTAACGGCAGGGTGCAGCATGGGTCCTGATGGAAAGATCGGGGCAGATGGTGATGGCAAGTTCTCGAAGGACAAGACAAGACCGTTCGGCAACAATTCCTGGGCCATAATTTCTGTGTCGGCCCTATTCGTGTCCATGATGGGTTACCGTCTGATTGGCTGGAAGAAGAGGAAAATCTCCAAACTGAAGTCGAAGAGAATCCGGATCGGTTGATGGTGCAGGGGGCAGGATTCGAACCTGCGAAGCACTACGCACAGCGACCTGAACGCTGCCCCTTTGACCACTCGGGTACCCCTGCTAGTCTCAATGATGGTTTGCACTCAACTTCAATGCAACGCAGCAATATGATGTCAAATAATGATGGTGCAGGGGGCAGGATTTGAACCTGCGAAGCACTACGCACTGGGACCTAAACCCAGCCCCTTTGACCACTCGGGTACCCCTGCTTGTTACGGTCCGGATATTCCCTTACCAAGAAGTCAACGCCTGCCCACCTTTGCCCCAATAGGGTCATAACCAGCCTCTTGCGGGGCCGAGACGGCAATTATGGCTCGAATAGGGGTTCTCGGACTCGGCAATTGGGGGACGGCTTTGGCACACGCTTGGTGCAAAGACGGCCACAACGTCATTGGTTGGACCGTTGAGCAGGAGGTTTACGAATCGATGATGAGCAGTGGGGAGAACAAGAAATACCTGCCTGGATACAAGATCCCAGAGTTGCAATGTACGATGGAAATATCGGATATCACCGAAACTAGTGAGATACTGGTGCTTGCGCTTCCCAGTTCGGTGATTCTTGAGGTTGTGGACAATCTAATCCCATTCCTCAGGCCATCTCATCTTCTAATCGATCTGGCCAAGGGTCTCGCGCCGTCTGAAGAAAGGGGGTCGGGAATGATTTCAGATGCAATTGAGAAGAGATTGGAAAAGAAAGGATTGTCGAATCCGGTTGTGGTGATGACGGGCCCAACTATAGCGCCAGAAGTAGCACGAGGAGTGATCACAAACGCACTTGTGGCATGCCATGACATGGGAGTTGCTGAGAGAGTGGCACAGAGGCTATCCACCGATTCCCTGATTCTGACTCCAGCTAGAGATCCACTCGGTGCAGAGCTCTGGGGGGCTTACAAGAACTGCGTAGCACTAGCCTGCGGTCTGGTGGACGGTTTGAAAGACTCCATCGGTGGGGACAATCTCAAGGCGGCCTTGTTTCTCTCAGGTTACAGCGAGGGAATCAAACTGCTCGGCAAGATGGGAGCCAAGCAGAGTACTGCTTTCGGACCAGCTGGCATTGGGGACATATTCGTCACGGCAACTAGTCCGAGGAGCCGGAACAGGACTCTGGGGGAGAAGCTCGGTAGAGGCATGAGCCTAGAACAGGCTCTAGGAGAGATGCACATGGTCGCTGAGGGCGTCAGGGCAACCAATATGTTCCTGAACCGATCCAAGAAGATGGGGTATGAAACACCGTTCCTCGATTCTCTAGGATTACTGCTTAACGGGGAAATTGGAGTTGAGATTGCAGTAAAGAGGATGGTTTGGGCTTATGAGGCTGGGGAGGCTTGATTTCCCTAGTCATACTCGGAGCAATATGGCGGTTGCAGAACTGACGAACTTCGAAACCAGACTTCTCAAGTGGATTTCAGCTTCAGACTTTGTAGAGGTCGCGTGGTCGACCAAGAGGGCGGCTGAGGCCTTCAAAGTCAATGAGGAGGCAGTATACGAAGCACTTGCAGCCCTGACCCTCAAGGCCGGAGACCACATCCAGATTTTTTACGATGGTGGGGCAATCAGAATCTTGGCTGACTACTAGGTTGTTTCATCAGAAGGCAGGAGTAGGTTCTTCCATTTTGGTCTACGGATTCGCTCATCTTCTTCGATGAATCTCTTTCTGACCCTAAGTGACAACTGGTCTATGGTAATAACGGAGCAGTACATCACAATGATTAGTGCAAGAACCTTGTCATACATCTTGAAGGGGTCGAGATAATATTGCATGTACCACCCAATTCCTCCAGCGCCAACCAGGCCAATTACTGATCCGTGGCGAACATTGTATTCGAACATAAAGAGCATCTGACTGATTAGCGAGTTGCCGGCTGCTGGGATTGCGAAATACCTAGCAATCTGCCAAGTGGGCAGACCCATTGCCCTAGCGACTTCCAATGGCTCCCTACTAACCCCCTCTAGTGCCTCGTACTGTAACTTTCCAAGATACCCTACCGTATACAGTGTCATTGCAATCACTCCTGCCAAAGGACCGATTCCAACAATAATAACGAAGATTAGGGCCCAAATTAGGGAAGGGACTACCCGGAGAGCAGCTAGCACGCTCCTGGTTATCTGAGCCATCCACTGAGGGGAGAGGTTCGTTGCAGACATTACTGCCAATGGAAGGGAGAATATAGTCCCAAGGATAGTGGAGAGGAATGCAATCTCGAGAGTTTGGACCATTCCGACTACTGCAGGACTACAAATCCAATCCGTGCTAGATTCACAAGGAGGGTGGGCCCAAGAAGCTCTCTTGGTAACGACGGAAAAATCGGGAGGGAATGTCTCGTGTCCGAGTATCGATAAATTCGAAAGCGCGTTGCCAAGATTTGCGAAAGTGATTTGCAGGTGAAATATCGAAATTATCGAAAGGGTTGCAATGAGCAACAATAGTTTTGGCATTGCACGTTTTTCAATAATCTGAAAAACTCGCCCAATAATGTTCAACCTATTGCGCCCCCTCAACTTGTGGAAGACCGCTTTGAGGGGACATATCATCTTCATTCAACGTAAGTAGCCTACTTCCCCTCAATTCAAACATGCTATCGCAAAAGGTACTTGCCCTTGCAGGATTGTGGTCAACAATAATTATTCCAACTCCATGGGAATCTGCAATTTCTCGAAGAAGATGGATGATCTCCCTTGCAGTTACAGCATCTAGTTCACCGAGACACTCGTCAGCAAGAAGGAGTTGCGGGGACTGAACCATTGCTCGTGCAATTGCAACCCTTCTTTGCTCGCCCCCGGACAGTCTGTTGACGGATTCAAGTGACTTATCGGAGAGCCCGACTGATCTTATTGCCTCCCTAGTTGCATCCCTCATCTCCCTGGAAGGCAAGGAAAAAACGGTCTGAAACAGGTTTGCTCTTGGTAGAGCCCCCATCAGCACATTGTATCCAACGGACTGGTGAGAGACCAAACCTAATCTCTGTGGAATGAGCCCTATGGAACCTCTAGTAGCTGAATTTACTGGTATGCCCTGGAAACTAATTTCTCCTGAGAGGAGTGGGACCAAACCTGCAATAGTACGTATCAGTGTGGTCTTTCCTAATCCTGAACGACCAATGACACCGAAAATTTCACCTTGATTTAGCGATAAGTCAAGCCCCCTAACAAGAGGTTCTTCCTTCTGGAATCCGATGTCAGCAGTATGTGCTTTGAGAATCGTTTTCCTCACGATGAATCCCCAATTTATCCATATTTTTCCTCGAAGTAAATTTCGATACCTGGAATAGCGCTGATAGCGTCGCTGTAAGTACCTAAATGTTCGTCAGTATTCACCGAAGTCAGTCCTGCAGTGTTCAAGACTGATTCAAGAATTACCAAACCATCGGTATTGTCATTCAAAGCCAGAAGCGCCTCGACGATTGCAGATTTCTTATCCATATCCAATTGATTGGGATTAATCATTACTGGATGGCTTGGGACTTTTCCGAAGGTTTGCTCAAGCATCCTGTACTCTGATTGCTCCAAGCACCAATCATATTCTTGACAATGGTCAATATATGAGCTGGTCTTTGCAAATGCGACGTCTCCCTGTCCATCTGTCAAACACCTGAAAGCCCCGCTATATCCATAGTAAGTGTCGCCACTTGAAGGAATGGTGGCATTCCCGAAATGGTTCTCAATAGTAGTTCTCAAACTGTCGATGTCTTCATTATCTCCTGATACCTCAATAATTTCATTTCCAATCATGTAACCCATCGGCATCAGCATCCCTGCTGACTTGAGCCATCCAGTGTGGCATGAATCCATTCCCTCTAGATCTTCTAGGGACTCGATTTGGCTGTCCACCAAAACCCATGCTGAAGCGGTATAGTATGTTGAACCGTCTGACTTAGTATCTGCTAAGATTGCTTCGAAGCCGTGTTGCTTCCACGACATCCAAGCAGAACCACCATCTAAGAATGCAATATCGGCATGACCAAATCTCAATGATTCAATAGCTGCCAAATCGCTGGAAATGGGGTATATCTCTACACGATATCCAGATTGTTCGTGAATGAAATCCGCGAGTTTCTGTGGGTTCGCTTCTGAATCAACATAGTCGTCCTGGATCTTGAAGGCTATCCTAATTGTTTCTTCTTCGTCCGTCCAAATACATCCGGAAATCGTAGAGGAGAGTAATATGATGGCGGTGGTAATGGCATAGGTTGTTACTCTCTGGTTCATTGTTTAGGTCTCCCTAAAGAAGGGGAAGAAAAAATTCTATATTAAATTTAGGATAGCCTAAACTCTCAGAAATTGCCGATATAATCATCATCCTGAGGCCCTTCACCGGACTAGTGGAGAGAGTAGGCGGAACATACGCAGTCATACTTATGATTGTGATGATCTCATCAGTTCTGCATTCTGGCTCCCAATCCATTCTGGAGAATGAACCTGACCGGATGGAGCAGTTTGGGGGAGGGGGTTCCATCGAAGATCAATGTGGGGCTATAACCTTCGAAGACATGTTCATCTACGACAAGGCGATATTCGATGTGAGAATTCAGGATGACTGGAAGAGCGCGGAAGTGCGGGCAAAGGCCTGGATTAACTGGACGCACGCAGATGACATTAGGGAAGACCTAGATGCTTACTTGGAAGACATCATCCCTTCCGGTGGTGATGGCTGGCTCTCTACCGATGAGGTTGGGTCGGTGATTCTCATTGCGGCTGATTGCCTCCAATACAGCATTACAAGAATTGGGATTCGTGATGGCTCCCCTCATAGGGGCGGGACAGGGGTTGATTGGCAGAATACGACATGGCAAGACGAAGGGATGGAGATTGAACAATATAACGGAGTTCCACCTAGGCACTCAGAAAAAAGAGACTGCAACTCTAGTTTTGATGGCGAGTGCTACGAGGTTCCGGTAATCCCCTCTTCGGAAAGAGACTGTGATACCGAAATAAACCAGTCCCTAGGTCTCGATGAGTGCAGAGTGGTACTCTGGCTTAATGCAACTCTTGAGATAGATGGAGTAGACGACCCCAACGATTTCACCGTTTCCTTCAACTCTTCGAACATGAGTAATGCTAAACTCAATTTCACATTCCCGACAATACCAGATCTGAGGCTAGACGAGTGGGAAGAATGCGAAGGTAGGTTTGTTGGTTCAGACGAAGAGAATCCTATGACTGATTCAGCACCAATTAGGGGAAGTTGTATTGGGGACTCTTCAACGTACCATGAGCTTTCCAATAACGGCGATGGGAGTCTGACATATTCCCTGTTTCCCAACTCAAACAGGGAAAACTGGCCCCTGGGGGAGGATATTTTCGCTGACTTCACTACTTCCCCTATTCCCGTGGACAACCCTCCTGAATGGACCCAGTCCGCCCCTCCCAACGGAACTTGGTTCCCTGTGTCAGAAGAAGGCCAGTCTAAGTGGTTGACCTGGCAAGACTTGTCTGCGTGGTTCGATGACGAGTCAGGAGTCTCCAGTTTAGATATTGAATGTGATTCCGATGCTAGTGCAATATCCCAGAGCATTGATCGGTCTCTATGGGTCAACGTGGAGGGGACGGTAGAGGTTTCATGTGGGGCTACTGATGCAATGGACCAGTCTTCTGGCAACAGGACATGGATAATCGGAGTTCCACTAACGATTTCTACTTCTACACAAATTCTAACTAACCCTCACCCAATTCTAGTTTCATTAAACGCTGGATGGCCGTCGATGACTGTTCAGGTTGCAATATCCCAAGGAGACTCGCCGACTGGTTTCGAATCCTTTGAAATCAACTCGGAAATGAGTCTGAGCATTTCGT
>Ga0066846_10001464_pt1 | contig 11250 bp, 9 predicted proteins | sample ETNtaG_33_FD_65489 | JGI IMG/M metagenome (GOLD analysis project Ga0066846, IMG submission 65489) | Marine microbial and viral communities from oxygen minimum zone, Eastern Pacific Ocean - ETNP201310SV76 | ecosystem: Environmental > Aquatic > Marine > Oceanic | place: Pacific Ocean: Eastern... | reverse complement strand
GGCATTTAATGTCGGTAAAAGCGAGATCATGCATATGTTTGCCATAAATACCGAGGGAGTAAGTGAAGTTATACCCCCTCAGAATGATTTATGAAATATTCGGGTTAAGACTGATCTGGTATGGAATGGCATACAATCCTCCCCCGATGATGAACAGAGGAACCAGGAGGTAAGGGGGAAAGTGCAAAGGAAATGTGTGATTCAGTAAATAATCCGGAGGACCGAAATACCTGATGAAAAAACCTAAAAAAAAGGCTGTCCTGAAGCATCACTCAGAACAGCCTTTTTTCAACATCATGGTCGGTTTGGCACCACAAGAACATCATAGGACTTCGCAGTTCCTGCGTCAAGGGTATCGTCAACCCTGGGGCATTTCTTCAGCAAGCACGAAGATCCTCTGCTATGATTATATGATGTTTTAATCGCTTATATAATGACTGGTTTTCTTGTGAAAGACTGATTCACTTCAAGAGAACCCCTTCTATTTTCTTATCCGTGGCTGTCAGCAAAAAACAAGGTGGAGTCCATTCTGAACCACAGCAGTTAAGCCTTTCTGAACGCCTTCAGGCGCTTCGAAATCTGCCTAGTTTTTTCCATCTGATCTGGGAATGCAGTCCTGTTCTTAGTGCCATGAACGCAGGTTTACGGAGCCTTCGGGCATTACTTCCCTTGGGCATGCTTTACCTGGGCAAGCTGATCATCGATGAAGTCGTCTTTCTGACCTCGGCCAGCGAGCCAGATTTCGAAAGAGTCGGAATACTGGTTCTGATCGAGCTGGGTCTGGCCGCATCGACAGACCTCATCGGGCGCGGGATCGCCGTGGCAGACAGCCTGCTGGGCGACTTGGTTTCCCACGACATCTCTCTACGTCTGATGGACCATGCAACCAAGCTGGACATCGCTCATTTTGAGGATGCTGAATTCTACGACAAGCTGGAACGTGCCCGCCGTCAAGCTTCCAACCGTATTTTGCTCATGTCTCAAAGCCTAAATCAGATCCAGGATCTGATGACGGTGGTCACCTTATCTCTGGCACTGATTGCATTCAATCCATGGCTTCTGATGCTGCTTGCGGTGGCGTTAATCCCAGCGTTTCTGGGAGAGACGCATTTCACCGGACAGAGCTATTCCCTGATGTATGGATGGACGGAGGAACGCCGCGAGTTGGATTACCTGCGTTATGCCGGAGCCAGTGACGAAACCGCAAAGGAGGTGAAGATCTTCGGACTCGCAGATTTCCTCAAGGACCGTTACCGCAAACTGGCCTGGGATTATTACTCAGCCAATCGCTCCCTTACCCTAAGGCGGGCCGCCTGGGGCGGAGGGCTTTCCCTGCTGGGCAGCATCGGATACTACACGGCGTTTGCCGTCATCATCTTCCAGACGGTACATGGGCAATTGAGTTTGGGCGATCTGACATTCCTCTCGGGTTCCTTCCTGCGTATGCGTACTCTGATGGAAAGTGTGCTCAACCGTTTTTCTTCTATAGCTGAAAGTGCTCTTCATCTCAGGGACCTTTTTGATTTTTTCAGCCTCCAACCGGATATCCGTTCAAAGTCTGGAGCACTTCCCTTTCCAAAACCTGTCCGTGAGGGATTTGTCTTCGAAAACGTCAGTTTTCATTATCCAAACAGTGATCAATCAGTACTTAGGAATGTTTCCTTCAGGTTGGGTCCCCAGGAAAAACTGGCGTTGGTTGGAGAAAACGGTGCGGGCAAAACCACTCTGGTCAAACTGCTCACACGCCTGCATGATCCAAGCAAAGGGCGAATCCTGCTCGACGGCAGGGATCTTCGTGATTATGATCTCAAAGAATTGCGCCATGCAGTGGGAGTTATTTTTCAGGATTTCGTTCGATACCATCTGACTGCGTCCGAGAATATTGCCGTTGGCCGGATCGAAGCCATGGATGACCATGAACGGATTGCCGAGTCTGCAAGACGCAGTCTTGCTGATCGGGTTATCGAACGCCTGCCTGAAGGTTACGAGCAGCGTATCGGACGCTGGTTCCGTAAAGGCACCAACCTTTCTGGAGGTGAGTGGCAGAAAATCGCACTGGCAAGGGCCTACATGCGAGACGCCGAGTTGTTGATCCTCGACGAACCCACTGCTGCTTTGGATGCACGTGCCGAACACCAGATCTTCAACCGTTTTGTGGAACTGACCGAAGGCAAATGCGCGGTACTCATCTCCCACCGCTTCTCGACCGTAAGGATGGCGGACCGCATCCTCGTACTCCATGAAGGTACCTTGCTGGAAGATGGCCCGCACGAAGAACTGCTGAAACAAGGAGGTCAATATGCCGAACTGTTCAGCCTCCAGGCTTCAGGATACCTCTGAAGAATAGCTTGTTGTGAATGCCTTCCACTGATTAAGCTGGTTTCATTCGTTGGAGTGACTGAGACAGTTGACTCCAGAATCGTGAATGACTTAGGAAAGAGCCCCCTCATGCTGAATACCATTCCTTCTGAACTCGATGTAGCCATCATTGGTGCTGGTTCTGCGGGTCTCCCCGCCTTCCGTGCAGCACGTGAGCATACCGACCGCATTGCACTCATCGAACGCGGTCCCCACGGCACCACCTGTGCCCGGGTTGGATGCATGCCAAGCAAGCTGCTGATCGCTGCTGCCGAAGCTGCCCATGGGATGCAAAAAGCTCCCGGCTTTGGTGTCCATCCAGGAACGGTCAGGATTGATGGGGAAGCCGTGATGGAACGGGTGCGCAGAGAACGAGACCGGTTTGTCGGATTTGTCCTCGATGGAGTGGAGCAGATCGACCCTAAACACCGTGTTTCGGGACAGGCAAGATTCCTTGAGGATTCTGTGCTTGAATTAGAAAGCGCACAGATTCACGTTCAGCGGGTGGTGATTGCTTCAGGAACTTCTCCATTGATTCCCGATTTTCTCAAGGGAGTGAGAGATCGTGTCGTGGTCAATGATGATGTTTTCGAATGGAAAACATTGCCCCAGTCAGTAGCAGTCTTTGGTGCGGGAGTGATCGCTCTGGAACTCGGACAAGCCCTGCATCGGCTCGGAGTGCGAGTTCGTCTTTTTGGACGCAGTTTGAGAACGGGACCAATCACGGATCCTGCGGTTCTGCAAAATGCAGAGCAGGTTTTTTCCACCGACTTCCCGTTTTGTGCTCCAGTAATGGTAGAAAATGTCGAAGCAACCGAAAACGGAGTCAAGGTCTGTTTCCGGAAAGATGCTAATTCAGCTCCAGAGGAAGAAGAGTTTGAACAGATTCTGGCGGCCACTGGAAGAACCCCCAATCTCACAGAACTCGAACTGGGAAAAACCTCTGTTGAACTGGATCACCACGGGATACCTATTTTCAATCCATTGACCATGCAGTGCGGTAATTCTCCAGTATTCATAGCAGGAGACGTCAACAACACCCTGACCGTGTTGCACGAAGCCGCCGACGAAGGAAAGCTTGCCGGAGACAATGCGGGACGTTATCCTAAAATCCGTGAAGGCCAACGAAGAAGCCCTATGACCATCGTCTTCACCGACCCACAACTAGCAGTGGTCGGCCAAAGCTGGAGGGAACTCCAGGACAGGGATTTTGTCACAGGACGTGTGTCCTTCGAAGGTCAGGGGCGAAGCAGGGTGATGCTCCAAAACCGGGGATGCCTTCATCTCTATGCCGAACGGGGCAGTGGACGCCTGCTCGGCATGGAAGCCGTTGGCCCAAGTGTCGAACACCTGGCCCACCTGTTGGCTTGGTCCCATCAGCAACAAATGACCCTCCCCCAGATGCTCTCCATGCCCTTCTACCATCCCGTCATCGAAGAAGGTCTGCGCACCGCCCTCCGCAGCGCTAGGGATCAACTTTAACCCGTTTATTCAGTATTTCCTACCAGATGAGTTGAAGGCAATACATTCGTGGCTTTCAGTTCCTCAAGCAGGATGCTGGATTTGACTGAGGCCACCATCGGCTGAGCCAGCAGCCTTTTCAGCACAAGTTCCGAAAAAATTTTCAGGTTAGGTGCAACAACATGCATCAGGTAATCAGTATCGCCCGTTATTGCCCAACATGCCAAGACCTCTTCCCAATCCTTGATTTCTTCTGAAAACACCTTCGCTGGATCTTCATCGTGTTTCTCCAAAGTGATGTGGATGAATGCCTGAATGCCCAGGCCCAAAGCTTCCGGATTCAGCAATGCGGCATAAGATCGAATCACTTCCTGTTCCTCGAGACGTCGTACTCGACGCAGGCATTGCGAAGCAGAGAGGTGAACTTTTTCGGCCAGGTCCGCATTGCTTTGACGTCCACGGTTTTGAAGTTCATCCAGAATGTTTAAATCATAATCATCCAGCCGTATTGGCATAATATTTCATCAAACTAATAATTTATGATTAATTATTTCATAAAATAAAATTTTACTGCAATCTTTGCAAGATAACATCTCTAAATCTCTGATACCATCGAATGAAAGGTTTTTCAAATACCCCCGGATGGAGGAAGAATTCATGATACTGGACGGAGCGACCCTCAGCGTCAGAGGCATTTCAGAGATTTCAGGAAACCCAAAGATTCGGATTGAAATCTCCACGGAGATCGAGAAACGGGTTCGTGAATCACGCGAACTTCTGGACCGTTTTGTGGAATCAGGAAGAATTATCTACGGAGTCACCACCGGAGTGGGCGGTTTTGTCAACTGGCTTGTTCCACCTCACCTTGCTGAACAACTTCAGAACAACATCCTGCGCGGGGTTACTTCCAATGTGGGCCCCTACCTTGATGACACCTATGTCCGTGCTGCGATGCTGGCCCGGTTGAATTCACTGGGCCGCGGGGTTTCCGGCATTTCCTTCGAAAATTATCGCAAGTATGTCGAGCTATACAACGCGGGTATTGTCCCCTGCATTCCTGAGAAGGGTTCTCTGGGTGCCAGCGGAGATCTTGGGCCTTTGGCTTATATTGCCCTGGTTGGAACCGGCCACTGGCTGGCACGCTGCGGGGGAGAGATCATTGAAGGAGGAAAAGCACTGGAAAAAGCAGGACTTGAACCCATGCGGCTGAATTACAAGGAGGGTTTAGCGCTGATCAACGGGACTTCGGCCATGACCGGGGTGGCAGCATGCATCACGGAAGAAGCCCAAAAGCTGGTCAACAGTTATTTGCTGGTTTCCGCCCTGAGCATTGAAACGCTCAAAGGCAAGATCATGCCCTTTCACCCTGCGGCACATGAAAACAAGCCTCATCCGGGACAAATCCGGGTGGCCGCAGCCATCTTCGACATCCTTTCTGACAGCAAAATGGTGGTCCAGGATGAGGAGGTGGAACGTTGGCTTCAGCAACTCAAGAGTGAGCAGCCCCAGGGAATGGATCAACAGATAGAGGATCCTTATACCATCAGAGCAACACCCCAGATTCTGGGGCCGGTGGTGGATACCTTGAGCAGTGTTCGAGGGACGGTAGAAACCGAACTCAACTCGACGAATGACAACCCTCTGATTGTCGTAGAACGGGGGGAAGCCTATCACAATGCCAACTTCCATGGACAGTATATTGCCAACGCCATGGATCAGCTTTCCATCGTTCTCACGACCATGAGCAACCTCTCAGACCGGCGTACCGACCGCTTCCTCGATCCTGGTCACAATCATGGGCTGCCGCCTTTTCTCTGCCGTGAAAATCCGGGATTGAGGCACGGTATGATGGGCGGACAGTATGCGGCCACCTCCCTGACGGCGGAAAACCGTTCACTCTGCGTTCCTGTATCGATTCAGACGCTGCCATCAACGGGAGATTTCCAGGATCATGTATCCTTCGGCCTGGTGGCCGCCCGCCGGGCCCGGGAAATTCTTGGAAATGCGTATTACATTTTGGGGTATGAACTGCTCTGCGGCTGTCAGGCCGCCGACTGCCGGGATCCGCAGGATCTGGGTTCCGTGACTGCAAAGGTCTATCAGCGGGTCCGTGAGGAGGTACCCTATCTTGACCATGATGAATCGCTGACGTTGCCTATCGAAACCGCGGCGAGACTGTTGCGTGAGGGAAGCATTCTCGAAGCCATTCCCTCAGAGCTTGATGTATTTAAATCCTGAAGGAAACTGGATTTATGACGACATGATTCCGGATCCGTGAAACACTGAAAACCATGTTTCATGATTCATCCATTGGGAGATTTTTATGAAAGAAGAAACTCATCCGGTTTTCCAATCCATCCTTCAGCGCTACCGGGAAAAAAGCGCTCAATCCCTGGTACAACATCAGCGGGCCGGAAACCGTCTGCCCGGCGGGGACACTCGTTCGGCGACCCACTTTTCCCCCTATCCGCTATACATGCAGCGCGGCAGGGGCTGCAGGCTTACCGATCTGGATGGCAATCACTATCTGGACCTGCTCAACAACTATTCCTCGCTGGTCCATGGCCATGCCCATCCACGTGTGATGGAGAGCACCCGGCAGGAACTGGAACGCGGTACCGTCTTCGGTGCCCCATCTGAAATGCAGATCCTCCATGCAGAACATCTGTGCAGCCGTGTGTCCACGTTGGATCAACTGCGTTATTGCAATTCAGGGACGGAAGCCACGATGTTCGCCCTCCGTGCAGCACGGGCATTCAGCGGCCGGGAGCGTGTGATCAAGATCGACGGGGGTTACCACGGGACCCATGATTATGTGGAAGTCAGCGTTCATGCCTCTGCTGATCCGGAGCGAATGCATCAACCCCGTCTGAACAGCCGTGGGGTGCCCCGGTCCGTCCTTTCCGAAGTCGATGTGGTGCCTTTTAACTCCCTCGATGCCGTGGAAGAAATACTGAAACGAAATCAAGAACAAACTGCAGCCTTGATCGTGGAACCCATGCTTGGTGCCGGAGGGGTAGTGACACCCGCAAGGGGTTATCTCAAGGGGCTTCGCGAACTGACGCAACATTACGGCGTGTTGCTGATTTTTGACGAGGTGATCAGTTTCCGCATGCATCACGGTGGAATGCAGGAAATGGAAGGACTCCGTCCAGACCTGACGGCTTTCGGTAAGATCATTGGAGGAGGTCTCGCGGTCGGGGCTTTTGGTGGACGTCAAGAGATCATGAAGCTTTTCGATCCAGATCAGCCCGAATCCATCTCCCATTCAGGAACCTTCAACGGCAACCACCTGACCATGGCCGCAGGGCTGACAACCCTGGAACTCTATGACCCTGACGAAATTGAACGTCTCAACGGCATGGGAAAAAAGATACGCGACGGCATCTCTGAGGCATTCAGCCGCAAGGGTTTCCGGGCCCAGGCCACAGGCATTGGTTCGGTCATCGGACTTCACTGGACGGAGGATGAAATCATGAATGCCGGGGACGTCGTTCGTGCTCAGGAGCAGTGTGGACAACTGCCAAAACTGCTGCATCTTGAACTGATAAACCGCGGAATATTTTCCAGCAGCCGTGGACTCCTGATCCTCTCGACACCGATGGCAGAAGCCGAGGTTGAACAGGTACTGACAACCTTTGATGAAACACTGGAGACCCTTCAGCCCTTCGTTCAGGACTGTAATCCTCACCTTTACACCTGTTGAGGAGGAAAAATGAGCGATACAGGATGCTGGAACAAATCGATGGAAACCCTGCCGGAGGAACCCTTCTTAAAAGTTCCGCAGGAGGCTTTTTAGAATGGAATCGATCATATCTGGGTCATTCATCTTTTTCCCAGGCACAATTCAATGGTACCGGGCTGAAGCGTGATGATGTGCCATATTTTGAGGAACTGGAACTACTGCGAAAAAACTGATTTTTCGGACAGAAGTGGAACTGATTGATCAGGGAACGCTTCCCAAATATGAATCCAAGGCAAAGCTGATAAGAAGGATCAAGGATTCCTGACTTTGACCAACGGCCAATTAAAATTTAACAAGGAGGGAAAAATGATTCTCGATGGAAGCACCCTTAGCGTCGAACAAATCACCGAAATGGCACGGCACCCGGAGTTCTGGGTGGAAATATCCCCTGAAATCGAGGAACGCGTTCGGGCTTCCAGGAAGCTTCTGGATCAGTTTGTCGATTCAGGCCGGGTGATCTATGGCGTCACCACAGGAGTCGGAGGTTTTGTCAACTGGCTGGTTCCGCCCGCCTACGCCGAGGCTTTGCAGAACAACATCCTTCGCGGCGTAGCCTCCAACGTCGGCCGTCTCCTGGATGATGAATATGTACGGGCGACAATGCTCGCCCGTCTCAATTCCCTGGGCCGCGGTGCTTCCGCGATCAGCTTCGAGAACTATAAAAAATACGTCGATCTTTACAACGCCGGCATCCTGCCCTGCATTCCCGAACAGGGATCCCTGGGAGCAAGCGGAGACCTGGGACCGCTGGCCTGTGTGGCAATGGTTGGATGCGGGTATTGGCGTGCCTCCTTCGAGGGGGAAATCGTCTCCGGCAGCGAAGCCCTGGAACGGGCCGGAATCAAACCGATGGTACTGGGCTACAAGGAAGGCCTGGCGTTGATCAACGGCACCTCGACGATGACCGGCATCGCAGCCTGTCTGACCTCAGATGCAAAAACCCTGATCAAGAACTACCTGCTTATTTCCAGCCTCAGCATTGAGGTGCTGAAGGGCAAGATCATGCCCTTCCATCCGGCCGCACATGAAAATAAACCGCATCCGGGACAAATCCGGGTGGCAGCATCCATCTTCGACATCCTTTCTGACAGCAAAATGGTGGTCCAGGATGAGGAGGTCGAACGCTGGCTGCGAGAACTGCGGAGCGAAGAACCGGAAGGGCTGGAACAACAGATCGAAGACCCTTATTCGATCCGTGCCACCCCACAGATTCTGGGTCCGGTGCTCGATACCACCCTCTTCATCGAGCAGACAGTAAAGACCGAACTCAATTCGACCAATGACAATCCGCTGATTTTGGTGGAACACGGGGAGGCGTTTCATAATGCCAACTTTCACGGGCAGTACATCGCCAATGCCATGGACCAGCTTTCCATCGTCTTGACGAACCTCTGCAACCTCTCGGACCGGCGGACCGACCGTTTTCTCGACCCTGACCACAACGTAGGGCTTCCGCCCTTTCTCTGCAGGGAGAATCCAGGGCTGCGACTGGGGCTGATGGGAGGACAGTTTGCGGCCACCTCCCTGACTGCCGAAAACCGTTCGCTCTGCACGCCCGTTTCGATTCAGACGTTGAACTCCACCGGAGATTTTCAGGATCATGTTTCAATGGGTCTGATTGGGGCAAGAAGGGCACGGGACATATTGCGCAATACACGTCTCATCACAGCTTTCGAACTGATCTGTGCCTGTCAGGCGGCGGATATTCGTGGAAGTGACCAGCTCAGTTCCAAGACCTTGGAGGTCCTGCAACTGGTTCGTGAAAAAATCCCCTATCTGGATCGGGATCTCCCATTGACTGATCCGCTCGAGGTTGTGGCAGACCTCATCCAATCCGGAACAATGCTCGAACTGCTGGACAAAGACTCTCCTGCCATGGAATGGTGAAGATTTATTCTTTTTCTGAAAGACGGCATATACCTCCGTCCAGAATGAAGTCTTCCATGCGCAATATTTCAAGATAACCTGATTACGGAGTCATTCAAGATGCTAAACCATGCCTTCATTCCCTACCGCGGTTATTACAGCTCTCCTTTTGCCCGCTGGCAGGGGAGCTTTGCCCAGGAAAACGCAATCACCCTGGGAGCGGAAACATCCCGTCGCTGGCTTGAAAAGAAACAATGGGATCCGAAAATCATCGATTATCTGTTTCTCGGTTCCACGGTGCACCAGCCCCGGGGATTTTACGGAGGTCCTTGGGCCTCCGCGCTGATCGGAGCCGATTCGGTTCCGGGAGTGATGATCAACCAGGCCTGCTCCACCTCCACCATTTCTGTTTATCAGGCGGGGATGGGTGTTGAAACCGGCATGTACGATACCGCATACTGCCTGATGAGCGACCGCTGTTCGAACGGTCCGCACAGCATCTGGCCCAATCCCAAAGGACCGGGCGGGCAGGTGGTTTCGGAAGACTGGGTGATGGACAATTTCAACCTCGATCCCTGGGCCGGTGGAGCGATGATCCAGACTGCAGAAAACGTGGCTGGGGCCTCAGGAATCAGCCGTGAACAGTGTGATGAACTCACGGTGCGACGTTTTCAGCAGTATCAGCAAGCACTCGAACAGGACCGTACTTTTCAGAAAGGCTATATGTTTCCGGTGGAACTCAAAATTTCCAGAAAGCAAACCCTCACGGTGGACGCCGATGAAGGGGTGATGGAAAGCACCGCTGAAGGTCTGGCTAAACTTCGTCCCGTCATCCCCGACGGCGTTCACACTTTTGGAACCCAGACGCATCCTGCGGATGGACAATGTGCGCTGACACTGACCACCCGGGACAAGGCCATGGAATTGAGTGAAGACCCAAACCGGATTATCCGGATTCTGTCATACGGATACGCCCGTGCCAAAAAAGCGCACATGGCGATGGCAGTCACTCCTGCATCACAGATGGCGCTTGAAGGTGCCGATCTCACACCCGGAGATTTGAAGGTCATCAAAACCCACAACCCCTTTGCTGCCAACGATCTTTATCTGGCCCAAACGCTTGGACTGGATGCAGAGATGATGAACAATTACGGTTGCTCCCTCATTTTCGGACATCCCCAGGGGCCGACCGTCGGACGTTTGATCATCGAAGGCATCGAAGAATTGGCCTTGCTGGGTGGTGGTTATCTGCTGGTTGCGGGCTGTGCAGCTGGGGATACTGCAGCAGCCATCGTACTGAAAATGGGATAATACCAAGGTGGGAGCAGATCTCTGCTCCCATGACTCACGGATATAAATTATTTTCTGTTAGTTAAGAATCCATTCAACAGAGCGAATTTGAATGATCCTTTCACAACTCCCATCAAGATTTAAGGCATTGAATGCCAGGGACTGATGGATTATCTTAGCCAGTGGTTGAGAGTTTGGCATTGATTTAATCCGGATAAGAAAGGATCCCCATGAGCCCATTCAATCAGAACGAAATCGAGGATTTTGAGAAATTCGGCTATGTGTTTCCGGTTGAGGTGCTTTCCGACTCAGAATTGAAAACGTGTCGTGAAAAACTGGAGTCCTTTGAAGCGACCCAAGATGGTAAACTGGAGGCGTCTCAGCGGAACAAATCACACCTGCTCTTCAAATGGCTGGATGATCTGATCCGTGATCCACGTATTTTGGATCCTGTTGAAGACCTGATCGGTTCTGATATCCTCTGCTGGAACACCATCTTCTGGATCAAGGAAGCCCATTCCCAAAGTTTT
>Ga0066846_10001427_pt1 | contig 11352 bp, 10 predicted proteins | sample ETNtaG_33_FD_65489 | JGI IMG/M metagenome (GOLD analysis project Ga0066846, IMG submission 65489) | Marine microbial and viral communities from oxygen minimum zone, Eastern Pacific Ocean - ETNP201310SV76 | ecosystem: Environmental > Aquatic > Marine > Oceanic | place: Pacific Ocean: Eastern... | reverse complement strand
TAAGGTCAAGTCAATTCAAATTTATTTCAGCAATAAAAATTTATCTTGTTATAATTCTTCACTTTGCCGAAGTGGTGGAATTGGTAGACACGCTAGCTTGAGGGGTTAGTGAGCGAAAGCTCGTGCGGGTTCAAGTCCCGCTTTCGGCACCATGTTCATAATATTGTTATGTTATAATATAACAATGAAAAAAGATTCTATTATTCTAAATTCAGCCGGTTTAACAATCTCTTTCTTTTGTTTTTTGCACTGCGTCTTGGTTGTCTTATCTTTAATGGGTATTTTTAACTCTAGTTTAATGATGATTAATTTTTTTGAAGATCCCTTCAATCACGCTGTGTTGATTTTTTCTGGGATCATGCTAGCAAGTTTATCCATAATTAGGTTGAACTTAAAAGGGAGGGCCTATCCAATGTTTATTTTAGGAATAATCCTCTTGATTGGATCATTCTTTGTAAATGGAGTTTATTCAGAGATTTTTGTGATTTTTGGAGCTTTATCTATTTTATCCATGCATGCATATAAGATAGTAAAATCTTTTTAAATTACTCTACAGGGATTTCAGTTGTTTTTGTTGCTTCTTGAATCTCTTCATCGCCAAATAAGACTTCAGTGTTAGCATTTTTTAACAAAACTGCTTGAGCTAAATTCAGGATTAAAAAAAGAGCAGCAATAAATGCGGTCAACTTTCCAAGAAAATTAGAGGGGCCAACTGCACCAAACATAGAATTAGAAGATCCACCCCCAAAAGCAGAGCCTAAGTCAGAACCCTTTCCTTGCTGCAAAATTACTAGCACAATTAATACAATTGCTAGAATTATGCAGATAACTTTAATAGCTGTAATAATCATTGTTTTACCCTTAATTCGTTGAAGACATTTGCAATTAAAGCAAACTCTTTTCCATCTAGAGAAGCTCCACCTATCAATGCCCCATCAATATTTTTTTGTTCAAACAATAATGGTGCATTTTTAACGCTTACACTTCCTCCATACAAAACTGACTCTAAACCAATTTTTGGAAAACGAGATTGTACTACATCTTTGATCATTTCATGAACTGAATTTATTTCTTCTGGGTTTGGTGTTTTTCCAGAGCCAATCGCCCAAACAGGCTCATATGCAATAATCAAAGACTTCAACTTGTTTGCCCCCTGAAGAGCTTCGATAATCTGCTGCTCGAGTATATCTTGAGTAATATTACTTTGGTTCTCTTCAGCTGATTCTCCAATGCATAAAATCGGAATTACAGAGTGATTGTTGGCTTGAATTAATTTTTGACAAATAATCTGATTGGTTTCATGGAAAAAAATTCGTCTCTCTGAATGACCAATGATGCTGAATTTACATCCTATATCTTTGATCATAGAGGCGGAGATTTCTCCAGTACGTGCGCCCGTTTCCTCCAAATCAATATTTTGTGCTCCAATTTGAATGCTAAAATTACCAATTACCTCCTTCAAATGATCTATATACAGGGAAGCAGGCGCAATCCCTAGAGATAAAAAATTTTTACCATAGTAATTTTCAAAAAATTCATTCGCCCATTGATAATTGAATTCTCTGGAACCATTTAGCTTCCAATTTGCTACTAAGCGCAATGACATAAGTTATTTCTTAAACATTGTTACAATATCTTTTGCATATTTTTTTGCAGTTATCTCATCATCTGACTCAACCATTACTCTTATTTTGCTTTCAGTGCCAGAAGGTCTTACAAGAACTCTTCCAACAGTCAGATCTGATTCAATTTCTTTTATTTTCTTTTGAATTTTAGAATCTGAAAGAATATCCTTATTTTCTACTTCCGCATTTATATTTATTTGAGGTATTTTTGTAAAGTTACGCAAAATATCTCCGGGGTCTTTTTCTAAAATCAATAATGAAGATATAACTTTTAATGCAGCAATCGTCCCGTCTCCTGTGCTTACCAAATCACGGCAAATAATATGACCCGAAGGCTCTCCTCCAAGCATCCAGCCTTCTTTTTGAAGCATTTGACTTACATACTTATCACCAACGTCAGCTCTTTTAAACTTATAACCTAATTTTTTTACGCCTTCTTCAAAACCAAGATTGGTCATTGCAGTTCCTACTATTCCAGACCATGGCCCAGTTCTATTGGGGTTGGCGTATGCAAGAATATACATAATATCATCGCCATCTAAAATATTACCCATCCTATCAATGAGGACAACTCTGTCCCCATCTCCATCAAGTGCAATACCAAAATCTGCTCTTTGTTTAATGACTTCATCTTGTAGTCTTTCCGGATGAGTTGAACCGCATTCATGATTAATATTAAACCCATCTGGGTCTGCCCCTATTGAAATTACTTCAGCTCCCAGTTCTCTTAAAATTGAAGGGCTGACCTTGTAACAGGCTCCATTTGCACAATCTAGGACTATCCTCAGTGAGTCAAATGAAACATCAGGGGGAACAGTTGATTTGCAAAACTCTATGTATCTATCTCCAGACTCATCAAATCTTTGAGCCTTTCCAAGTTCAGCAGTTTTAACAGGCTTCAAATTTCCCAAAAGCAGCTTCTCTATTTTTCCCTCAATGTCTTTAGAAATTTTTTCACCATTTCCATCAAATAACTTAATTCCATTGTCAAGATAGTTGTTATGAGATGCGCTAATCACGAGGCCAAATTGATTTCTTAATGATCGTGTGAGATACGCAACTCCTGGAGTTGGCAATGGGCCAAGCAATCTAACATTTACTCCTGCAGCAATAAATCCAGCCTGAAGAGCTGATTCAAGCATGTAACCTGAAACACGAGTATCTTTACCAATAAGAACCGTTTCCCAGCCCATATCTTTTAAAACCACTCCAGCTGCATGCCCTATTCTTAGACATATTTCAGGAGTAATTCTAGATTCAACTGGGCCGCGTATCCCATCAGTACCAAATTTTATAGTCATGGGAAAAGATTATAACTCTTCTGCAGGACCCTTTATGGAAGTTTTTTTAGAAGTTTTACTCTTCGGCGTTTTTGGCTCATCCCAGTCTTTTGGAGCTCTAGGCTTAGCTCCAGCCATAATGTCATCAATTTGATCTGAGTCAATGGTCTCGTAAGTAAGAAGTGATTCAGCCATGGTGTGTAATTTATCAAGGTTATCCTTAAGAAGTTTAGTGGCTTTTTTATAATTTATATCTATGATTTTTTTTACCTCTAAATCAATACTGTTAGATGTTTCTCCACCAATACCTTTTGGAGCCATAGATGCAGACCTACCAAGAAATGGGCTTGAATCTTCTTCGCCATATTTTAGAGGGCCCAAATCAGATAAACCCCATTTAGTAACCATGTTATTAGCTATTCCGGTTGCTACTTCAATGTCATTGGATGCGCCAGTTGTGATTCCATCTTTTCCATTAATAATTTCTTCAGCAATTCTGCCACCAAAAAGTGCTGCAATTCTGCTATGAAGATACTGCTTGCTTTGCATATATCTATCTTCTTCAGGCAAAAACATCGTTACGCCTAAAGCTCTGCCTCTTGGGATTATAGTTACCTTGTATACTGGATCATGCTCAGGACTTAAACGCCCAACTATTGCATGCCCGGCTTCATGATATGCAGTAATTCTTTTCTGATCGTCAGTCATGATCATTGATTTACGCTCTGGGCCCATCATGATTTTGTCTTTTGCTAAGTCTAAATGGCTTTGATCAACTTTCTTATCACCATACCTCGCAGCAAATAAAGCAGCCTCATTAATTAGATTGGCAAGGTCTGCACCTGAGAAACCTGGTGTTCCTCTTGCTATAACTAAAGAATCTACATCTTTTGAAAGTGGAACTTTTTTCATGTGAACCTTAAGAATTTGCTCTCTACCTCTTACATCTGGTAAATCAACCACAACTTGTCTATCAAAACGGCCTGGTCTTAGCAGTGCAGGATCTAACACGTCTGGTCTATTAGTTGCTGCAACAACGATAACACCATCATTACCATCGAAACCATCCATTTCAACAAGCAATTGATTTAAGGTTTGCTCTCTTTCATCATGACCGCCGCCCATGCCTGCGCCTCTATGACGGCCAACTGCATCAATTTCATCAATAAATACGATGCATGGTGAGTTTTTCTGAGCCTGCTCGAACATGTCCCTAACTCTAGATGCGCCAACTCCAACAAACATTTCAACAAAATCTGAACCAGATATAGAGAAGAATGGCACTTTAGCCTCTCCTGCAATAGCTCTTGCTAGAAGAGTTTTACCAGTTCCCGGAGGCCCTACCATCAATACGCCTCTTGGAATTTTTCCACCTAATTTTTGAAACTTTGTTGGGTCTCTTAAAAAATCTACTAGCTCTTGGACATCTTGCTTAGCCTCTTCGCATCCAGCAACATCTTCAAAAGTAGTAGTAACTTTTCCACCTTCCATTAATTTCGCTTTGCTCTTGCCGAATGCCATTGGCCCCCCTCTACCAGACATTCCACCTTGCATTTGCCGCATGAAAAAGAAAAATATGCCAAGGAGCAATAATATCGGGAAAGCTCCAACTAAAAGTTGAGACCATATTGAAGGTTGTTCGACGCTTTCAAAGACGGTAATTACTCCATGCTCTTCAATTGCATTATCAACAGATTCATCTCGTTTATAAATCGGATGACGAGTTTCAAATCTCGTGCCATCAAGACGCTCTCCAAAAATAGTCATCTGATCACCTTTATAAGTTACTTTGGCAATACGATCTGAAAGAGCTTCCTGCTTGAACTGGCTGTATGAAATCATTTCCCTTTTTGAAGAAGATGCATTTTCAATGTTGTTGAATATAAAGATTAATGCGGAGCCCAATAGAACCCAAACTAGTGCATTTTTAAAAACTGAATTCATTTTGGTCTTTCTCCATATAAATAAATTTCACCTGACTTACTCTTTGAAGCAGCAGGTTTATAAGTTTGAACTAAATGGAAGCTGTTTTCCATTTCTGTTCTTAATTTTTTTAGCATACTATTTTGAAACGTTTTAATAATGAACGATCCATCACTTTTGTTTAAATAGTTTACAGCTGCTCTAAGAGTAACGATATTTAGCTCGAATATATTTTCTTCATCAACTGCCCTTATACCAGTTAAATTTGGGGCTAAATCTGAAATAACAAGGTTAAATTTTGATTTTAGTAAAAAAATTTCTTCGATTTTATCGATGTTAGAAATATCTTCCTGGAAGAAAAGAACGCCATTGATTTGGTCCATTGGTAAAAGATCAATTGCATAAACATTTGATGAAGGAGTTAAAACTTTTACTAACTCAGCCCAGCCTCCTGGGGCTGAACCAATATCAAGCACTAAACTATTTTTTTTAAGAGCTTTGGTTTTGGTAAGAATTTCTTCTAATTTAAATACTGCGCGAGATCGAAGACCAAGCTTTTTTGCCTTTATCGCCCAAGAATCAACATGCATGAATTTTATAAATGCTGAACTTTTTCAATTTCAAGATCAATGGCTCCAGATGGAGTGGATATTGATACTTCATCGCCAACATTTTTTCCCATTAAACCTTGAGCAATTGGTGTTTGAATTGATATCAATCCCGCTTCAGGATCAGATTCTAGATTTCCAACTATCTTGTAGGTGATAGATTTTTCATTAGTAATGTCATATAAATCTATAGTTGCGCCGAAAACAACTCTCCCAGTCTCAGGAATATCATTTACATCGATAACCTGAGCGTTAGCAAGCGCGTGCTCTATTTCTTGAATTTTTGCTTCAATAAAACCCTGCTGTTCTTTTGCGGCGTGGTACTCGGCATTTTCTTTAAGATCTCCATGGGCACGAGCTTCTGCAATAGCTTGAGATATTTCAGGCCTATCTTTTGTCTTTAGTTGACGCAGCTTTTTAGCGAGATCTTGTTCTCCTGCTTTAGTTATAGGAAGTTTGTCCATATAAGGATTATATCAAATGAAAGAAATTAGTTTATTTCTTGAAGAGAGTTATAAATCCAGTCATCTGAATTAGTACTCATTGCTTCTAAGAGAGCAAAAGCACCGAAAATAGTAGTAACACAAAATAATTTATTTTGTAATGCTGTTCTTCTGATAGATGCAGAATCCTCAATAGACTGGCGTCCTTCGGTGGTATTAATTAAAAGATTGATCTTATTATTTACCAACTCATCAACAATATGAGGCCTTCCTTCGGTCACTTTGTTGATGATTTGAGCATCGTGTCCAAGTTCACTAATAGCATTAGCAGTTCCTTTGGTTGCAATTAGTGAGAAGCCATGTTCTAAAAGCAACGGAAGTAAATTAGGTAAATATTTTTTATCAGAATCTTTTACACTGATGAATGCTAAGCCTGAATCAGGGAAAATTTTATTAGCTGCTCTTTGAGCTTTTGCATATGCCTCTCCAAAACTTGAGCCAATACCCATAACCTCTCCAGTAGATTTCATTTCTGGACCAAGAATTGGGTCAACTGCAGGAAATTTATCAAATGGTAATACAGCCTCTTTTACAAAAAAATAATTCTTAGGCAGCAAATTAGAAAAACCAATGTCTTTTAATGTTTTCCCAACCATGGTTTTTGTAGCAGACTTTACCAATGACTCTCCTAGACATTTAGAGATAAATGGTACTGTTCTTGAGGCTCTAGGATTCACCTCAATAATAAAAACATTTTCATCTTGAACAGCAAATTGAATGTTCATTAAACCAATTACATTTAATTCTGCAGCGATCTTATTTGCTTGCTTTTCAATTTCTTCAATTATTGTTTCTGAAAGGCTGTATGGTGGCAAAGAGCATGCTGAATCACCAGAGTGAATTCCAGCCTGTTCTATGTGCTGCAAAATACCTCCTATCTCAATATCTCTTCCATCCGAAATAACATCTACATCAACTTCAATTGCATCAGTTAAATACCCATCAAGTAAAATTGGTTTTTGATCTGAAACTTCAACAGCTTCTTTTAAATACTTTTCAAGCTCACCCTCAGTATGAACAAGCTCCATTGCTCTGCCGCCAAGAACATATGAGGGCCTAACAACAATTGGAAAGCCAATTTCTTTAGATGCTTTTAAGGCCTCTTGAAGGTTTTTCACGGTGCTATTAGGAGGTTGTTTAAGATTTAGTTGATGAGCAAAGGATTGAAATCTCTCTCTATCCTCTGACCTATCGATGGCATCCACATCTGTACCAAGAACTTTTACATTATTTGCTAATAAGACCTCGGAAAGCTTCAGTGGTGTTTGTCCACCAAATTGAATGATCACTCCCTCAGGTTTCTCTAAATCAATAATATCCAAGACTTTTTCTTCGGTAATTGGTTCAAAATATAGCCTATTTGATGTGTCATAATCTGTCGAAACCGTTTCAGGATTACAGTTAATCATAATAGATTCATAGCCCTCTTCTTGGAGTGCGAATGAAGCATGAACACAACAATAGTCAAACTCTATGCCCTGTCCGATCCTATTTGGACCACTTCCTAAAACAATAATTTTTTTGTTAGTAGTTGGACGAGATTCACACTCGCCCTCGTAAGCCGAATACATATATGCAGTTTCAGTAGCAAATTCAGCAGCGCAAGTATCAACTCTCTTGAAGGCAGGTAGAACGCCTAATTTTTTTCTTAAGTTTCTTACGTCTTGGGGGGTTGATCTGGTTAAATCAGCAATTCTCTTATCAGCAAAACCTTTTTGTTTAAGTGTAAGCATTTTTTTAAAATCTATTTCTTGAAGCTTGGTATCCTGGAGGATATTTTCCTCATCAATAAGATCTGTAATTTGATGCAAGAACCAAAAATCTATTCCAGTTAATTGATTTATTTGCTGCGCATCCCATCCAAGCCTAATTGCCTCCGCAACATATAAAATCCTTCTAGAACCGGGAAAAGTAAGTTGATAGCGCAAGTCTTCATTTTGATTGGAAGAATTATCTAGAATGGTTTCCAAACCATGTAAATCCTCCTCTAAACTTTGCAAGGCTTTTTGGAAAGACTCCTGAAAAGTTCTTCCTATACCCATCACCTCGCCAACAGATTTCATTTGAGTGGTAAGCCTATTATCTGCCTGTGGGAATTTCTCAAAAGCAAATTTTGGAATTTTGGTAACGATATAATCGATTGAGGGCTCAAAAGATGCAGGCGTTAAACCCTTCGTTATATCATTTTGCAGTTCGTCTAATGTGAATCCAACAGATAATAAAGCAGCAACTTTAGCAATTGGAAAACCTGTTGCTTTTGAGGCCAATGCAGATGAGCGACTTACCCTAGGATTCATTTCAATAACAACGACCCTTCCGTTATCAGGGTTTATGCCAAATTGGACATTGCTTCCACCGGTTTCAACCCCTATTTCTCTTAAAATTTTGAATGATTGATCGCGCAAAATTTGATATTCCTTGTCGGTTAATGTCTGTGCTGGAGCAACTGTGATTGAATCACCGGTATGCACTCCCATCGGATCAAGATTTTCAATGGAGCATATAATGATGCAATTATCATTTTTATCTCTAACTACTTCTAGCTCATATTCCTTCCAACCAAGTAAAGATTCATCAATTAATAGTTCAGTTGTTGGAGACAGGTCTAGCCCTTTTTCACAAATCTCTTTAAATTCCTGAATGTTATAAGCAACTCCTCCTCCAGAGCCACCAAGAGTAAAAGAGGGTCGAATGATACAAGGGAATCCAAACCCCTCTTGCACTGATATAGCCTCCTCCATTGAATGAGCAATTCCAGATCTAGGAGTTTCTATCCCAATACCTTTCATGGTTTTATCAAAAAGCTCTCTATCCTCTGCTTTATCTATAGCTTCTCTTGAGGCACCAATCAGCTCAACATTATATTTTTTTAAAACCCCTTCTTTTGCCAAGGTTAATGCTGTATTAAGTCCCGTTTGACCTCCCATAGTTGGGAGTAATGCATCGGGGCGCTCTTTAGCAATTATTTTTTCAATTGATTGCCAGTGAATAGGTTCAATATAGGTAGCGTCAGCAAGAAGAGGATCAGTCATAATTGTTGCTGGATTAGAGTTAACTAATATCACCCTAAAACCCTCAGCTTTAAGGGCTTTGCAAGCTTGAGCGCCTGAGTAATCAAACTCGCAAGCTTGGCCTATAATTATTGGCCCAGCGCCAATAATCAAGACAGATTTAATATCAGTTCTTTTTGGCATTGTTCTCTATCATTAAATTAAATTTTTTAAAAAGCTCCTCAAGCTCATGTGGTCCAGGACTTGCCTCTGGATGCCCTTGAAAACTAAACGCTGGCTTATCCTTAAAAGCAATACCTTGCAAGCTTTTATCAAATAATGAAATATGAGTAGGCTCAATATTTTCAGGTAGACTAGATAAATCAACAGCGAAGCCATGATTTTGACTTGTGATATAAACTACTTTAGTTATGAGATCTTGCACAGGATGGTTGGCGCCATGATGGCCAAATTTCATCTTATAGGTTTTACATCCACCTGAGAGAGCAAGGAGCTGATGACCTAAACATATACCAAAAATCGGCATATTAATATTAAGCAGCTGCTGAATTAATTCGATTGCATAATTACAAGGCTCAGGATCTCCAGGTCCATTAGATAAAAATACCCCATCTGGTTTTAGCTTCATAAGCTCTTCAAAAGTTATTTCAGCATTTACTACTTCTACCTTTCCAACATTTTTTCTTAAGAGTCTTAAAATATTTTTTTTTACCCCAAAATCAACCGCAACAATCAGTTTATTATTTTTGACCTCTTGGTAATTTGGCCATGTACCCTCATCCCAAGAGAAAGAATTTTTAGTTGATACCTCCTTCGCAAGATCAAGTCCTTCTAATCCGCCAAATTGATTCAAAGCTTCTTGAGCTATTGATAAAGAATCTTTATCTCCGGGAGCAATGCATGCTTTTAATGATCCATGATCTCTTAACTTTGCTGTCAATGCCCTGGTATCAATATTTGAAATTCCAATTGTTTTCTTTGATTCTAGAAAACTATTAAGAGATTGTGTTGCTCGCCAATTACTAAAATGATCTGGTAAATCTTTAATCACGATTCCGGAAGCAAAAATGCTATCAGATTCATTATCCTCATCATTAATACCAGTATTCCCAATATGGGGATAGGTGAAAGCTATGATTTGCTTAGCATATGATGGATCGGTAATAATCTCTTGATAACCTGACATAGAAGTATTAAAAACAATTTCACCTACTGATGGATTTGTTACGCCAAAACCAATGCCTTCAATTACAGAACCATCTTCGAGAACTAAAATGGCTGGAAAAGACATTAACAATTTTCCTCAAATAAGGTAAAAAAGATAGCAAAAAATTGTGAAAATTGAGGATTTAATGAGCTAAAATTGTGCGCTGGCATTAAAAGGGTACTTTATATTGATAAGTCCTCAACGTCCATTAAATTTTAAAAATAATGAAGATAAATTTAAAAAATCAAGATCAAATATCCCAGATGAGAATTGCTGGCCAATTAGCAGCTGAGGTATTGGAAATGATTACGCCATTTGTTGTACCTGGAATTAGCACTGAAGAACTGGACAAAAGGTGTTATGAGTTTATTGTGAATGAGCAAAAGGCTATTCCTGCAAACGTGGGTTACAACGGTTTTGAAAAAACAATTTGTTCAAGTGTTAATCAAGTAATCTGCCATGGAATACCTTCAGATAAAAAAATACTTAAAGATGGAGATATTTTAAACATAGATGTCACGGTTATTCGTGATGGATGGCATGGTGATACCTCTAAAATGTTCTTGATTGGCAAGACGCAACCTCACAATGAAAGGCTTGTTAAAGTTACTCAAGAATGTTTATACAAGGCAATAGAAGTTGTAAAACCTGGAGCTCATCTAGGCGATATAGGCGCGGCTATTCAAGAGCATGCAGAAAAAAATCATTACTCGGTTGTTGAGGACTATTGCGGCCACGGAATTGGGCAGATGTACCATGAAGATCCTCAAGTACTCCATTATGGTAAAACTGGTAAAGGGCTCGAAATCAAAGAAGGTATGTGTTTTACGATTGAGCCAATGATCAATCAAGGATCAAAATATACAAAACTCTTAAGTGATGGATGGACTGTAGAAACTAAAGATGGAAGAAATTCAGCTCAATGGGAGCACACTCTTGCTGTGAATGTATCTGGCGTGGAAGTTCTGACTAAACGCAGTGAAGAATCCTTTTGATAGACGCATTAGAAAGCATTAATTTTAACTTTAAAAAAAGTTTTCACAGTGTATTTAAAAAACCTGAATTAATTCAATCATACCTGACTAAAAGATCAAAGAAATTTGATGAGATTATTAAAAAAGAGTTCTTAAGCAGAGAGCTTGAAACAGATTTTGCTATAGTCGCGCTTGGAGGCTATGGAAGACAAGAACTCTTC
>Ga0066846_10001391_pt1 | contig 11482 bp, 8 predicted proteins | sample ETNtaG_33_FD_65489 | JGI IMG/M metagenome (GOLD analysis project Ga0066846, IMG submission 65489) | Marine microbial and viral communities from oxygen minimum zone, Eastern Pacific Ocean - ETNP201310SV76 | ecosystem: Environmental > Aquatic > Marine > Oceanic | place: Pacific Ocean: Eastern... | reverse complement strand
TGGTCTACAACGGCCAGTTTAAAAGCGAGGGAATAATCGCGTTGAGTTCTTTTGCTATTTGATTTCATTACACTCTCCAAATTAAGTTTGAAAAGTGTCAACGCTATTTAGGATGGGTCACGGACATTAAAAAGGGCCTTTCCAACGGCCCTTTTTTAATAAACTCGGTATTATGAAGCGCAGTTCAACTTTTTACGCTTTTGCCCTGTTTGATGCCGTATTATTAGTGGTGCTATTTGACGGATTACTTCTGCGCTTAGCTGGTCGTTTAGCGGCACTTCCTTCACTTCCTGAGCGTCTTCGACCTGCAGGCTTTCCACCGCTATTGTTGCGCGAATCCGGTTTACCTGCGCGCGGATTACCATTTCCGCTACGGTTGCCTTGACGTTGACCCGACTTTTTATTCTCGCCACTTCGTTTACCTTCGCTGCCGCTCTCACCTTGTGGTGCTTTCGGCTTTTTCGGCTTCTTGAACTTTTTAGGCTTAGACAGCGTGGTAACAGGCACGGCTTGCTGAGGCTCGAAACCTTCCAACGTTTCACGAGGAAGCAGCTTTTGAATCAGTGTCTCAATATCTTTCAGGTTTTGCAGTTCTTCAGCACATACAAATGACCACGCCTGTCCACTAGCGCCTGCCCGCCCTGTACGACCAATTCGGTGAACATAATCAGCTGCCGTATTGGGTAAGTCTAGGTTTACAACGATAGGCAATTCACTAATGTCGATGCCGCGTGCTGCGATATCGGTGGCTACCAGCACTTTAATTGCGCCATTTTTAAAGTCAGCAAGCGCTTTAGTTCTCGCTCCTTGGCTTTTATTGCCGTGAATAGCGGCACTTGGAATTTTTGACCGAGTTAGCTTTTCTGCAATACGGTTAGCACCGTGTTTCGTGCGGCTAAATACTAACACCTGCTCCCACTTCTGCTGTTTTATCAGACAAATAAGCGCGGTCGTCTTTTTGGATTTATCAATGGTCACTAAGTGCTGCTGAACCGCTTCTACCGTGGTATTGGCTGGTGCGGTTGAAATACTCACAGGGTTGCGCGTTATTGTTTTCGCCAGCGCAGTGATTTCATCAGAAAACGTGGCTGAAAACAGTAAGCTTTGACGCTCTTGTGGCAATAGCTTCAGTACTCTCTTAATGTCGTGAATAAAGCCCATATCAAGCATTCTGTCGGCTTCATCCAATACCAACACTTCAAGCTGAGAAAACTTAACAGCGTTTTGCTGGTAGAGGTCAAGCAATCGTCCAGGCGTAGCGATTAACACATCCACACCTTTACGCAGCTTCATCATTTGAGGATTAATACCTACACCACCAAATACCACGGCAGTTTTTAACGGCAAAAACTCACTGAACGCTCTGATACTCTCTTCTACCTGAGCAGCAAGTTCACGCGTGGGTGTTAAGATAAGTGCTCGAACATTGTTGCCAGATACAGGTTGTCCTTCCATCAATCTCTGTAAAATAGGAAGTCCAAATCCTGCAGTTTTCCCTGTTCCCGTTTGCGCAGCTGCCAACACATCCTTTCCTTGCAATACTTCTGGTATTGCCTTTTCCTGGATTGGTGATGGTGTACTAAACCCTCGTTTTTCAATAGCTTTTAACAAGGGTTCAGCGAGCCCTAATTGGGTAAATGACATTAATAAACTCCTGTCATAGGTATTTATAAAAAATTGCATACCGCAAAGGTATAAGCGCTAGTGCTTTATTGCTAACCGTGGGGGTTATAGATTACTGGGAAAACCTAAAGAGATACGCCATTGCCAACTTGGCTTATTGGTGTTTGACATCAAGAAAAGAACGTAGGTGTTTACTCTTACAAATTGCGCGCGGAGTCTACCACTAAAAGCCGAAAGCCACCAGCGCATTTTTTGTTCAAAATCTAGTTAAGCCTGTCTGACGTTTAACTTAATAAGTTCCGATTTACATAGCATAACAGTAAGGGAAGTTTCATCGGCTTTTCGCACTAAGGGAAAGGTCTTATACCGTACCGTCTTCCCTCATTTTTAGGAGAGATATTGTTATATTTATATTTTTATCAAAACGATAAATATCTATTTAATACGAATTTTGCGACCTAGAAACGTAAACTTATCAAGTAACAAAGTTTAATTTTATTTATCAATACCTTAAGACATTTAGCTTTTAAAAGTGTGCGTTAAAAAACAAGTTAAACAGGGCTCTTCTACGTAAAAACACCTTAAAACCTTTGAAATTAAAGACAACTTGATAGCCAATTTCTGTTGGATAGATAAAAAAAGCTTTACCATATTTGTTATAACAGATAAAAAGCGCGCAGTTATTCCACGCTCAAATTACATCCACGCTGCTGCAGTGTGGCAAACAAGTGAAGTAGAAAACATGAATGTTGATAGTTTAACCCAGCACTTTGAGGAAAAGTTGGCTTTAGTCAAAGCATCGGTGATGTCTGATAGCTTTGTTATCCAGCTTACAACAATCGCAATTATTTATTGCGTTGCGTTTTTACTTGCACGACAAGTAAAAAAGCCATTTAAGTTTACCCGCGAAAAGCCACAGCAAGGCGCACATACTATGCACGGCTTTTTATACAATCTGGGTGAGGCACTATTCCCGCTTATCACCATCAGTATGCTAAAGCTTACTACCGTGTTGGGGGCGCAATTTCAGTTTGATGCATGGCTATTGGAAATAGCCGTTGTTGTAGCACTAATGCTGTTTGTTAATTCCTTGATTACTGGTTTTGTCGAAAACAACACCATTGCAGCGTTTATGCGATGGGTGGGTTTACCTATCCTATTTTTACACTTAGTTGGCGTGCTTCCGCTGATAACTTCAGCATTGGAGTCAATGGCAATATCAATCGGCAATGTTGAAATTTCAGCGTATGGCGTAACAAGAGTGTTGTTGTTTGGTGGCTTGCTGTTCTGGCTAGGCCGCAGCTCGAACGCCATTGGTCAAGATATTATTCGAAACCATAAGTCGCTCGACGTTTCTACCAAAGAAGTGTTCGCAAAGCTGTTTGAAGTTGCCCTGTTCTGTGTGGTGTTTCTTTTATTGCTTAACGTCATGGGAATTAACCTTACCGCACTAGCCGTGTTTGGTGGTGCAGTAGGTGTGGGTTTAGGCTTAGGTCTGCAGTCCATCGCATCAAACTTCATTTCGGGCATCATTATTCTATTGGATAAATCGTTGACCGTAGGCGATTACGTTGAATTGGAAGACGGGCAGAAAGGTATCGTCAGAGAATTTAAAATGCGCTATGCCGTATTAGAAACTTATGACGGTAAAGATGTACTGGTGCCTAACGAAAAGTTTATCAGCTCCTTGCTAATAAACTGGACACACAAAAACCAAAAACAACGTTACCGCATCGACTTTTCTGTCGCCTATAAAACTGATATCCGCGCGATGGTAGAGATCATTAAAGAGGCGGTATCGGAACATCCGCAGGTGATCAGTGGCGATGATGTTCCATTTGAAGAGCTGCCTGACTGTGAAATAGATAGCTTTGGCGACTCTGGCGTCAACATGTTCGTTGAGTTTTGGATGGAAGGGGTGGACGATGGTAAAAACCGCGTGGGTGGCGATTTGCTGCTTACTGTGTTTGAAACATTACGCGAGCACAACATTGAAATACCGTTCCCTCAACGCGAAGTAAGGGTTATCAATGAACAAGGCATTGGTATTCGAAATACCACACCATAGCTATACTCGCTCATTACATGAGCGCTTTCAGTCATACCTTCGCGCTGGCTAAAACCTAGCGCGAAGTGTATCCCACTGCCACTCTTGGGCAGACAGACCTAACGTCTGGACAAACTTTGCATAGTCTTCTTTGCCCATCGCTGACGCTACGGTTTTTAATTGAAATTTGGCTTTTATTGCTTTTACCTGCAGCAACTCCAATCGCTTATCGGCACTTGAATCGAAGTTTTCACTGATGATTGCATTCGCTTTATTGGTCGCTTCCCACGCTGTAATAACATAGCCCACCAGCTTTATGTAAACACCCACCATACGCTTTCGCTCAAATATGTTCTCAAACAGTGAGCCGGATAACGACTTTTGGAAACTGGCTTCTGTTTCTAAGGCAACAAATTGCTCGGCGTTCTTTAGCTCATTCAACACATTGTGTAAAAGCTTAATGTGGGCGTGCGTATTAAATGCGTCGACGTGAAGTGCATCAATATCGTCGCTTAGCATTTCTAAATTAACCAACGTTCGTTGAAGACTAGCCATTGTGGTAATTGTCTGTGGAAGCGAAAAATAAAGGTTCAGTGTATCGAATTAAAGATGGGTTTGCGACGGTCTCGCGGTCGTTTTAATCACATTAAGAATTCATAACACAACTTATAGAAATCAATTAAAAAGGGCGCGGAAGCGCCCTTTTAGTTTTTATGTCTATTGAGAATTAGTTGTTAAGCTAATTCGCGATAGCAGTTATACCGCATCTATTTACCCAAGCTGGCGTTTAGATCGTGACGTAAATCGAAACGGTCTAGCGTCATCACTTTGGTCCAAGCGTCGACGAAGTCTTTAACAAAACGGCTTTTCGCGTTGTCGTAGGCATAAACTTCGGCCACTGCACGCAGCTCACTGTTTGATCCAAAGACCAGGTCTACAGGCGTACCTGTATACATAACTTCACCAGTAGTTCTGTTTACACCTTCATATACCGACGGGTTATCTGTTTTTCTCCACTTAACGCCCATATCAAGAAGCGTTACGAAGAAATCGTTGTTAAGCGTGCCTACTTTGTCAGTAAATACACCGTGGCTAGTGCCACCTGTGTTTGCTCCCAATGAACGCAAACCACCAAGCAAAACAGTCATTTCTGGTACCGTTAGATTAAGCTGATCGGCTTTGTCTACCAGCATGTCGGTTGGCGAACGATAGCTAGCTTCTGCGTTGTAATAGTTTCTAAACGCATCGGCTGTTGGCTCTAACAATGAAAACGAATTAACGTCTGTTTGCTCTTGGGTAGCATCAGTTCGACCCGGAACCACTGGCACAGTAACCTTGACGCCAGCATCTGCCGCTGCTTTTTCAATTGCTGCCGCACCGCCAATCACAATGAGGTCAGCAAGAGACACTTTCTTCTTAGAAAACATGCGTGAATTGTAGTCTTCTTGCATCTCTTTAAGCTTAGAAACAACGGCTTGAACGGTTTCAGGCTCGTTGGCTTCCCAATTCATTTGCGGTTCAAGGGCAATACGAGCACCGTTCGCTCCACCGCGTAAATCAGATGCTCGGAAGCTAGATGCTGCCGCCCATGCTGTTTTCACAAGTTGCTGAACGGTTAAACCACTGTCTAAGATGTCAGCTTTAAGTTTCTTAACGTCTTTATCAGAGATCGCTTTATAGTCAGCTTTAGGCACTGGATCTTGCCAGATGAAGTTCTCTTCTGGGATATCGTTACCCAAGTAACGTGCCTTAGGACCCATATCACGGTGAGTTAGCTTGAACCACGCTTTAGCAAATGCCGTTTGATACTCTTTGGGATCCGCTAAGAAGCGCTCGGCAATTTTTCGATACTCTGGATCATACTTAAGCGCCAAGTCAGCGGTAGTCATCACAGGAGGATTTTTCTTACCTTCTACGTGCGCATCTGGTACTGATTTATGAAGCGATTCATCGGTAGGGATCCACTGGATAGCGCCAGCAGGACTGCGAGTTTGCTTCCACTCAAAGCCCAATAAGTTTTGAAGATATAGGCTCGTCCATTTAGTAGGTAGCTGTGTCCAAGCACCTTCCAAACCGCTCGTTACTGTGTCTTCTGCATTACCTTTACCGCAGTTGTTCTTCCAACCTAGTCCCTGCTCTTCTAAGCCTGCACCGCCTGGCTCAGCTTCTAAACAATCAGCAGGCTTGTGTGCGCCGTGCATTTTTCCAAATGTATGACCACCCGCTATTAGCGCAACGGTCTCTTCATCATTCATCGCCATACGGCCGAATGCAGTGCGAATATTTTTAGCAGATCCCATCGGATCAGGCACACCTTTAGGGCCTTCAGGGTTAACATAGATCAAGCCCATGTGCGTTGCCCCCAACGGACGCTGAAGCTTACCGTCGCGCTCTTCACGATCGCTCGCAAGCATTTCCACTTCTGGGCCCCAATAAACCATGTCAGGTTCCCAGTCGTCGGTACGACCACCCGCAAATCCATAGGTGTCAAAGCCCATGTTTTCCATGCCTACGGTACCCGCAAGGATCATTAAGTCGCCCCAAGATAAACTTTCACCGTACTTTTGCTTAATAGGCCAAAGCAAGCGACGCGCTTTATCAAGGTTTCCGTTGTCTGGCCAGCTGTTCAGCGGATCAAAACGCATTTGACCACCGTCACCGCCGCCACGACCATCTAGCGTACGATAGGTACCTGCACTGTGCCATGAAAGTCGAATGAAGAAAGGACCATAATTTCCGAAGTCGGCCGGCCACCAATCTTGAGAAGTAGTGAGTAGCTCATTAACATCTTTTTTTACTTGGTCGAGATCTAGCTTAGCGAATGCCTTTGCATAACTGAAATCATCACCTAGTGGGTTTGAGCGATTATCGTGATCTCTTAACGGAGAGAGATCGAGCTGATCAGGCCACCAAAATTGATTATTTTTCGCTTGAAAAGCTTTAGCAGTGCCCGTGCCTTTAGCACCAGCAGGCTTACTAATTTGATCGTTGGCAATAGCCCCTGTTGCACCAAGCGATAGGGCAACAAGTACTGATACTGTGGTTTTTTTAAACCTGTTTATAGTCATGGTCTTTTCCCGTCTGAGTTTGTTGTAGTTACCAAAGCGTGAGTGCTAATCACACCACTACTTTGTTAACATTTTGTTTACCTCATAAGCAGTTAAAAGATAGACAGGCTTAGAGAATATTTACAGTTGATAAAATGAATTCAACTGATTAGAAAATCCAATCAATGAAAGGTTGATTAATTTCAATATCTTAAAAAACCAGTTCACTTTATGACGTAAACGACTGTCGCTCAGTAGAACTATGTAATGCGGAAAATGAGCTAGATCTGTGAATCTCTTTCAGAGATTGGGAAATTTTTTCGCTTCTTGAAGAGTGAAACTTTTCCATACTTTCTATAAGCGGCTAAATAACCAACTAAAAAGTGTCGGTTTATGTAAAGTTTTCATCTAATTGAAATACATTCTGCAATTTCTACCATGGCACAGCAATTGATACAGAGATGATGCAATTAAAGACGCATTAACTTCAGATAAGAAGTCGATGGAATGTTAAAGAAGTAATGAGGATGAACTTATGAAAAACACACTTAAGACACTTACCGGACTTGCAGCTGTTGCCTCTATCAGTGCTATGGCTTCATTCGGTGCGCATGCTCAGTCAAATCAAATTGAAGCAAAAGACAGTGGTTTTTATGTAGGTGGTAATTACGGTTACCTACGCGTTGAAGGTGAAGATGACTTTGACGATGACAAAGATGTTTGGCAAGGCCTTGTTGGATATAAATTCAATGAGTGGATTGCAATTGAAGGTGGTTACATCGATTTTGGTGATTACGGTAACGACCTTGCAGGTGCTGAAACAGACGGCTACACGGCGGCGATCAAGGGTATTCTTCCATTAACAGAGCGTTTTTCTCTCTACGCGAAAGCAGGTCAACTTTGGTCAGAAACCGAGTATAACTTTGCTGGCGTTTCACGTGATAACGATGACGAAAGCTTGTTTGTAGGCGCAGGTCTAAGCTACGCGATTACTAGCAACTTTTTAGTAAACGCCGAGTACACTGTTTATGATACAGAGCTTGATGCAGACGAAGCGTTTGATGACATCGACGACACTGACTTTGAAACCGATCTTAAGCAAGCCAGTATTGGTGTTGAGTATCGTTTCTAAGACATTTGTTGCCTCACGTTTAACAACGTGACTTAATGAGAATGCTAAAGCCTTGGCAACACAGCCAAGGCTTTTTACTTTTTGCTACCCATCTATTTTCTGGATGAGCTGCGCCAGTTCCTCAATTTTTGACACTGTCGTTTTAACTAAGTTGTTAATTTTATTGGATGAAGACTGGGAGATACCTGCTAACCTTCGTACTTCATCAGCCACAACCGCAAATCCTCTCCCCATTTCACCTGCTCGTGCCGCTTCTATCGCTTAATAGTCTTCGGATAAAACTTAATTTATCTAGCGCCTGTTTTTCCAACTGTGAATATTAAACTCGTTTCACAGTGAAAATATTACACATTGCGAGCTGATACGTCTTACACACGAGCTCAAAAACTCTAATTATCGATAAAAATCATTTACTTATATTTATCGTTCTTTCGTTTTATAGAGGTACAAATTCTGCAACAGAATACAAATAGTGAAAAATGAATAAATAGGAAACGTCACATGCAATCAGGAAAGAGTGTATTTCAACCCGGTCAGAACTGTTGGGTAGAGAGCAAGGCTCGCTTTTCTACACCTTTGATAGATTGCGGAAACTATTATAAAGCCTTGCACAGCTCTATCGTTAAAGCTAAGCACAGTATCTTCATTGTTGGATGGGATATAGATAGCCGCATTCGCTTGCTGCGAGGCGACGACGAAGCGAACAGTGAAGCGCCGAGCGTAATAAGTGATTTACTTAAGTGGAAAGCTGAGCAAAATCCTGACATTAAAATTTACCTGCTACGTTGGGACTCATCGCTAGCCTTTTTCGCGCAGCGCGAAATGTGGGCAAAGGAAGTGTGGGAAGAAAAAACTCCAGACAATGTGCAAACCGAGCTCGATGACACGATTCCGATGGGCGGAAGTCAGCACCAAAAAATTGTGGTTATCGATGATGAACTCGTATTCTCAGGTGGAATGGATGTATCCACTAACCGCTGGGATACTCGTGACCATCCCGTAGTTTCAGAAGAGCGTGATGGGCCTGATGGGGAGTATGGTCCTCTTCATGATGTGCAAATGGTCTCAAGTGGACCTGTAGTAGCCGACTTTTCAAAATTAGTTCGATGGAGGTGGCAGCGTGTTGCTGACTCTTCACCTATTGATATCCGCGAGGACGCGCGCATTGATGAAAATGCCCCGTTGCCTGATGCTTGGCCACAAGATTATCCTCCCCTTTTTGAAGACGTAGAGTGTGCACTTGCCAGAACAATTCCATTTATGGATGAGGTCGAGCCTGCTCAAGAGGTACGTCATATGCTGCTTGATCTTATCGGTGAAGCAGAGTCTGTAATCTACATTGAGAATCAATTTACAACGCGTCAGGAGATCGCTGAAGCGCTGAATAAGCAGCTCAAACTGAAACCTAATCTTTCGGTCATTATCGTAAGCTCCTACGAGCCAAAAGGTAAGTTTGAGTGCGAAGCATTTTGGGCAAGCCGCATAGAATTTAAGGAAATTTTAGAAAAAGGGATTGACCCTAAGCGAGTAAAACTGACTTATTCTTCAATTGAAGACATGCAAGGCCGCAAGGCATACAAGCGCATCCACTCCAAAGTGATGACCATTGATAACAAATACCTTGTTATCGGGTCATCAAACTTGAGTAATCGCTCAATGACGCTAGACACCGAAATCGACACGGTGCTGTTTGGTAACACCAAAGACAATCAGGCATGTATTGAGCAAGTGAGAAACGACTTACTCGCAGAGCACACGGGGCGTGATATTGATGCAATGCCAGCGTTATTCAACAATGAATATCCGGTTGAAGCATTAATGCAGGATCAGATAGCACACGGCTACGTACTTACCGAAGTTCGCGATGAGGTGTTTACCGAACAATCCGTTAAGAATGTGTTCAGAGCGTTATCTGACCCTGAAGAACCCCTTATTTCGGTGCCAACCTTTGATGGAGCTGCTATGCCTGCACGTAACCCAAGACGTCGCAGTATTATGATTTTGATTGGTCTTGCCATCATTGCTGTTCTTGGCGGGCTTATGTTTTGGGCTAGCCAGTCCATACCATGGTTAAGTTCCGACAGCATTAACGCCTTTCTAGAGAAAAGTCGTGGAACCTACTTTGCTCTGCCTACCGTGTTGCTGGTTTATGTGGTCGGCGGCGTTTTATTCTTCCCGGTCACTGTACTGTCACTTGCTGTGGCTGCTATTTTTGGCCCTATATGGGGGCCCATCTACGGCATCATGGGAGCACTAATGAGCTCTGCAATCATGTTTGGAATAGGCAAGCTATCAGGCAACGCGGGGCTTAGAAAAATTGGTGGTCCAAAGGTAGCTGCCGTTGATGAAAAACTAAAGCGTAGCGGTATCGTTGGCGTCGCGGCAATTCGAATGTTGCCTGTAGCGCCCTTTAGTTTGGTGAATTTGGTAGCGGGTATCTCATCTATTGGCATTTTCCAGTTTTTAGTGGGGACATTTTTAGGCATGTTCCCGCCCATGATTGCGAAAGGGCTTGTGGGTGATTCGATAGCACAAATTTGGCAGAACCCTTCTGTGGAAACCATTAGCTATTTAGTTGGCGGTATCGTTTTATGGGGCCTTATGATTTGGGGCTCGCAAAAATTTGCCCGCTACTACCAAGCTCGAAAGGAGTCGGGGAATCAAGATACTGCTAGTGATAATAGTGACAAAGATGAGGTAGAGAAATGTGCCGCATAGTGACCTACAACATTCACAGCGGAATAGGTAGAGACAAAAAGCACGATTACAAACGCATAGGGCAATTCTTGGCAAACAGTGGCGCCGACGTGGTGCTGCTGCAAGAAATGGATACTCGTCCCTCTGAGCGAAGTACAGCACAGGACGTTAAAGATATCTGCGCTGAAAACACGTTTAAGCTCATTCCATCACCAGCCATTAGGGAATCTGATGGCTGGTATGGTAACGCCATCCTCACTCGCTTTGACGTGTTGGCGCACGATACACTGGATGTCAGCCAAAACGGGCGACAGCCTAGAAATGTTCAGATTGTAGAACTCAAGACGGAGAAAACACCGCTCACGGTGGTGAATACCCATAAGGGGCTTAAGAAGCTAGAACGTCGCTCACAGTTTTCTTTGCTTCATGAGCACCTTTCTTCAAGGATGAAAGAGAAGCAAATCCCTCTAGTTCTAGCCGGTGATTTCAACGAGTGGCAGTTTTTCTCAAAAGCGTTTAAAGCACTTAACGAATTGCTATTACAGCAAAAAGTGGGGGCAACATTTCCAAGCCACTTTCCTGTATTTGCACTTGATAGAGTATGGGTGTCTGACGACATCAAGGTAAAAGCGTGCAGAAAATTAAAAAATGCGAAAACTCGAATCTTGTCAGATCATTTACCTGTACTTGTTGATATTGAACTGCCCCAGAACTACTAACCCAGTGATCTTTTGCACTTAACGGGTTGCATTATTCTCGTCGTACGCGAGATTTAGCCTCATCTTGTGTTGGCACAGTGCTACGCAGGTTGCGCTATGAACGATGAAGCGGCAAATTCTAACGTACCGCACCAGTGCTTCAGTGCGTTTTCTTGAGCCACTACTTTTCTGAGAATATCAATGATCGGACTGCTATCTAGCAGCGTCTTGGCACTTT
>Ga0066846_10001387_pt1 | contig 11506 bp, 11 predicted proteins | sample ETNtaG_33_FD_65489 | JGI IMG/M metagenome (GOLD analysis project Ga0066846, IMG submission 65489) | Marine microbial and viral communities from oxygen minimum zone, Eastern Pacific Ocean - ETNP201310SV76 | ecosystem: Environmental > Aquatic > Marine > Oceanic | place: Pacific Ocean: Eastern... | reverse complement strand
AGATACCTCCTAATATTGTCTATAACTTTATTTGTTTGATATATTTTTGTCTTAATATGTTCCATATTTAATAAAATCTTAATATTCTTCTACGATTTGCAGAATCATAAAACCCTAGCTTATCCTTATTGAGTGACTTTTCAAGAATAACCATAAAGTTATCCTTTGTTTTAAAGGATTCATATATAACTTTTTTTGTATTAATATCGGCTTTCATTCCAGTTTCAGCATCAACTAATACTAGATTTATATTCTTTGGAATCTTAAAAGGTCGAGCATCCTTTTTTTTAACAACTTTTTCAATGAACGTTTTAAAAATTGGCAAAGCTGCTTTTGCTCCCGTTTCATACTTGCCTAAGCTTTTAGGAACATCAAAACCTACATAAACTCCTATTACTAGTTTTGATGTAAATCCTAAAAACCAAGCATCCATATTTTTATTTGTTGTTCCGGTTTTTCCCGCTAATGGTATATTTAAATTTCTTAATTTTCTTCCTGTTCCTCTTTTAACAACTCCCTCCATCAATGAGGTCATTTGGTAAGCTGTTTCTGGTGATATAATTTGTGCTTTATTATCCTCGATAAAAGGTATTTTTTCTTCTAAATAAGAAATTTCTTTGCATCCCATGCATTTTCTTTTATCACTATTAAAAATAGTTTTTCCTCTTCTGTCTTGAACTCTGTCAATAAAAATAGGATCAACTTTTTTGCCTCCATTAACAAATGTACAATAAGCGTTGGTAAGTCGTACTAACGTTGTTTCTGCAGATCCCAATGAAACAGATAATAATTCGGGAACATGATTATAAATTCCAAAACTATTTGCCACCTTAGAAATTTGTTCGAAACCTACTTTCTGTGCTACGCGAACAGTCATTAAATTTCTAGATTTTTCTATACCGGTTCTTAAAGTTGAAGGTCCATAAAACTTTTTTCCATAATTTTCTGGTTTCCATGTTTTTAAACCTTCGCCTTGATCCATTACAAATGGGGCGTCTAAAATTAAAGTTGATGGTGTAAAACCATTTTCTAAAGCTGCGGCGTAAACAAAAGGTTTAAATGCTGAGCCTGGTTGTCTTTTGGCTTGTGTTGCTCTATTAAATTCACTTAAATTATAGCTAAAACCACCGGACATAGCTAAAACTCTTCCAGTATACGGATCCATTACGACGATTGCTCCATTAATTTTAGGTAATTGTTTTAGTGACCATTTATCTTTTTTTATTTTCTCTACATAAATAATATCATCTAATTTTAAAATATCATCAAAACTTTTTTTTCTAGTCCAGCTAACATTTTTAAAATTTATAAATCCTATCTCCGAATCTTCAGTTTCAATTTTTATACTCAGTTTATTTACTTCAATAACTTTTGCTAGTCTCCATTGCAGACTTTTATCAATAATAAATTTTTCAATTTGATTTTTCCAATTTTTAGAAACTATGTTTGTAATTGGTCCCCTCCATCCGTGTCTCTTATCATAAGACTCCAAACCCTTTCTTAAAGCATAGACAGTCTCTTTTTGATAGTCAGAGTTCATAGGTGTTCTTATAGAAAGACCCCCTTTATACAAATTATCATATCCATAAGTATCACTGATTATTCTTCTCACTTCTTCTGTGTAAAAATTTGCTTCCTCTAATAATTCGATTTTTCTTTTTTTAATTCTAATTTTTTTATTTATTAAATTTTTATATTCTGATTCATTTATATATGAATTTTCATATAAATTTTTTAAAACAAAATCTCTTCTTGTTTTTGCTATTTTTTTTGATTTATAAGGATTGTATTTGCTGGGGGCCTTTGGAAGGGCAGCAAGCATAGCCGCTTCCTCGTAATTTAATTCACTCACAGCTTTGTCGAAATATTCTAAACTTGCAGCAGCTATGCCGTAAGTTCCTTCTCCTAAATATATTTGATTTAAATAAAGCTCCATAATTCTTTCCTTTGAGTAAGCTCTTTCTATTCTAAAGGCTAATATTGCCTCCTTTATTTTTCTCTTTATTGAAACTTCATTTGTTAGTAAAAAATTCTTTGCTACTTGTTGTGTGATTGTAGAAGCTCCTTCTAATCTTTTATTTGAAAAAATATTTTTCGTATTTTTAACTATTGCTCGAGTTATGCTTTTTGCATCTACGCCAGGATGTGAAAAGAAGTTCTTATCTTCTGCAGATAAAAAAGAATAGATCACATTTTTTGGTATAGATTCGTAAGGAATAAAGAATCTTTTTTGAAGCGCATATTCTGCTATTAACTGGCCTTGACCTGAATGAACTCTGCTTGATATGGGTGGTTTATAACTTGAAAGTATTTTGTAATCTGGAAGATCTGAAGAAAAGTACCATAATGTTGAAAAAGCAAAAAGAAGACCTAATAAAATAATACCAAATATTGATTTGCCTGCTTTTTTAATAAAAACTCTCATTTTTCCAAGAAATAATCTAATTTTGGCTTTCTTAAGGCATTTTGTAATTTTAATTAAATTACAAGATATAATTGAATATATTTATTAGAAAAATTAGAGTATAAATACATTTTAAGTTTAACAAAATTCTTATTTTATGAAAGATAAAATCAACACATACGGGAACAAAAGTTCATGGAAAAAAATTTATATATTGACGCATCGCGTCCAGATGAAACTAGGGTTGTACTCAAGTCAGGAAATCAAATCGAAGAGTACGAGTACGAAAACAGAAATAAACTTTATTTAAAAAATAATATTTATTTAGGTAAAGTAAGTAGGATAGAACCCTCTTTACAAGCAGCTTTTGTAAACTATGGAAAAAAAAGACATGGTTTTTTAGCTTTTAACGATATTCAAACAGAATATTATCAAATACCACATGATGACAAAGTTAAACTTAAAAGGGATGAAGAAAAACTTAGAATAGAGCTTAAGGAAAAAAATAATATCGTAGAAGAATCAGAAAAAGATTCCAATGTAGCCATTACAACAGTTGCAAATAATACTGATACAACAGCAGTTCCAAATAATGACGATGAGAAAAATAATAATGCTGCTATTGAGAAAACTAAAGAAGAAATTCCTGTACGAGAAAAAAATAATCAATTTAATGAATTAAAAAAAAGATACGGTATACGAAGATATAAAATACAAGAAGTAATTAAGCCAGATCAAATAGTCCTTATTCAGATTTTAAAAGATGAAAGAGGCCAGAAAGGAGCCGCCTTAACTACATTTATTTCTCTAGCAGGAAAATATACTGTTTTAATGCCAAACACGCCGAAAGGTGGTGGTATTTCAAGAAAAATCGTAAATTCAGATGATAGAAAAAAAATTAGAAACATTCTACATGAAATTGATATTCCCGAAAGTATGGGCCTAATCGTAAGAACGGCAGGTTTAAACAAAACAAAAAATGAAATCAAAAATGATGTCTCTCAAACAATCGCTGTGTGGGAAGAAATAAAAGATAAAGCAGTAAAATCTAATGCCCCAGCTTTAGTTTATGAAGAAGGCGATATAATTAAAAGAGCTCTAAGAGATATATATGACAATGAAACACAAAAAGTAATTGTGGAAGGAAATGAGGGATATCAAAAAGCAAAAAACTTCATGAAATTATTAATGCCACAAAATTTAAAAAAAGTGAAAAAATATAGAGGAAAAATACCCCTTTTTCATGAAGAAAGTATTGAAAGAAACTTAAATCAGATTTTTGAACCGACTGTTAAACTACAATCAGGCGGTTATATAGTTATTAATCCAACTGAAGCATTAATATCAATTGATATAAATTCAGGACAATCGACCAAGGAAGTAAATATAGAAAAAACTGCTCTTAAAACCAATCTTGAAGCTGTCGATGAAATATCAAGACAAATAAAAATAAGAGACTTGTCAGGACTAATAGTAATAGATTTCATTGATATGAACAATTTTTATAACAGAAAAACAGTGGAGAGACGCTTAAGAGAAAAATTAAAAAATGACAGAGCTAGAATGCAGTTTGGAAAAATAAGCAATTTTGGTCTCCTAGAAATGACAAGGCAAAGATTAAGAGAAAGTTCAATAAAGTGGAATATGATACTTTCCATTGATTCTTTTGCACAAAAAATATTAAAAAAATCTGAAGAGCAAGCCTTTTCAAATAAAGCAAAAATTATAAATATAAATATTCCAGAAAAAGCTAAAATTTATATCGAAACAAACCTTAAAAAAGAGATAGACTACTTTGAAAAATTCTATAAATTTAAAATAAATTTAATATCAGATAAAAATTTAATTCTTCCTGAATATAAAATAGATTTATTAAATAAAAATAACAAAATAATTAAAAGCATATTTAATATAGAGAGTGTAGAAAAGCATACAAGTGAAAAAGATTTTAAAAAGAAAAAATTTATGAAAAAAAACAAATTTAAAAAAAAATTTAATTATAAGCCAAATTTTAATAAAAAATTTTCTAACAACAAAAAAATATTAAATTATTAATTAAATCAAATCTTTTTCAGGCGAGGATGCTCTTCCATAAGTTCTTTTTTTCATTCTTATTGCTTTGTAAGATTTTCTCCCTGCTATTACGGCATGTTTCATTGCTTCGGCCATAATTATAGGATTTTTTGCTTCAGCAATTGCTGTATTAATTAAAACTCCGTCACATCCAAGTTCCATAGCAATAGTAGCATCTGATGCTGTTCCAACTCCTGCGTCAACTATTACAGGCACTGATGATTGTTCTTTAATCAATTTTATATTTGTTCTATTTTGTATTCCAAGACCAGATCCTATTGGAGCTCCTAAGGGCATAATCGCACAAGCTCCTACATCTTCTAACTTTTTTGATAAAATTGGATCATCAGTACAATAAACCATAACATCAAATCCTTCCTTAACTAGAACTTCAGTCGATTTAATTGTTTCGATCATATTTGGATATAATGTTTTTTTATCTCCTAATACTTCTAATTTAACTAATTTCCAGCCTCCCATTTCCCTTGCCAATCTCAATGTTCTTAAAGCTTCTTCAGAAGAATAGCAGCCTGCGGTATTTGGAAGATATGTAATGGATTTTGGATCCAAATAATCCATTAATGAAGGTTGATTTTTATCCAATATATTTACCCTTCGAACAGCAACGGTAACAATATCTGCTCCGGAAGTTTTAACTGCTTCTGCTGTTACCTCAAAATCTTTATATTTTCCTGTTCCAACAATCAAACGAGATGTATAATTTTTATTAGCTATCAAAAAGGCATCTTCCATAAAATTTATCCTCCTCCAATAAATTGAACAATCTCAACTTTATCATTCTTGTTTAAAATTAGATTTGAATATTTATTTTTCTCAACAATTTCTCCGTTTACTTCAATGGCAACCTTATTTTTTTGAATTTTAAGCTTATTTAATAGTTCGTTTAAACTTGTTCCATTATTTATTTCGTAAAGATCTCCATTTAATTGTATTTTTGCCACATTTAAGTTATTCATTTGGATTATTTTAACTTATTTAAATGACAAAAAAAATACTAATAATAAATGGTCCTAATTTAAATCTTCTTGGAGAGCGCGAGGAATCTAAATATGGAAAAGTCTCCCTTGAAGAAGTTAAAAAAAAATGTGAATCTCACTCAAAATCAATTGGTCTACAAATAAAATTTCAGCAATCAAATATTGAGGGTGAAATTGTCACGTTAATTCAAAAAGCAAAAGGTGTTTTCGATGGTATAATTATTAATGCCGCAGGATATACTCATACTTCAGTTGCAATTTTAGACTCTCTTCTAGCCATTAAATTGCCAACAATTGAGGTTCATATAACAAATATATATAACCGTGAAGAATTTAGAAAAAAATCACTTATTAGCAGAGCAGCAAAAGGAATTATTTGTGGATTTGGTATAAATGGATATATTATGGCTCTAGATTCAATAAAAGAAATTTTGAACAAAAAAGATGAAAATAAATAAAAAAATTATTGAAGAGCTAACTGGATATTTAAAAGAATTTAACCTTAGTGAAATTGAATATGCTGAAGGAACAACTAAAGTAAAAGTTTCTCGTTCTATAAGCTCATCTTCCATAACTCCTAGTGAAGTAAAAAAAAAGGAGTCAATTGAAAGCAACGGAACAAATATTACCTCTCCTATTGTAGGAACTGCTTATCTTGCGACAGAACCAGGTGGAAAGAAATTTGTTGAAGTGGGACAAAAAATAAAAAAAGGACAAACGATTATGATAGTTGAAGCAATGAAAACTATGAATCATGTTCCATCAACTCAAGATGGTACTGTTAGTAAAATTTTAGTTAAAGATGGTGAGCCGGTTGAATTTGGTCAACCTCTTATTTCCGTTAAATAATGTTTAAAAAAATTTTAATCGCAAACCGTGGGGAGATAGCGGTTCGCATAATTAGAGCATGTAAGGAATGGGGAATATCAACTGTAGCAGTCCATTCTGATGTGGATATTGATTCTATGCACGTAAGATTAGCCGACGAAAGTGTTTGTATAGGATCTCATCAACCTCAAAATAGTTACTTAAATATAGCAGCGTTGATGTCTGCTATTGATGTTACTGGAGCAGAAGCAGTTCATCCTGGATATGGATTTTTATCTGAAAATGCACAATTTGCGGAAATAGTTTCCAAACATGGAATAAAATTTATTGGACCAAGTGCTAATTTAATAAAAAAAATGGGAGATAAAATTGAAGCAAGAAAAATTGCTAAAGAAAACGGACTCCCTGTAATAGAAGGCTCTGCTGAAAATATAAATTCAATTAATGAAGCAAAAAAAATTGCTTCTGATATTGGATATCCTGTTTTAATAAAAGCAGCAGGCGGTGGTGGTGGAAAAGGAATGAAGGTAGTCAATAAACCAGAAGAATTTGAAGAATTGTTTCCAATGGCAAAAATTGAAGCTAAAAAATACTTTAATAATGATAAAGTATATATAGAAAAATATTTTAAAAACCCCAGACATATAGAAGTTCAAATTTTATCTGGAAAAAATAAGACAGTACATTTAAATGAAAGAGATTGTTCGGTTCAAAGAAAACATCAAAAGCTAATTGAAGAAACTCCAAGTCCAGTGATTGATTCAAAAACACGATCTGACCTGTTGAACAAAACTGTCCTTATGGCTGAAAATATTGGATACGAGGGCGCTGGAACAGTTGAATTCATTTATGAAAATGGAAAATTTTATTTTTTAGAAATGAATACAAGAGTACAAGTAGAACATCCCGTTACAGAAGTAACTACTGGTATAGATATAATAAAAGAACAAATATGGATAGCAAATAATGGAAATACAGGTTTAAATCAAGATGACATTAAACCAAGAGGGCATGCTATTGAGTGTAGAATTAATGCTGAAGATCCAAGCAAAAACTTTCAACCTTCTCCTGGAATTATTAGCGTATGTCATCAACCTTCTGGTTTTAGAACTCGTGTGGATGGCGCTATTTTTCAAGGATGCAAAATTACCCCTTATTACGACAGTTTAATTTGTAAATTAATATGTCATGGGAGAAACAGAGCTGAAGCTATACAAAGAATGCTTAGAGCTTTGGATGAGTTTGTAATTGAAGGAATAACTACAACAATTTCATTACATAAAAAAATACTTAGTCACGAAAAATTTATTAGCTCCGATTTTGATGTGAATTGGCTGGTTAAAGAATCTTTTTATTAAATATTTTCACAGCCCGTTATCCATAAATCATAAATAGGATGGTCAATTGACTGAAAGGTTGGATTTGATGCAAAAGTCCATCCATTAAACAAAAAAACTCTATTATTATCTTTTTTTGATAAGTCTTTGACTTGGACGTAAGCAATTGTATCAGATAAATTGCTTTCCTCAATAAACTGACATTTTAAACCTTTAATTTCTAATGGGCCAAAAAGTTTTTTATCCCCAATTGCGATTTTTATAAAAGAGGTCTTTGCAGTTATTTTATTTAAAGCCGTTAAGTTAATAACAATTTTACCATTGTTATCTAATTTTTCTTCATTTTCTATAGCAGTATTAGAAACAATATTACCATTTTTTTCATCTATTTGATCTAACTGATCTTTATCTTCTTCAAAAGTTGGTGATAGTTCCTCTAAATTTATTAGTGGAACAGATTGAATTTTTTCTTCTGCCGATAGATATGAAAATTTTAAAAAAAACAAAACAGTAATAAGAAGTTTTTTATTAATTTTTCCAATTTTCATATTTTTTTATACTTTTTATAGATCCTGAACTTAATGAACCTTCGGGTTTGTATGCTTTTTTTGTCCCTGTTAAATTTTCTTCATGTTTTTTTTGCCATACAAATTTTTTTATATCATTTGGTGGTTTTTTTTCTGTTAAAAAATGTATCCACAAATGCCATTCTGGTGGGATAGATGAAGATTCTGTTATATTTTTGTAAATTACCCATCTTTTTCCTTTAGAATTTGAATAATATTTATTACCAAATTCATCAGCTCCAATTAATTTGCCTGTGAATAAAGTATAAATAAATGTTCCAAAAGTTTGTCTGTTCCACCAAGTAAATATTTGCTTAAAAAAACTAATCATAACTTTTATTACAATTTTAAATTTTTATATTAAATTTTAAAATCCACACACCTTATAAGTGTAAATAATTTATTAGACTTAAAATACATTTAGTATATATCATATAAATGATCACAATATACAATAATAATAATATTTTCGGGGTTTAATAATTAATTATGACAAAGTATTTAGTTGAAACTTTCTATACATGTTCATTTAAAATCACTCATAAACTTGATGAATTAAGCGAAAAAAAATTTTCTGAACTAGAAAAACGTAAAGATGGACAATTTGAAATTATTGATGTTAAGCTAAATAATAGAAAAACAAAAACAATTAATAAAAATGATTTTAAAAAACCTTTAGCAAAACCTTCTATAAATAATATATCGGAAATTAGCTCCGTTGTTAGTGATAAAATTAATAACCTTGAAGAAAATGAAAATTTAAAAGAGTTCAATACTAAAAATCTTGATTCTCAGAAATTAGAAAAATTTAATAAACAAAATAATAATAGATCCAGAATGCCGCATAGAAGAAAAGGCTATATACAAAAAGTATCTATAGGAGATCATAAAATTTATTTACATACTGGTGAATATGATGATGGGAAAGTAGGAGAAATTTTTATCGACATGAATAAAGAAGGAGAGCTTGTAAAAGCTTTAATGAATAATTTTGCTATAGCTATTTCTTTAGGTCTTCAATATGGTGTTCCACTGGACGAGTTCGTAGATGCCTTTATAGAAACAAAATTTGAACCTTCTGGGGAAATAAAAGGAAATGATAGAATATTGAATGCCTCATCAATACTTGATTATATTTTTAGAGAATTAGCAATATCTTATCTGGGAAGAGAAGATCTTGCTCATACGCCATCTATCAGCAGAAACACTACTGATAAAATACCTCATGAAGAAGATGACACTTTCTTAAAGTTAGTGAAAGATATTACTAGCAAAGGTTTTATTAGAAGTAACTATAAGGAAAAATTAGTAGATCTTAGTAATGTTAGAATTAATTTAAAAAGCAAAAAATAGAAACTATTTCTTTTTTTCTACAATTTTAATGTTTAAATCTTTTAACTGAGTTTCGTTAGGTTTAGATGGGGCTCCCATCAACAAATCTTGTGCATTTTGATTCATGGGGAATAATGTTACTTCTCTAATATTTTCTTTTCCAGCTAATATCATTACAATTCTGTCAATACCTGGGGCCATGCCACCGTGTGGGGGAGCTCCATATGAAAGAGCTTTGATCATTCCCTCAAATTTCGAATTTACTTCTTCTTTAGAATAACCAACTTTAGAAAAAACTTTGTACATTAATTCTGGCAAATGATTTCTTATTGCTCCAGAAGATATTTCGTAGCCATTGCATACTAAATCGTATTGATAAGCAAGTATGGATAATGGGTCAGATTTATCAAAATCTTTAATATCAATTTTTGGCATTGAAAAAGGATTGTGACTAAAATCAATTTTTTTTTCCTTTTCGTCATATTCGTACATAGGATAATCGGTTATCCAACAAAATTCGAACTTGTTATTATCTATAAGATTTAATTCTTTTCCTAACTTTTGTCGAGCAATACCAGAAATTCTTTCTGCTTCTTTTTTTTTATCAGAGGAAAAAAATACAGAATCTTTTTCATTAAGCTTACAAATTTTTGCTAATTCTTTAATGGCTTTCTCGGAAAAAAATTTTCCTATTGGTCCTTTACCTATCAAATTGTTATTATTTTTTTCCAATATAATATATCCAAGTCCTTTTCCTCCTTCCTCTTTGGCCCAACTGTTGTATCCATCAAAAAAACTTCTAGGTTTAGAAGATGTGTTTGGTGCTGGTATAGCTCGGACAACTGCACCTTGTTCAATTAATTTTTTGAAAATATCTAATTTAACATCATCTCTTTTAAATAATTCTGTAACATCAAATATTTCGATTGGATTTCGCAAATCAGGTTTATCTGTGCCATATTTTAACATTGAGTTTTTATATGTAATTTTTTTAAATGGTGTTTTAGAAACTTTTTTTCCTTTTCCAAATTCATTAAATAAATCAAAGAAAATAGGTTCTGCTGCATTAAAAACATCTTCTTGTTCAACAAAAGATAATTCCATATCTAATTGATAGTGTTCGCCAGGACTTCTATCAGCCCTTCCATCTTCATCCCTAAAACATGGTGCAATTTGAAAATATTTATCAAAACCAGAAATCATAACCATCTGTTTAAATTGTTGCGGAGCTTGTGGTAATGCGTAAAATTTTCCAGGATGTACTCTGCTTGGTACTAAAAAATCTCTTGCACCTTCAGGGCTTGAGGCTGTCAATATTGGAGTTTGAAATTCTAAAAAACCGTTAGTTGTCATTTTATTTCTTATAAAAGAAATCACTTTTGATCTTAATACAATGTTTTCATGCATTTCTTCTCTACGTAAATCTAAAAATCTATATTTCAGTCTTGTTTCTTCTGGATATTCTTGTTCACCAAAAACTGGCATTGGTAAATCCTTGGATTCAGATAAAATTTCAAATGATGAAACTTTTACTTCGACTTCTCCTGTGAACAGTTCTTTATTTACTGTATCAGGAGATCTTTTAACAACTTCACCTAATGCACTAACTACGGATTCTTGTTTGATTTTTTCTACCATCTTAAAAAATTTATTGTCTTTTTCTATTACGCACTGGGTTAAGCCGAAATGGTCTCTTAAATCAAAAAAAAGTAAATTGCCATGGTCTCGTTTTCTGTGAATCCATCCAGATAACTTGACAATCTTGCCAGAATTTTTTTTTGTTATTTCTGAACACGTATGAGTTCTGTATTTGTGCAAAATGATTCCTTTCAAAATTTATATCATGTTTAATACTTCTTTAATCAATTTTAAACTAAATGAACTACCTTTTTTTAATGAATATTTATCTAAAGTTGTAACAAATTGAGAAATTTTTTCATAAGATCTATCAATTCTTTTTATTATGTA
>Ga0066846_10001381_pt1 | contig 11561 bp, 6 predicted proteins | sample ETNtaG_33_FD_65489 | JGI IMG/M metagenome (GOLD analysis project Ga0066846, IMG submission 65489) | Marine microbial and viral communities from oxygen minimum zone, Eastern Pacific Ocean - ETNP201310SV76 | ecosystem: Environmental > Aquatic > Marine > Oceanic | place: Pacific Ocean: Eastern... | reverse complement strand
ATATATCCTCTTTGCTCACCATCAACAAAAGCAGCCAATGCATCACCAGATGAACCTACTTCAACACCATCTAAAAATGCTCTAGATGTTATAGATCCACTATTTTGATAAGAATTTATATCATCAAATAAACCATCATTATCAGTATCCCAATCAGAAGGGGGATCTGCAAACATAAATGTTGAAAAGATTAAAGTAAAAATTATTTTCTTAGATAACGTAAAATATTTCATAAAAAGCATCTCCTTTTTTGCCTTTTCAATTATAATAATAAATAGAGGGACTGGCAAATATAATAAAGTAAAATTATGTAACGCAAACTATAATAATAATTATTGATAAAATAATTTATTTTATTATTGGCCAAAAAATAGGAATAAAATGACTAGCTAAAATCCAGAAAATAAGGGTTAAAGGTATACCTGCTAATAAAAAATCTTTGAATTTATATTGACCTGGTCCAAAAACCATTAAATTTGTTTGATATCCTATCGGAGTCATAAAACTTGCAGAAGCACCAAAGCATATAGCCATCAAAAAAGCTCTTGTTGGATCAACAGCAAATGATGAATCAAGAGATTGAAAATGTTCAGATAATAATATAGCCAATGGTGATAGTATAATTGCTACAGCAGCATTGGATATAAAAGCTGATGTTATAAATGTAATAAAGTATAAAATAGATATGACATATTTTATTTCCATCTCTATACCAATATCAATTTGATTCACGTAATTAATTATTGAACCACTTAAAAAATTTGCGGCACCCGTATTCTCCATTGCTGTACCTATTGGTATAAGCAATGCAATCAAAAAGATTACTGGCCAATTAATTGCTTCATAGACATCAGTCATAGAAATTGATTTTAAAACAAGTAATAGTATAGCAGCTAATATTGCTCCCTCAGTAATTGATATAATCTGGAATGATGCTAATATCATTATAATTGGTAAGAGTAATATAGACAACCACCAATATCTCTCATATTTCAAATGGATATCAAGTTCCTCCAATATAATTAATTCATTTTTTTCTCTAATTGATTCAATTTTATCTTTTGGAATCATTATTAATAAGGTATCTGAAAAACGCAATTTAATATGAGCAACTTTATCTCTTAATAATTCAGATTGTCTACTAATTGCTAAAACAAAAGAATTATACATTTCTCTATAATTTAATTGACTTAATGTTTTTCCAATTATACTTGAATTTTGTGGAATCAGTCCTTCTACAAGAACATGATTACTTCCTGTTAATTCATTTTGTGATAATTTAATATCAGAAAGCAACAATAAACCTAGTTCCTTTTTAAAATTTAAAATATCTTTTACATTAATTTGAATTAATAACACATCATCTTTTCTGATTATAGTATCATTTAATGCAATAGTTAGATCTATCTTATTTCTTATAATTTTAACAATATCAAACTCATATTGTTTTTTGACATTGAAATCTGAAATAGACTTTCCAATCAATTTTGAATCTTGTTCAATTTTAAATTCTGTTAAATACGTACTCATATGATATTTCTGAGTTAAGGATGATGTAATTGCTCTAGATGGTAAAATCCATCGCGAAAGTATTAAATTATAAAAAATACCTACAAAACAAAAAATAGAACCCAATTTAGTAAACTCAAACATTTTAAATGGTTCAATTGTACTATGATTTTCTAAAAACGAATTAACAATCAAATTAGTTGATGTCCCAATCAAAGTAAGAGTACCGCCAAAAATAGCTGCATAAGAAAGAGGAAGCAATATCTTGGTTGGACTGATATGAAATCTTTGACATAACTTTAATGCTAATGGAATAAATATAGCAACAGCTGCTGTATTATTAAGAAAACCTGAGATAATAGCTGTTGTAATGAAGAAAATAAAAAAGGTTAACCATTTATTATCACCACCCAACTTATATAAATAATTAGATAAAACTTCTAAAAACCCAGTTTTAACTAAAGCTTTACTGATTATAAAAATTGCTCCAATAGTTATAACTGCTTTATTACTAAAGCCAGAAATAGCTTCATCAATAGTAATAATATTACATATTAATAATAAGCCAACTGTTCCTAGAGCAGTAACTTCCATTGGAACAATTTCAAATACAAATGAAATAATCATTAAAGCAATGATTATCATAAATTGTAATAATTGTGAATCTAATTCAAACATATTGACCTTATCAATTAATTTAATATAATTTCTATAAAATAATTAAGGTCTTTATTTTAGAATTAATTACAAATAGTATTGATTAACGCATAACAAACTTCATATGGATCCATATTTGCCGATGGTCTTCTATCTTCTAAATAACCATATCCATCATTTGCTGTGCCCATTGGAATTCTTATTGAAGCTCCTCTATCACTAACACCATATCTAAAATCATTAATACTACATGTCTCATGAAGACCTGTTAATCTCTCTTCATTACTAGAACCATAAACAGCAATATGTTCCGCGTGTTTTTGAGATAATTTTTCACATGCTGCTTCAATAACTTTCAAGCCACCTTTTTCTCTCATAGATTTAGTACTAAAATTTGTATGAGCTCCGGCTCCATTCCAATCACCTTTAACAGGCTTAGGGTCTAATGTAGCACTTGCACCATAATCTTCTCCTATTCGATATAAAAGCCATCTTGCTATCCACAACTGGTCAGATACATCAAGTGGACCTACAGGCCCTACTTGGAATTCCCATTGAGCAGGCATTACCTCAGCATTAATACCAGATATTTCAAGACCAGCAAGCAAACAAGCTTCTAGATGATCTTCTACTATATCTCTACCATAAACTTCATCTGAACCAACGCCACAATAATAGCCCCCCTGTGGAGCAGGAAAACCATTATCTGGCCAACCAAGCGGTTTAATACCATCAAAAAAAGTATACTCTTGCTCTATACCAAACCAACATTTTTCACCTGAAAATTTTTCTGATAATTTTCTTAAAGCCGCCCTAGTATTACTTTTATGTACACTTCCATCAGCATTAAATACTTCACACATTACTAAAATATCATCTCCACCTCTGATAGGGTCTTTATACAAACTAACTGGTTTTAATAAACAATCACTATCAGAACCTTCAGCCTGCTGTGTACTTGAACCATCAAAACCCCAATCAGGCAATTGAGATACATCTTTAATAGGGCCATCTACAATTTTTGTTTTACTTCGTAATTTTGAAGTTGGTGAATGACCATCAATCCATATATATTCTACCTTTACTTTATTCATTCCTATCTCCTTTTATTTATAAGATGATAATATTATTTGTGTTTCTGTTCTTCTTACTCCAGGCCATTGCTGGATATTTCTTAATAATTTTTCTAATGAATCTGTATTTTCAACATTTACTAATAAAACATGTGAACCATTACCAGTTGTTGTAAAACATTTTTCAATAAATTTTTCCTTAATAGCCTTATTAACAAGATTGCTATATTGAGATGAAGATTCTGAAATAATAGTAATAATAGCGGATACATCTAAACCTATCTTTTTACTATTAACAACTGCTCTATACCCCTCAATAACACCTAAATCATGTAATTTTTTTATTCTATCAATAACTGTAGGAACAGACATGCCTATTTTTTCAGAAATACTCGATGCAGGTTCTCTCCCAGATACCCTTAAAATATCTATTATTTTTTTATCTTTATTATCTAACATATATTAATTTAAATCTGATTTAATAATTTAAAATAAAAAATCAATTTACTGCAAATAATATAAATTATTTTTAATATTTATTTAAATTTATTAAATTTTATAGCAAATAAAATTAATTATTAAATAAAAATATGAACATAACAATATACCATAACCCCAGATGAAGCAAATCAAGAGAATCCGTGAAGATTCTTGAAAAAGAATGTGATTCATTTAAAACAATAGAATATTTAAGAGAATCAATTGATGAAAAAGCTATTAAAAATATTTTAAATATTTTAAATGTTAAAGCTGTTGATTTAATTAGAAAAAATGAAAAGCAATTTAAAGAATTAAATTTATCTGGAAGCAAATTAAATGATACTCAATTATTAGTTGATTTAATTATTAAATATCCTGAAATAATGCAAAGACCAATTATATTAAATAACAAAAAGGGCACAATAGGAAGACCCCCTGAAAATATATATAATATTCTATAAGTTAATTATTGTGTTTACTAAAGCGATAACATCAACGATATTAACAGTGCCATCCATATTTATATCTGCTGAACACAATTGAGTATCTGTTGGACTAGATAACCCAATAATAATATTAACAACACTTATAACATCAACAATATTTATTGATCCATCAAGATTTAAATCCATAATAACACAGGAAATATCGTCTCCATTAGTAGTGAATTTTATCGCTAAATCTGTTATTAATGTATTTGGTGCACTGGGCCAAGAAGAGCCCAATCCTTTATGATTGCTAAACAAATACTCCACCCCAATATCTTGATCAGGAGATTCAATACCAATAGTTGAATAATTTCCATTAGAATCAATATCGTAAATTTCTTTATATTGAAAAATTATTTCACCATCTCCAGTTGAAGTAGGATAATAATCAGGGTCTAATAAAATTACTTGAAATGATTCTTTAATACAATTTGGACAATTCTGATCATCTTCTCCATTTGAAACATTATCCCATTCAATAATCAATCTATTATTCTGAACATCATTATAATAATAAACATCAAAGGGCTCTGTGCCATCATTATCATCCAAATCATCCATAAAAGGAGCAATCATTGAAGAAGGACCCATCGGATTAGGAATAGAAAAATTCCAAAAATAATCTATATATGTCTCCTCTAATGAAATCCATCCATTTGAACATACAGTCAAAGGATCACCCGCTTGATATTCTAATCCATAAAACTTAAAATCAAATGGTAACTGCAAAGATGTTAAAGTATCATCCTGTAATAATAAATTTTGTGCACTTTCCAATTCATTTAACTCAACCCAATCATATACAGGAAAACCATCAAAATCAATATCACTACTATCTAAGGCTTTATATCCATATTCACATCTAGGAGAAGGGAAATTTTCTAAATAAAGCAATTCATTATCACTAACAACTACCTCTATATTATCTGAAGATAAATTATAATAAGAGCTCGAAAATGATGGAGCAAATATTATTTTATCACCTACATTATAATCTTCAGATATTAAAACTGAATAACCACCTAAATCAACCGTACTATTTACACCAATTTCAAGGCCACTTATTAAAGTATTATTATCATCCATTCCAATTGATAAATCAATATTATCCAATAAAAATTCATTCGAATTCGTAATTTTTATATCAAAATCAAACCATTCTCCAGAAACTGCATATAAATCACCAACTATATCTACATCTAAAAAAGCAGAAATATTTTCATTAAATGATTCTCCATTATCTAAATCAAACGTAATATTAATTGATTTTTGAAGAAACTGAGGTTTATTTAAATACAACTGAATCTCTGATGCTTCATTTAAATCAAAATCTATAATTAATAAACCATTAGAATCAGAAACACCTCTATAAATTGAATTTTCTGAATTATTAAAAGGCTCCCCATCTTTAAATAACACACCAACTAAGTCTTCAATAGGTTCTCCAAATTGATCATAAACATATGTAACTATATGTGATGAAAGTAAATTTTCATCTGCATTACCATCATCATATAAATCTAAATCTGACAAAATATTACCAGGCTTTTTCAAGGTGACAGGCAAACTAGGGTCTCCAATCACACTGTAAACATGATGATAAAAAACATCTATAATTGTCCCTTCAACTGATAATCCAGAAAACTCATCAATTAAAGCTTGTTTACCTAAATGAAGAGCTGGTCCTAATTCAGGAGTTAAACCTTCTAATAACCCATCCCACATAACTCCACACATAACATTATTAAAACGAGTATCTGTATCTAAATCAGATGGGCCAACCATAGCAACAGCACCTTTTGGTGAGTTAATACTTCCTGCTGTTATTAAAACTTCTCCAAAACATTTATCTAAACCTGTGCCGCTATAATCATTTCCAAAATCACCAGTATTACAGACAAAGCTCATGACTACTGGCAATCTCCATTGATTATCAAGAGAAAGTATTTCTTCTCTATGAAAATATGGCTTGTGCCAACCATTTGCATCTCCCCAACCCCGGTAATTAATAACTCCAACCCCTTGATTCCATTTATCTTCTATCAGTGGATTATATGTTGCGGTTTGATAATTATATTGGTGGAAAAAAGCTGTATCAATTTGTGCATAACCAAAATCATTTAACTCATCTTGCAACCATAAAGAAGTCCAAACAGGAGTTACTGGCCAATCTCCCGGATCTACTTCTAACCCATCTGCTGTTTTATAATTTCCAGCAACGAGCATCGCATTATTATAGAAATCCAAACTATCATTAGATAATAATAAGTTTTCATTTGTTATATATTGTATACTTCTACTTTTGATATTGAGAAATTCAGGTATTGTTCTTACAGGCCACCTACCAATAAAGAATTTAGGTTCATATGGACTTTCTGTAAATGTATAAGGATAATCAGTAACATCAATTTCTTGTTCATTGTATGAATTAATTGTAAATGTTGGTATTGCATATTGGCCATTTACATCCCCAACTAATAATACATATTCCAACATTCCATTTGACTGTTCATCGTAATCAATTAAATAATTTTTCAATTCTTCAGCTGAAGAAAAACCTTCTTGATCTACACTAATTACATGGACATTAAAGCCTTGAGTATTTTTAAATTTAACAAAATCTCCTCCCAAACTAGCATTAGGATTTGTCAAATATGTTTCTAATTGAGACGATGCTAAAACAATAACATAATCTCCTCTTCCATAAAAATTGTCGTTTAAATCATAATCAAATGCTTTAAATGCTATTGGACCTGACAATAAAAAGCTAAATAAAACATATACAATATTTTTTTTCATATTTAATTCTCTAATATATTTTCAACAACCAAAATCAAATCAAAAATATTAATAATATTATCATTGTTTAAATCAGCCAAACAATTTATAAATTGATCAGATTCTTCAGTAATTAAAATCTCATCAACAATCAAAATAATATCAGTAATATTTAAATAACCTGAATTATCAATATCACCTTTTAATCCATTACATTCATATAATAATTCAATATTATCAATATTAAAACCCCTATAATTTACACTTCCATCTGTTTCTAAAACTATTTCTAAATATTTTCTCTCATCTACAATATTAAATGGAATATAAATATCATGCCATTCAAAATTATGATTAGATATTTTTTCTAAAAGAAAATATGAATCAGAGTTTTCTGAAGAAAGCCTAAATATTAAATTATCATTATCCCATTCCAATTCATGTTTCAACTCAACCTTTAAAATAAAATCAAAATTACTAAGTTGAGATAAATCTCTATTTAAACGTATTGATTTAACTTGATTATCTTGATAATAACTAGAAGCTTGACTTTTTAATTGATTATCCTCAATTACAAAATTATCATTATTTATCCAATTAGAAAAATTTTCGAAAGAATCATAAATAAAAACACCTTTATTCTTAATATCAATATCAATAATATTATCTTGATTAAGACTAATATTTTGACGAATAGGCAGATAATTATTAGAATTAATAAATAATTCATAATTACCCTCAGGCAATACTATTCCATCAATAAGATTTAATTCAAATTCATTGAAGTCACCTATTAAAGAAGCAGAAACATCTTCTTCTATATCTAGATTTAGTAAATTAAAATTTAAATTATACGAAGGTAATTCGTCTAGTGTTATATCTAACTCAGTAATAGAACTACTTGATGGACTAACAGAAGAATTATATGTTTCATAACCAAATGCAGATACGTCGATGTTATATAAACCTTCTTTTAAAATCCTTCTAAAACGCCCAAAGCTATCTGTTAATCTAGGCTTTAACATTGGGCCATGATTCTCTATAATTTTAACCTCAGCATTTATAGGATTACCATTTACATCTTTTACTAATCCAGCTACTTGATAAACATCTGGACCATTTTGAATGGAAGTACCTGCTCCTTTTTTCAGCAAATGTAAAAGACCCTGCATATTTCTACTGATAGTATCTTCTATCACATCAATATCATCTGATTGTATATCACTTGTTCCAACTTCAATTAAATATTGAATACATCCTGTATTTGCATAAAGCCAATCATGCGCATTCCCTCGCATACTTTTACTATTAGTTGGATAATAATAACTTAAACCATCTTGTGTTGGTATTTTTTGCGAAATTTCAATTCCTAGCTCAGAAATAACATCTAAATCTGGTGCACTTTTATCATCCTCCCATATCCATGGATAAATTACTTTTTCTGAAACACATCCAGATCTAGAACTATGATAAGCAATAGATAACAAAAAATTATTATCTAAAGTAAAATCTCTTATAGCACGGATTTCAGGTTCTGAAAAAGGTTCAGTTCCCCTGTAGTAATCAAAGTTTGATAAATAGGATGGGTTAGTACTACATCCACTATCAAGTTGATTGAAATCATCACCAAAAATCCAGTTAAAATCATAGTTTCTATTTAAATCAACACCATCAATATCATCCCCTACACCTAGAACAAAATCAAATATACCATTCATATTTGCATCAAATTTATTCTTTCTAAATGATTCATCTTGAAGCCAAGTATTATTAATATCATAATAGCCATGTACAACTTCTAAACCCTCGGGATTATGTGTTGGCACAATCCAAACTTCTGAACTAGACATTATAGAAAATATAGATTGCAAATAAATTGAATTTTCAGAATTAAAAGGATTTAAAAACCACTCTATAAGCTCAACAGCAATTTCTAATCCATAAATTTCTTCAGCATGACATTGACCTAAAATTAACATTTTAGGTTCATCCTCATCAATATCAGCATTAAATGATAATTTAACTGCCCATATTGGTAAATCATCTACACCTGAATATCCTATAATTTCATGGTGATATATGATACCTTCATCTTGAATTTGTGGAAATGGATCAGAGTTCGAACCGAAATTATTATTCCATTCATTTAATTTTTGTTCCAACTCATTATAAGTAGTATATCTTTCTGACAATGTACTTTGACATAAAACGAAAGAACTAAAAAATAATATTGAAAATAAATACTTCATTATATTTTCCTAATCTATGATAGAATAATATTTATTAAACTTATAATATCAGTAACATTTATAATTCCATCATTATTTAAATCAGCTGAACAAAAATCCTCACCTTCTAAAATTGAATTTCCAATTATATGATTAACTGTTGAAATAACATCCACAACATTAACTACACCATCCCCGCTTACATCTCCAGATAAACAAGAAAAATCATCATTAATGGTTATTGATTGTCCATAGATATTAACAAGATCAGCTTTTCCTGAACTTCTTAAATCATTCCAATAAATTACATAAGAATTTGAGTTTTCATCATACAGTTCAATTTGCGGATTATTTTGAGAGAAATCAGCATTACAAACAGGAATTCCATTTTGTTCAAAAACTATACCATCAGCTGCTATTTGTTGCAAATAAATATCATCATTTGGAGCAACAGTTCCAGCATAATTTCTAGAATCTTGCCAAGTTACTAAATAACTACCATCTAATGTAGTATATATAAATGGACTTATTTGATTAGAATTAACAGTATTTGCTAATTGGATAGTATCAGAATGATACATAGTCGATGTTAGTATTGCTTTACAAGAAATATCATAGTAACTATTATTAATATAATCTTCCCAGCAAACTAAAACTTCATTAAATGATAATTGATCATTATAAGCAATTGAAGGATTTTGTTGATAACTATCATACGCAGCTATCGCTTCTCCAGTAGAATTTCCAAGCAAACTTCCATTAATATCAATCATTTGTCCATATATATCATCACCATCTCCACGACCATCATTCCATATTATAAAAACACCTTGATCTGTAGTAACAGAATCTAGATAGTCTTGATTTGAATCATAATCACAAACACTAATTCCATCTTCCCATCCTTGTAAAACATTGCCATCATAATCGACAGCCATTAATTTTACTTTCCTTCCAGTTAACCAGCTTTCAGAATCATAGATTATAATTAAACCCTGCCCAGGTATTTCATGTATTTTCTTAACATTCTCATCAGCTGAAAAATTTGCAGTCAATGCAATTGGAGATGAAAACACACTCCCATTATCATCAAACTTTTGAATAAAAACATTAAAAGCTGCAAAATCAACCTGCTCTGAGAATGCTAAGAATGTTCCAATGTTAGTATTTACTAAACTAAATGAATTATAAAATTGAGGTGAAGAAGAACTGGGATTAACTAAGAATGATTCGCCATCTAATAAACTTAAACTTTGATCTAATACTTGATATTTCAACCTAACTTCTCCTGATACATCTGGGAAAACATGAATAATATTATCATCTAAATTTTCTAATATAGGATAATCCTGTGCATCTGCATTACTTAAAATATAGCCATCTGCAACATTAGAGTTCAACCAACCATTATAAATTTTTTGACCAAAGTTTTTTAAATTTTGACCAAATCTTTGATCTGTCCATGAAACTACAAGTTTATTATTACCCATATATAAGGCTGATGGTTTATTAGCATAGCTACTTACAGTATTCCCGTCAATACCCCAATAAAATTCTGTGCCATCATTTAACATTGAAATAGAGCCATTATCATAAATATGTTGCGCATAAATGCCTATACTCCCATTTCTTTTATCTCCCCATACAATAAAGGCACCTCCTGAGCCATCACTTCTTACAACAGGGCTTTCTTGTCTTTTATCTGCACCTGAAATCATCAAACCATTTTCATCAAATAAAATTTCTGCATTACTATTTATTAACTGTAAAGATATATCATATTCACCTTCTATATTACTATCATTCATCCACGTTACATATGCATTGCCATTTACGTCTGTTGTTAATCTAGATTCTGTATTATCTGGGATATAAGATAGACCTGTAAAATAACCACCTCTTGCTACAGCTAATTCATTCTCCCATTCAACTCCATTTTCAACAGTTACTCTCTGTATATATATATCATTATTAACTGGTGTAGCACCTAAATTATCTCTTAAATCATACCAAGCAATATATGCGCCTAAATTATTTGCTTTAACTCTGGGTTTATATTGTCTATCAACTGCAGATGAAACCATTATACCTGAAGAATCATATAAAACAGAACCATCCATGTCAATAAATTGTGCATATATATCATCATTTCCAGATCTATCATCTTCCCATACAACAATTGAATATTCTTCATTATAATAAGTAACTCGAGGAGATTCTTGAATACCTTCTCCTTGATAAAAAGGAATTCCACCTTCTTCTGGAGTTGACCATAAAGTATTGCATGAAGTATCAATTCTTTGCGCATATAAATCTTCATCATTCGATCCAACAGTATAAGACCATAC
>Ga0066846_10001361_pt1 | contig 11659 bp, 6 predicted proteins | sample ETNtaG_33_FD_65489 | JGI IMG/M metagenome (GOLD analysis project Ga0066846, IMG submission 65489) | Marine microbial and viral communities from oxygen minimum zone, Eastern Pacific Ocean - ETNP201310SV76 | ecosystem: Environmental > Aquatic > Marine > Oceanic | place: Pacific Ocean: Eastern... | reverse complement strand
CCGTGCTCTTTCGAGTCTTGAGAAACGGCGAACAATCCCCACATCATCAGTCATCGTCTTCCGCAGGGTCTCAAGATCCCTTACCAATGGTGCGTGTTCCTCGAGATGTGGCAAGCCTTCAGCACGCCATTCGGGTACCTCTTCAATCAAATTAATTGGATTTACAATCATGTGATCAGCAGCCCTATTTGCGAATACTACCGCTTCTAGAAGGCTGTTAGAAGCAAGACGATTTGCACCATGCATTCCGGTGCAAGCCACTTCTCCGATTCCGTATAGCCCAGGAATTATAGTACCATCATCCATCAGCACTCTTGCATCGATATCAACCGATAATCCCCCTACCATGTAGTGGGCTGCAGGTGCTACAGGCAGAGGGTCTCGTCCAAGTGAAAGTCCTGCAATATTCAACCTACTCTCGATAGTTGGGAAATGATTTTTCAATAACTTTTCATCGAGATGGTCAGTGATTAACCACACATGATCGAATCCACTTCGCTTCATTACACGGTCACATGCACGGGCGACAACATCTCTTGTTGCGAGCGATCCCTGAGGTGAGGAATCTAGTGTAAAAGAATATACTTCTGGCTCTTTATCGCCCGCTCTATATTTTTCTAATCCCTTGTGGTCAAGGAGGACTCCACCCTCGCCTCTGAGTGCTTCCGTGATGAGAAATGGCCTATCGCCTTGTAACATCAATGCGGTAGGATGGAATTGAACGAACGCCATATCTCTTGCAATTGCTCCGGCTCTAACAGCCATTGCTAAGCCATCTCCAGAAGCGACAGGAGGATTGGTTGTCCTCTCCCACAATCTTCCGGTTCCGCCGGTGGCAATCATGATTGCATCTGCAGGAATAGCATCCATTCTACCAGAATCCAAATCGAGACACCAAATCCCCTTTACTCCTTGTGAAGGGTCTCCATGTACTCTTTGAATTAAATCGACTCCAAGGGTATGAGGTCTGACTTCGATATTAGGGTGTTCAGCTACGGCTTCGGTAAGTGCTCTCTCAATTTCTGCACCAGTTGCATCCTTTGCATGCAATATTCTTCGAGCCGAGTGCCCTCCTTCTTTGACGAGATGGAATCCATCATCATCTTCTTCGAATTTCACTCCAATCGAGAGTAGATCACGAATCCTATCACCCGCTTCAGTAACGACCATGCGTACAATCTCCTCATCACACAAACCATCACCGCTAGCCAATGTATCGGCAATATGTGCCTCCATCGCTTCACCATCTGTGCGATCTAGAATGCCAGCAATGCCCCCTTGAGCCCAATTTGTGGAACTATCCTTTGGTCGCTGCTTGGTCACAACTAGAATCTCGTTATTCTCGTCTGCGAGACGCAAACTAGCGAACAGACCAGCAATACCGCTGCCGATAATGACGATACGTGACATGGGACGCAACACCTCCTGTGGCTGGATGCATTCAAAGATGCCCCCATTTCATGCGAAACGAAGAAGGGCGTGTTGTGTCACACAGGGGTTATGGGGGGCTTCAAGAAGCTATCAGGTATCATCGGCCTCATGATGATATGTGTCGCTGTCGCCAATGTAGAATTAGGAGCACTAATGCCTCTTGAGCCTCCACATAAGTTGATACTTGCAAACATGGCACAACCTGGTTGTAGCAGTGGAGATATCCAAACAGATTTAGATTCTGGTTCTGTAAATACATGCGTTTCCACTCTCGGAGTGTGGGATGCAGCTGATATGTTGCTGATATTAGAAGGCTCAATTCTATTCTTCGCCTCATTTGTCCGTTGGCCGCGTCGGGGTCGATGGGCTAAGAGAATTCGTAGAATTGCATTGGTTGGTGGCATTCTATTGTGTGGTCTAGCAATCGCCGATGCAACCGATTCGCTTCCAGGGCCAGATGTAGGAGACCTCGCTGCTCTACTACCCTTCCCTGCGCCTGCAATCGCAGTGCAAATTGGAGTATTTATGTTAGGAATTTTCTTAATCAGAGGCCCTAAGTACATCTACGATGATCCCGAAAAGGGCAAAACTACTGCATCTCAAGAACGAACTGAGAAATTACATTCTGATATGGATAAGGCATTCAAATCCGGTGGCACGCTGAAGGGATTCAATTCCGACCGCCAAATGAAGAAAGGAATGAGGCGGTATACGACGGTGAAAGATTTGTGGACGCACCAGGAATTATCACACCATGAAGATGCCTTTGAAAGCGGAATGAGAGATGTAGCCTCCTACTCACTTGGTAGAACTTGCCACCTTTGCAATGGAGCAGGATGTGCCCATTGTTCGAATACTGGTTCACTACAATGAATCGTCGTCTTCGGCTCTAGAAATGAGCGTTCACAACCAGCATTCTCGCGTGCGAGGCTCGGGTAACCTTCAAGACCCCTCGGGGCTCGCTCACACCTTGAGGTCGGGAACTCAGTTTCCTGATTGAGAGGGAAAGGGATGTATCTAAAATCATTGGAAGTGGAGAACTTCAAGTCATTTAATGGCGAAGCGACGATTCCGTTGGAACGTGGTTTCACGGCTATTACCGGGCCTAATGGCTCAGGGAAATCAAATTGCGGCGATGCGATTCAGTTCGTACTTGGTCCGCGCTCGTCAAAGGTTCTTAGGGCTCAAAACTCAAAGGATTTAATTTTCAATGGGGGTAAGTCAAATCGCCCCGCTCGAAATGCAAAAGTCACCCTTGTCTTTGCAAATCCGGTCCTTTCCAATGGAAGACGCAGACTACCTATTGACTGCGAAGAAGTTCGAATGACTCGTGAGGTTAGACTTACCAAATCCAATAACACAGTTACAACTTATCATCTCAATGGTGAGGAATCAACTCAGAAATCATTCCACAGGCTTCTAAACCAAGCAAATGCAAGACCAGATGGATACAACATAGTCCTACAAGGCGATGTTACTCGCTTGTCTAAGATGACTGCAAATGAAAGGCGAAAAGTACTCGACTCGGTTGCCGGAGTTACCTCGTATGACGAGGAAATTCGTAAGGCGGAACGCCAGAAAAACCAGGTGGAAGAGTACATCGATAGAATTTCATTGGTTGAAGATGAACAAAAATCACGACTAAAGGCACTCGAGAAGGAAAAGGCCCAAGCAGAGAAGGTGAAGACCCTCAAAGAGGAATTTGATCAAGCAAATATCGAACTTCATCAATCAAGAGCCGCATCGAGCAAAGCAGAGATTCGCCATCATACCGAAGAACGTGCGAGATACTTGTCCGAAGCAGCAGAACTCGAGCAGGTTGTCAAAGATGCATCAAAAGAGATTCTCAAATTCGATGATCGCATCGGCGAACTCGAAGTGAAAATAAAGGAAGTAATGGGTGAGGACAAAGGCGGCCTTCTCGAAGAGATTCAGAAATTACAGGTTGCATGTGAGCGAAATCGTGACAGAATAGAAGAAGCGATGGAGACTCAATCCGATGACGAGGACTCACTCGTAACTCTTGAGGAAGAAATCATTGCTGCAAAAGAGGCATTGAACACTCATAAGGAGAGCCTCATTGAGGCAAAGGGCGCACTTGAATCATCCAAAGCCGCTTTCGATGAAGCTGAAGCCGAGGAAAAATCGGTTCAGGATGACCTTGAGTCCTCTGGCGCGGCAACAGCAACATTGTCAAGAGCTCTTTCAAAGGCTACTGAAGCATTAGAGGCGGCAAGAGAGGCCGCCAATACTGCTCAATTAGAAGCAGACAAAGCTTCTGGTCAAGCCGATCTAATCGCTGAGCAATTATCTGCTGCAGAGGAGAGCGTTGAAGATGCTCGCCTTATCCACGATGATCTCCAATTAGTTGGGGAAGAGTTGGGAGCAGCGGACCCAGAGGTTGACAGAACCAAGTTGGGTGTAGAACTCCAGAAATCCCAACGAAGTGAAGCAAAACTTCAGATTGAAGCAACTGCGGTCGAGACTAAATTACGCGAGACAGAACGAAAACTCGTCACTGCTCGAACCGAGTTGGAGAATCGCTCCGGAACTAATGGTATGGCGCCAGGTGCAGCCGCGGTTATCGCAGCCAAGGACCGAGGAGAACTTCGTGGAGTACTAGGTACGATTGCAGAACTGTGTGCGCCACGTGATGACGCTCATGCTGAAGCACTTGCTACCGCCGTAGGCGGTGGGATGAGTTCTATCGTCGTTGAAGATGACCAAGTTGCTGCAGAGGCGATGGCCTTACTTCGAAATAAGAAAGCAGGACGAGCCACATTCTTACCTCTCAACCGAATCCAAGCAAATCGTTCTAGTGGAAAAGCAGCGATGGTTGCTCGAAAGCCAGGCGTCATTGGATTTGCTCACGAACTACTCGATTATGATCCAAGGATTGCTACAGCAGTAGCATATGCACTGCGCAATACTCTCGTGGTAGAGGACCTCTCCACTGCTCGACGTTTGATGGGCGGGGTAAGGCTCGTAACATTGCGCGGGGAAATCACCGAACCTGGTGGTGCAATGGTTGGAGGTAGTAGAGCTCGAATGAAAACAGGATTTGGCGGTAGAATCCAAGGTGCTTCAGCAGTAGAAAAACTCGCTGCCGAGGTAGAAAGGCTCTACTTGATGAGCGAAACAGTCAATGGAGCAGTCAAAGAAGCAAGAACACAACAACTTGAGATTCGCGCTAAAATCAATTCACTTGCTGAGGATGATACCTCGGTTAAAAGAACAACATGGAAGGCAGAATGTGAAATCGCACATAAGGAATTAGTCAGGACAGGTGGAGTAGCAACACAGTTACAAAAGCGTCTTGAAAAATTAGAATCTGACCACCGTGGACGAATTACAATGCTTGAATCAGCTAGGAAAACCTTGGTTGATGCCGAAGCCGCACGTGAGAAAGCACATGATGAGTTGCAGAAATCTTCACCTGAAGGAATGCGCCAGCGACTTCTTGAAGCTTCACAGAAGCGAATGACAGCAGAAGGTACTGCTGCTAAAGCCCGTTTAACATTAGAGAGTGGTGAGGAGAGAAGTTCACTTCTTGGTGATAGGCTCGAAACATTCACCTCTCGTGCAGACGAAATTCAGTCAAACATGGCTGGAAGGACTAAATCAATCGCTGATTGGAATACTGCAATAGATACAGATACCATCAGTCTCACTGCTAAGGAGGGAGAGCGTGCAGTATTACTCGAGGAAAATGAAGGTCTTGAAAGCGAAAGACTTGCGCTAACCGAAGAACGTGCAGCACTTCGTGCATCTGCTGGGCAGAAAACTACTACTGCGATTAGCCATAGGTCCATGGCTGAAGATATCGGTCGCAATTTAGCAATCAAGGAACAATCTCTGGCCGATCTCCTCGCTGAGATGGCAGAGATTGGGATCAAAGTTGCCGAAGAGGGCGCTGAATTGGCTAATGTGGGTGATGCAGAGAAGAAAATGCGTACACTCCAGCGCCGCCTTGACGCTCACGGCCCAGTCAATATGCTCGCAATCGAACAATATGATGCATGCAAAGAGCGTTTGGATGAGATGAAGACTGACTTCAAGGTTCTTCAGCAACGTCGCAAGCGTCTAATCGATATCACCGACAAGTTGGAAGATCAACGAAAGACACGATTGTTAGCAACACTCAAAGATGTGAATGAGAACTTCAAGCGTGTCTACAAGATTCTTTCAAATGGAGGGCGTGGAGAATTGTTCCTAGAGAATCCTGATGAGCCATTCAAGGCTGGTCTTGACATGTGGGCACAGCCTCGTGGTAAGTCGAACAAATCCCGTTTGCAGGGCTTATCCGGTGGGGAGCAATCAATGGCTGCACTATCCCTTATTTTCGCAATTCAGGACCATGACCCAAGTCCGTTCTACTACTTTGACGAGGTCGATCAGAATCTGGATGGAGATAATGCAAAACTCATCGCCAAGATGTGCAGAGAACGAAGCGAATCCGCTCAATTCATCATGGTAACATTGCGTAAGGTTTCACTTATGTTAGCAGACCATCACATTGGAATTACACATGGAGGAGATGGTTGCTCACGTAGAATTGTTGACTTTGACCGTGACCGTGCAATCGCATTGGGTGCAGCAGCAGAAAAAGAGAATGTTGCTGCCTTGGAAAAGAATCATTCCCGCATTGAACAAGCAAGGATTGATGCTGCAGATATGCCTGAAGTTCCCGAACCACTTGAAACTCCAACAAGTATTGGAAGATTATCCAATGATGTTGATGAAGAAGGTGACGAGGAAGAAGAGTCCACAGGTTTCGCTGCTCTCACAGAGAGGGCAGAGGAATTATCCGAGGATATCGAGGAGCGTCGTGCTGTAGTCGATGCATTGCTCGAGGAAGAAGAATCTGAACCCGAGGTTGAGAAGGAGGTCTGAACATGCAGCAGGCCGTACTTGACGACTGGTTCCTACGCCAGGACATCATGGACCAGCTTGTCAGTCGTGATGAGACTCCCGATGAAGCCGCACGCTTTGCCGATCGCATAGTTAACATCGCCCAGACTGACGGTGCAGAGCATCAATCTCTCATCGATCCGTTTGATAGATCAGTTGCACTGGTATTTTCTCTGATAAAAGAAGAGGGAATGGACCCCTGGAATATCGACCTCTCCGCATTCCTAAAAATCTTCACTCAAAGAGTCCGTGCGGAGGCAAAGAACCTCGACTTACCGGCTTGTGGTCGCTTGATTAGAATGTCGTGGGAGGTATTGAATGAACAGGCTTCAGTATTATTCGATAAGGTTACAGCCCTAGATATGGATGATGACGAATTCTTAGATTTCGGCTGGGAAGCAGAGTATGATGATGAAGAATTCATGTTCACTTCTACTATTCTAGACGGGGGTGCAGATAGTGTCTTACCCTCGTTATTTGGTGAGCGGGTACGTAGGGATGAGGGCCGTCCATCCACTCTTGGAGAATTATTGTCTGCACTCAAGGATGCTTGTGATGATGCTGAAATTCTAAAGGCCAGAGAAGAAAATCGTCGATTGCATGCCGAAGAACTCAAAGAAATGATTTCAAATGTCGGTGCTAAAATGCACGATGAGGACCTTGAAGGTGATATTGAAAAGTGTTGGCGAGCCATTCGAGTGGTCACAACAAAACTTGGAGATTCCAAGGTCCCAGTCCACGATGTATCCGTCGCTTTGAACTCCATACTTGTAGAAAAGCATGGCCAGATTCCTGAAGGATATCAAGAGGAATCAAAGGTCACTTCATTCATTGCTGGATTATTCCTTACACACCGAGGTTATGCTTCAATCACCCAAGATGGGCCAGATGACCCAATCATGATAGAAGACAAATGGCCCAAGATTGAGACCTTTGCAGAAGTAGTCATCCTCGCTCGAAGGTGGATGGATGATGCCACTGCATCAATCGATGAAGAGGAATCAGAATCTCAACGTCATGCAGCTCGTTTGGAGGAACGTGCGAGAAAAGCGGTCGAGGAAGAAGCACAACGTCTTGCTGAAGAGGCTGCAGCAAAGGAAGAGGAATTATCAATCGATTCTACAGTAATGAAGGAATTAGAGTCGTGGTTAGTCGAATGAGGTGATGATAAAATGACTGAAATACCCTTGGAAACCCTATTGGAAGCCACTATGTTCAGTGCTGGACGTTCCCTCACTCCAGAAGAATTATCCGGGTCACTTGGATATGAAGAAGAGGAAATAACAGAGGCTCTTCTCGTATTACAATCCACCCTAAAACGACGCAGGGGTGGCGCAATACAAGCAGTGGAAATCGGCGGACGTTGGGCGATTGAAGTCAAACCAACTATCGCGAATCATCTTCCTACAGATACCAAGAGTGACCTTCCAGGTAAATTACTGAAGGCTGCAGCACTAATCGCATACCATCAACCAATGCCCCAATCTAGATTGGTGGAATTATTGGGCCAGAGGGCGTACGACCATATCAGGGAATTAGCTCAAGCAGGCTTAGTCAATAGACGTAGAGATGGCAATACTAGGCGCCTAACAACTACACGACGCTTCTCAGAGGTATTTGGTTGTCCACATACCGATCGCAAGAAAGTCAAGAAATGGTTCCGTGACCAAGTAGCAGGATCTGGAATGCTAGAGGGAATGGAGGAGAAACTTGCACTACGGGAAGATGGAGAAGAAGGTGTACAGATGACACTTGAACTCTCTGAAGATGAGTGATTACTCATCTCGTAGTGCCTTTAGTGCCTCGTTTACCGCTTGTTGGGTAATGGGCCCAGATTGTGTACGAACTCTTTCAGCAACCTGTTCTATTTCCTCAGAAATAGCACCAGCACTGACTGCCATATTTCTCACATGGAGTTTCATATGCCCGGCTTGGATACCGCTTGTGGCTAAAGCTCTCATTGCCCCAAGGTTCTGCGCAAGTCCTGCTGCTGCCATTATCCCAGCAAGTTGTTGAGACGATTCCACTCCAAGAATTGCTAGATTCGCTCTTGCAGCGGGGTGCACCTTGGATGCCCCTCCAACAATACCCACGGCCAGTGGGGTCTCAATAGAGCCAACGAGGTCACCTTCAGCATTCTTTGACCACTTGGTCATGGAAGAATAGCCGTTGTTAGCATGACTTGCCCATGCATGGCATCCTGCTTCAATCGCTCTCCAGTCTTGCCCACATGCCAGTGCAATGGCACTAATCGCATTCATTACGCCTTTATTGTGAGTAGTAGCCCTAAATGGATCTGCTACTGCGAAATGGTGCGCCTCAAGAATAGCATCGATAATTTGAGAGCCGTTTTCAGCACTCCCATCATCGCTAATCTCCTCCCGGGTGAAAACCGCTTCAACACGTGCTAATCGGTGTGCTGCAAGGTTAGATAGGATTTTCAAATGGACACGACCGCCCGTGATTTCTTCAATAGTTTCAGAAACCATTTCCGCCATAGTATTGACTGCATTTGCCCCCATAGCATCACGTGTATCGACAAGAAGGTGGACTACAAGCGCCTTTCCAGAGAGAGTTTCGATAATCCTAGTCTGTACATCCTTACAGCCACCCCCTAAACGAACCATAGTTGAAGGCCGAGAGTTACAGATTTCCATCAATTCCGTTTTGGAAGAAGAAATTGCCAAAGCGGCAGCATCGACATCATCGAGGTCGAGCACCTGGATTTGTCCAATCATTATTGGCGGGTCTGACGATGTGCGAAATCCACCACTGGAAAGGCAACGCTTAGCCATATTTGAGGCAGCAGCAATAATGCTAGATTCCTCTACACAGAATGGAATCAGCCATGATTCCCCATCGATAACAAAGTTAGTAGCAATGCCAACAGGGAGCGACATAGTGCCAATGACATTCTCAATCATTCGATCAGCAGAAGCTTCGTCTAATTCAGCAGTTGACGATAAGGCAGCAATTTGCTCCTCACTAAGCCCAGAGAGTTTAGCGACCGTTGCAAGACGCTCAGCAACCGATAGGCGGTAGAAGCCTTTGAGGCGGCTATTGTCGACAGGCATGGTCTCCTTCCTCTATCTGTGATGCGGGTGACTCTAGCACATGAACGATGCGCCTAATTAACGCGTTAATTAACGTGTTAATGGACTGTTAGACGACCGTTATTTGGAGTAATTCTGCCCGTTCCGTCGCACTTTCAACACGTTCTAACGCATCTCTAGAGACCCACATTACGGTGAAACATCATATACTCTACTAACCGCACTGCCTCGCATGGGTATTGAAACACCTGCATTAGGAATTCCCGCACTGAAGGAGAACCCCTTCCATGGACGCCCACTCGAAACCGGCGATTCGGATCTCCTAGTGGGGAGGGATGAATTTGCTGGAAGGTGGACGAGGTTCTTACACCAGGAAACTCCTAGGCTGATTTTACTAATCGGTGAAAGGGGCTCAGGTAGAACTTCACTCCTACGTTGCGTAGGAGAGGAATCTAGTAAAACAGTCCATCTAGACATGTTTCCATTCTCAAATCACGCACGTTCAATACTGGATGAAATTCATGGCTCATTCCTCGGTTTTGATATGCCCACTAGCGTAGCCGAACTCGCTACTAAACTCGCACATCATACCAAGAGCCAGGATGGCCCACTGCCCCTCATTGCATTGGATTATTCCAGCGCTGATGGTAGGCAATTGGCGGAAGTAACTGCGGGAGTATTTTCTGCAATCGAAAGGCTACGTGCTCTCGTAGTAATTTCCTTAACAACAGATCAAAGGGCTCAATGGCCAGAATCATTAGTCAGTAGATTCGACCATGTAGAAGTCTTGAAACCGTTGCAGGAAGAAGAAGTGAGGGGACTTTGCCAGAAGAGGGTGGCTTCTGTTTCCAGAGCTGGGTGGAAAATGTCTGATGAGGCATTGGATTTCATTGTGAATGAGTGTGCAGGGCATCCTTCTCGCATTATCAGAAAGATGCGGGACATGGTCGATGAGGAAAGAGAGCGACCAAGGGAAGCACGATATGAATCAGAAATTGAAATCGACGAGAGTATCACAGATGAACCAGTTGAAGAAGAACAGTTTGTCGAAGAAGAGATAGATGAGCCAGATGAGCCAGATTATAGTGGATTCGACCTTGATTTGGATCAACTCGAAGAGGAGAATAAACCGGTAGAACCTGCATATGCCCCTCTACCAGTTCACGCTTCAGGACCATTTGGTGGTCTTAGGCACAGGAATCGTGATTACAAGGCGGTAGAACAAGAAATCAAAGAGACCCCTCCTCTCTCAGAGCCCAAAATAAAAGATGCTGAAGAGGAAGAAAACGCTTTGTGGATGGCAGAGGGCAGTGAACCCATACTTGTACAGGAGCCAAAACCTGAGTTGCCGATTATTATCGAAGACCAAACATTAACGGCGGAACCAAATGAATCCGAATCCGAACCTCAACATCAATCAGATATTCTGAAGCAACTCGCCGATTTACTCAGGCCATTGCAGTCATTAGGCTTGGCAGATGCTCTTTCATCCCTGCGGTTACCATTCATTGGTCAAAGGCATAGTTTCGCTCTAGATGTCCATACACTGCGTAATCTCGCCCGTAGTGAGGCAATATTGGTTGAAGTGGCTTCAGAGCGCTCATTCTCGCCTTCAGATGCCCGTTTACAGGACCAGTTGAGAATCAAGCGCCCCAGAATGTCCCAGATTTGCAATCGTCTCTATCGTGCAGGTATACTTTCAGTACAACCAAAAGGCCGTTCAAGGATGTATTCATTGACTAATGATGCGAAAGCCCAACTTGTAGCATGGGGCATGATGGAGGGGTCATTATGAGTTGGTCGATATCCCATTCATGGCAAGCCCCAACCTTTGTCGCTACCTCAACATCTGTAGGGTCGGATCTTCTTGTAGCTAGTGGACTTGAATTATTTCTTCTGGATGAAAGCGGCGGAGTTCGTTGGAAACGATCGATGCCATTCAAAGTTCATGCTGCTGAACATGCATCTGGCCAAATAGCGATATTATGTGGACATGGATTTCATATTTTGAGAGCTAGTGATGGTTCTCAGATTGGAGAAGGAAGGGCGACTAGTGGCGGATTTAGCGACTTGATGTCGCGCCCAGGAGGTGGCTGGATACTCGCATGTAGAGAAGGGCGTCTTCATTTATTCAACCAAGAAGGTCGAGGCATCAAACGCCTTGAGAGCGGGATAGTCCGTCGTTTGGTAGGTTGGTTCGACCGTGAACATTTGATGTGGCAAGATGATAGAGGCCGATTGCGCTGTGCACGTTTGGCTAAAGA
>Ga0066846_10001356_pt1 | contig 11675 bp, 12 predicted proteins | sample ETNtaG_33_FD_65489 | JGI IMG/M metagenome (GOLD analysis project Ga0066846, IMG submission 65489) | Marine microbial and viral communities from oxygen minimum zone, Eastern Pacific Ocean - ETNP201310SV76 | ecosystem: Environmental > Aquatic > Marine > Oceanic | place: Pacific Ocean: Eastern... | reverse complement strand
GCCGGCGGCAACGAGTGCCAGCCCGGCGGCCGGCAGGTGGAGGGCCAGGAACCGGTCGCCGCTGACGCTGTGGCGATGAGAGCGGTGGTTCTCGTCGCCGGCTGCCCGGGTCGCGGCGTTGGCGACCGTGGCGCGTATGTAGCCGCTCCCGGCACCTGCGACGACCATCGCCACGGCGAACACGAGGACGCCGCTCACCACAACGCGGCGAGCTCCGTGCTGAGGATCGTGGAAAGAGCCCGGTCGTACGGCCAGGGCGAAGCCGGTGAGGTAGGTCCGCCGGTGGCCTTAGAGGTCACCGATCTTCCCGGCGATGGGGGTGGCTACGGCGAACGTCGACAACGGGGCCGCGATCACCCGGGCGTCCGTGTCGTCGGCACCGAAGAGCACCACGAGGAGTACGGGTCGTCGGTAGTCGGGTCTGCCGGCGATCCGGTCCCGGAGGACGGGGCGCGTCATGTTTCCGGTGTTGGCCGTGGTGCCGCTTCCTGCATCGGGAGTGGCCCCATGTCCTACCCGTCGGAACATCGTTCCGCTCTGGTGGAGGCGGTTGAGCTGTGCTCCCGGCCGGCGCGGTACTGTCCTGCGCCGTGCACGAAGTAAGCGGGAACGACGTCAACGGCGACCTGATGGCGGTGGGTGGGGGCGTGCCGATAGGTCTCGTGGTCAATCCGCGTGCCGGGACCGATGTGCGACGTGCGGTGGCGGCAGCCGGGAAGGTGACGCTCGAGGACAAGATCAACGTCGTCCGACGGGTGGTCCTTGGCGCTCGGGAGTCCGGTGCGACGAGCTTCGTCGTGCACCATGACCCACACCGGATCGTGCGACGTGCGACTGAGACGATCAGGGGCATCGACCTGGATTGGGTGGGAGGTCCGTTGACCGGCTCGGAGCAGGATGCGATCGATGCGGTCACCGCCATGAGGTCGGCAGGTTGTGCGGTCGTGGTCGTGCTGGGCGGCGACGGGACGAACCGGGCAGCGGCGCTGGCCTGGCCGGATCTTGTCGTCATTCCGTTGTCTACGGGCACCAACAATGCCTTCCCGGTGTTCGTCGAGGCGACCGTCGCCGGGGCGGCCGCCGGGCACGTGGCCAGGGGACGGGTACCGGTCGCCGACGTGGCGCCACGTGCCAAGGTCGTGCGGATGGACTTCACGGGGGGCCAGGGGGGCGAGTCCCCTCCCGGTGACCTTGCGCTCGTGGATGTGCTGGCTGTCGACGACCCGTTCGTGGGGTCGTACGAACTGTTCGACCCCACAACACTGCGAACAGCGGTGTTGAGTCGTGCGGACCCGGCCGTCGTCGGGTTCGTCGGGGTCGGTGGCCTTCTCGAAGCGGTGCCGCCGGAGCAGGACGAGGGCCTCCTCATCCGCTTCGGTCGGGCTGAATCCTGTGATCGGGTGGTGCGCGGACCGACCGCTCCGGGCCACTACGACGACCTCGGCATCGTCGAGGTCAGACGCCTGGCGTTCGACGAGGAGGTGGTGATCGAGGGCCCGGTTCTTCTTGCCTTCGACGGCGAACGCAAGCGGCGCCTGCATGTCGGCGAAAGTGCGATCGCCACGGTGCGTCGGGACGGCCCGAGGGTGGTCGACGTCCGGGCGGTGATGCACAGGGTCGTCGGGGCGGGAGCGAACCCCTAGTCCCGGTGTCGCCAGTCAGCGAGGAAGGCCGGCAGTTCGGTGAACGAGTCCAGGATGGGAAACTCGTGTCCGTCGATGTCGGAGACGGTTGCGGTTTCGAGTGCCCAGGTGAGGTGATGGGGGATGTGGACGGCTCGGCCTCCGACTTCGAGGACCGGTATGACGTCCGACGGGACCGAGTTGCCGACCATCACGAACTCGGTCGGGTCGATGCCGTGTCGACCCAGTACCTCCCGGTATGCATGCGTGCTCTTTTCGGCCACGACCTCGATGCGCCAGAAGTGGTCGGCCAGTCCGCTGCTGTCCACCTTGCGGCGCTGGTCGGTGAGGTCGCCCTTGGTTATGAGCAGCAGTCGATGGTCGTCGGCCAGGGTTCTGATTGTCGCGGCGACGTCCGGAAGCAGCGTGACCGGGGCGTCGAGCATCTGTCGGCCCCACTCGAGCATCTGGGAGATGTCTGCGGGCTCGACCGATCCGTCGGAGACTGCGATGGCGGTTTCGACCATCGACAGCACGAAGCCCTTCACGCCGTAGCCGGTGACCGGTACGTTTGCCCGTTCGGTGTCGAGCAGGGCCGCCTCGGTGGTGGGGCCGTCGGCCCAGGGTGCCATGAGTTCGACGAATCGCCGTTCGGTCTCCCGGAAGTGGACCTCGTTCTCCCAGAGGGTGTCGTCGGCGTCGAGCCCCAGTACGGGAAGGTCGTCCATCCGGGCGAGCCTAGAAGGTGGCCGTGGTGTCGTCTGGTGGGTGGGCATGGACACCCGCCAGCCCGAACCGATCAACAACCACACGTGCCTGTTCCATGCCCACATTCTTCACCGGGGGTGTGGCAGCCGCCCCGGGGGTGTCCCCGATGTGCCCATACTGCCGAACTACCTTTTCCACCCATGCGCACCTACTGCATGCGATCGGCCTGTCGCGGCCACGCCGTGGCACTTGTGGTGATCAACGTGACCGACAGCGCGTTCACCGTACGCAACCTTGCCGAGGTCGACGGACCGGGACGGGTGGTGCTCTGCGAGAAGCACCTCGACCGCCTGAGCGCCCCGATGGGTTGGTCGTTGTGCGACGAACGAACGGGCGGTGATCTGATCGCTTTTCCCGGGCCGGGTACACAGGCGTCCCGGTCGACGGTGGCCGACCTGATCGAGGCACCGACCCCACGCCCGGTCGTGGCCGCCACCCACCCCCTTGCGGCGGCTCGGCTGGAACGTGCGGCAAGGCAGGACTCCGAGCCGGAGCCTGCCCCGGAACTCGCCCGCTCGGCCCTCGGGGTCGACCGCCATCCGGCTGCGATCTTCGGGGGGACGGCGTCGGGCTCGGTCGGGCCGGTCGAAGACCCCGACGACTGTGGGGGATTCGTCGACGAGCAACTGCCGCTCGAGCCCTTCGACGCGGATCCCCCGGCCTGAGGGACCGCCGCCGGGGACTCTCCGGTCGCCGTCAGCCTGAGGGTCAGACCACGGAGGCCGCATGACCCGCTGGATCAGGCCGCTCATCGGGCTCGCCGTATTCGGGGTGGCGCTCCTGGCGCTGCTCGCCCGTGCCGACCAGACCTCTCATCAGGTGCTTGACGACACAGACCGCGAACTCCTCGCCTCGGCCACGACGACCACGACCACCACGACCACCACGACCACCACGACCACGACGACCACGACGACCACGACGACCACTACCACGACCGAGCCTCCCTACGAGGGTTGGGTGGATCCGGCCACCGTCGGCGAGCCCTGGGGGGACACAGTCGAGGGCGTGCTGACCTTCCGGGGGTCGCCCACGCGCAGTTGGCACGGCGAGGGACCCGTACCGGACGCCCCGGTCGTGGCCTGGCGCTTCCCCGACGACCGCATGTGCTCCATGACGTCCATCTCCGGAGAGCAGCAGGAGTGGTGCGGGATGGGGTGGACCGGCCAGCCGGCCGTGTTCGAGCGCGGGGGCCGGACCTGGGTGGTGTTCGGCGCCTACGACTCAGCCGTCCACTTCGTCGACGGGGAGACCGGTGAGCGCCTCCTGCCCGACTTCCCGACCGGCGACATCATCAAGGGCTCGTTGACGGTCGACCCGGACGGATACCCACTCGTCTACGTCGGCTCGCGCGACGACGAACTGCGGGTGGTCGCCATCGACCGGGACGAACCGGTCGAGTTGTGGAGCCTCCACGCCTACGACGTGGAGCCCACCAGGTGGAACAACGACTGGGACAGTTCGCCGCTGGTACTCGACGGCCACCTCTTCGCCGGTGGGGAGAACAGTCGCTTCCACGTGGTGCGCCTGAACCGGGGCTATGCCACCGACGGCCTGGTCACGGTCGATCCGGTGCTGGTCTGGGACGTCGCCGGTTGGGACGACGAACTGCTCGAGGCGGTCGGTGGCAACGTGTCCATCGAGACCTCGCCGCTGGTCATCGGCGACACCCTCTACTTCGCCAACTCGGGCGGGCTCGTCCAGGGGTGGGACGTAGGGGGCCTCAGGGAGGGCGTCGAGCCCACCCGGGTGTTCCGCTTCTGGGCAGGCGACGACGTCGATGCCACGCTCGCCGTCGACGACGAGGGGATGCTCTACGTCGGCGTCGAGTACGAGCGGGGCACTGACCGCTCGCACGAACTCGGCCAGATCCTGAAGTTGGACCCGTCGAGGCCGGAGGATCCGCTGGTCTGGGCGGTGGAGGACCGCCCGCACCTCGACAGCGGGGTGTGGGCGACGCCCGCCGTTTACGGCGACCTGCTCATCGTGCCGACCGACGAGGGAAAGGTCCATGCCATCGACCGGGCCAGCGGCGAGGTCGCCTGGACCATGAAGTTGCCGGGCCCCACCTGGTCGTCGCCGACGATCGTCGACGACGTTCTCGTCATGGGCGACTGCAGCGGCCGGGTGCTCGGGCTGGACCTGGCCGACCCGACCGTCGAGCCGGTCAAGGTGTGGGAGGTCACCACCGGTGCGTGCGTCGAGTCGTCGGCCGCCATCTGGCGGGGGACCGTCTACATGGGTTCCCGGGACGGTTACCTGTACGCCTTGCGGGACCCCGACTGACCCGGGGCCCGGGCCCGATCGGGTCCGTCGGGTTGCCCGAGGGTAGGTTCGACGCAGCACCGACCAGCACGGGAACCAGATCCATGGCCGAAGTATCCGAAACCGACATCCGGGATCTCACCCGCCGACTCGTGGCGGATCTGCCCCCCGGTGAGGTAGACCAGTTCACGTTCCGGGGTGAGCAGTTCGACCGGGGTCTGGCGCTGGTCCAGTTCCCTGTGGGGCTGGGTGGCCTGGGCCTCGATAGCCGGCGACTCCAGACGGTCGTAGACGATGAACTCCGGACTGCCGGCGTGCCCTACCACGACCTCATCATCAACCCGATCGGCATCGGCATGGGCGCCCCCGTCGTGCTCACCTACGCCAGCGACGAGCAGAAGAAGCGCCTCCTGCGCCCGATGTACACGGGCGAGGAGATCTGGTGCCAGTTGTTCAGCGAGCCCGGTGCCGGTTCCGACGTGGCCGGCCTGTCGACACGGGCCATGCGGGATGGCGACGAGTGGATCGTCAACGGTCAGAAGGTCTGGACCACGCTCGCCCACGTGTCGCGCTGGGGGATGCTGGTCGCTCGGACCGACCCCGACCAGCCCAAGCACAAGGGCATGACCTATTTCCTGCTCGACATGCAGTCACCGGGCGTCGAGGTGCGTCCGCTGCACCAGATCACCGGTGAGGCCGAGTTCAACGAGGTCTTCTTCGACGATGTCCGCATCCCGCACGACCACGTCCTGGGCGAGGTCGGCGGTGGTTGGGGTGCTGCGGTCACGACGCTCATGAACGAGCGGGTGGCCCTCGGTGGTGGCGTGTCCCGGAAGGGCACGGGCCCGATCGGCGACCTGCTGCGTGTCTGGGGCGAGCGCAAGGGGTCGCTTGATGCGACGACGCTGCCGGTGGCCCGCGATCGTGTCGTCGAGTTGTGGTGCCGGGCCGAGGCCCTGCGCCTCACCAACTGGCGGGCACGCGACGCTTCGAAGTCCGGCAACCCGGGTCCGGAGGGCTCGGTCGGCAAGTTGATGTCGGCTGAGATGAACCAGCACATCTACGAAGCGTGCCTCGACCTGCTGGGCGCCGAGGGCCTGGTCCACGAGGCGGGCTACGAGCGCAAGCGGCCCGACGGGCTGCGGCTCACCGGCGGCGAGAGCACGAAGTACGCGTTTCTCCGGGCACGGGCCAACACCATCGAGGGTGGCACGTCCGAGGTGATGCGCAACATCCTGGGTGAGCGGGTCCTAGGCCTCCCCGGCGATGTCCGCGTCGACAAGGGCGTGGCTTGGAGCGAGGTTCCCAGGAACTAGTTGCGCCGCCAGGTGGTGCCGGTGGCCGAGTCCTCGATCACGATGCCGCGCGCAGTGAGGTCGTCGCGGATGCGGTCGGCCTCGGCGTAGTCCTTCGCCGCCTTGGCGGTGCTGCGTGCGGCGACCAGTTCGTCGATCGCGCCATCGTCGCCTCTCCTGCTTGTAGCCCCACCCAGGCGCAGTCCGAGCACGCCGGTCAACTCGAACACCGCTGCGGCCAGTGCGGCGGCAGATGTCTCGTCCTCGGCGTCGAGCGCCCGGTTGGCGTCGCGCACGGCATCGAAGACGACCGCCATGGCGGCGGCGGTGCCGAGGTCGTCGTCCATGGCGGTGCGGAACCGTCCGACCGCGTCGGGGTCGGCGGCTGAATCCGGGAGGTCGGATCCGGCGATGCGGCGGGCGAACCCGTCGAGCCGCTCGAGAGCGGCGGTAGCGGTAGCGAGGGTGGCCTCGCCGATCTCCATGGTCTTGCGGTAGTGGGTCTGCAGGACCAGCAGGCGTAGTGCCCTCGGATCCCAACTGTCGAGGAGGTCGGCGAGGGTACGGAAGTTGCCGAGCGACTTGGACATCTTCTCGGTGCCGACCTGGACCATGCCGTTGTGTACCCAGAGGCGGGCGAAGGGCCGGCCGCAGCCGAGGCATTCGGCCCGTTCGTTCTCGTGGTGCGGGAACACGAGATCGTCGCCGCCGCCGTGGATGTCGAAGCCGTCGCCGAGCAGGTCGAGTGACATGGCGACGCATTCGATGTGCCAGCCGGGTCGGCCGGGCCCCCAGGGGGAGTTCCAGGCGGGTTCGCCGGGCTTGGCGGCCTTCCAGAGGGCGAAGTCGAGCGGGTCGGCCTTGTCGTCGTCGACCTCTACCCGGGCGCCGGCGCCTTCCCGCAGTTGTTCAGGCGACTGGCCGGCGAGGGCGCCGTAGCCGTCGAGGCGGTCGACGTCGTAGTACACGCCGGAGTCGGTTGTGTAGGCCATGTTCCGGTCGACGAGTTGGCTGATGATGCTGATCATCTGGTCGACGTATTCGGTGGCTCGGGGCCGGAGGTCGGGGTGGGCGATGCCGAGGCGGTCCATCTCGGCGATGAACACGTCTTCGAAGCGGCCTGCCAACTCGGGTTCGGTGGTTCCCTCGTCGGCTGCCCTGGCGATGATCTTGTCGTCGATGTCGGTGATGTTGGACACCGCCGTCACGTCGAGTCCGGTCCAGCGCAGGTAGCGGACGAGGATGTCGAAGGCGAGCGTGCTGCGGGCGTGGCCGAGGTGGGGGGCGTCGTAGACGGTGGGCCCGCACCAGTAGACGGAGGCCTTCCCCGGATCGCGGGGGGTGAACTCGACCTTGTCACCGGTCAGGCTGTCGGTGAGACGAAGCATCGGGTCAGGATACGGGAGGCGTCGACGCGGCCGGACCGTTCAGGTGCCGGAGGGGGCGTCGCCCGCCGGGGACTTGTCGAGGTGGATGCCGAGCAGGCCGGCCGCCTCGCGGAGGCCGGTCGGCGCCGAAGGGTCGTCGCCGGCGTGGGCGATGATCGCCCCGGCAAGCACGTCGATGGCATCGAGGGCGGTCGGTGCGTCGAGGTCGTCGTCGAGGGCAGCCCGGACGGCGGTGAGCGTGGGGGCAGGGTCGGGACCGCAGGGCCGCCGGGCTGCTTCGATCAGGCGGTCGAGCCTGGTGACGCCCTCTTCGATGTCGGTGTCAAACCACTCGAAGCCGGCGCGGTAGTGGTGGGACAGCATGGCGATGCGCAGCGCCCTCGGGTCGTGGAGGTTGCGGAGCATGCGCACGAAAACGAGGTTGCCGAGGGACTTGGACATCTTGGTGCCCTCGTAGGCGACCATGCCGACGTGCATCCAGCGGCGGGCGAGCGGTTCGCCGGTGGCGCCACGGGTCTGGGCGTCCTCGCATTCGTGGTGGGGGAACACGAGGTCGTCGCCGCCGCCGTGGAGGTCGATCGTGTCGGAGAGGTTGTCCATCGCCATCGCCGAGCATTCGATGTGCCAGCCGGGTCGGCCTGCCCCGAAGGGCGAGTTCCAGGCCGGCTCGTCGTTGCCGGAGGGCTGCCAGAGGACGAAGTCGAGGGGGTTGCGCTGCCTCGGGTCGTCGGGGTGGCCGCCACGTTCGGCTGCCAGCTCCACCATCGTGGCCTCGTCGTAGCCGGACAGGGAGCCGAAGCCGGGGGAGGTGGAGACGTCGAAGAAGGTGGTGCCGTCGACCGTGTAGGTGTGGCCGGCGTCGGAGAGGCGTTGGATGAGGTCGAGCATCGACTCGATCGACTGGGTGGCCCATGGTTCGACCGTGGCGGGGCGCATGTTGAGCGCCTCCATGTCGGCGTCGAAGTGCGCCATTTCGACGGTGGCGAGGGACCGGTAGTCGACCTTGAGTTCCCGGGCCTTGGACAGGATCGAGTCGTCGACGTCGGTGACGTTGCGGACCATGCGCACCGAGTGGCCGAGGTCCTCGAGCCGCCGGATGACCAGGTCGAACGTGAGGTAGGTGAAGGCGTGGCCGAGGTGGGTGGCGTCGTACGGCGTGATGCCGCAGACGTAGATGGACACCTCGGGTCCGGGTTCGAACGGCACGACCTCGTCGCGGACCGTGTCGTAGAGGCGCATGGGCATGGGACTGAACGGTAGCGGGGCGGGGAGGCTGTATACCCCGGCTGGGGCCTAGCCCCGTTCGAAGGGTACGGAGTGCTCCCAGTCGGCGAACAGGGTCCGCAGGGCGGTGACGACGAGCAGTGGCTGGTCGAGCATGAGGTGGTGCCCGGCGAGCGGGATCTCGATGACGGGGGCGACCCTTCCCAACTGCTCGTACATGTAGGCGCCGATGTCGGGTGTGACGAGGCCGTGTTCGGCGCGGAACAGCGCCACCCGGCAGGTGACGGTGGCCAGCAGTTCGTTGGCGGCGGAGCGGCGGGGCATGAAGATGGCCGGGTCGAACTTCCAGGTGACGCCGCCCTCGGCGGGGCGTAGGGACATTGCTGCCACGTGGGCCATCACGTACGGCTCGTAGTGGTCCTGCTCGGGGACGGTGCGGAAGCGGGCGATCGCCGTGGCGGGGTCGGGATAGACCTTGGGGTCTCGGAACTGGCTGCGGCGGCCGGTCTCCATCTCGGGGTCGGGGGCGGTGACCGGCGAGTCCATGATGATGGCCCCGGCGATCCGGTCGCCGTGGGCGGCGGCGGTGGCCAGGGTGACGAAGCCGCCCATGGAGTGTCCGATCACGATCGGGGGTCCGGCCATGTCGGCGTCGTCGGCCACGGTCATGACCTCGCTGCACCAGCGGGCCAGCGAGTACTCGTCCCGTCGGTCGCTGTCGCCGTGGCCCGAGAGGTCGATGGCCGCCACCCGGTAGACGCTGGCGAACTGGGCGGCCACGTGGGTCCACCAGTGGGCGTGGGCGGCGCCGCCGTGGACGAACACGAGCCCGGGCCGGCCGGTTTCGCCCCAGGCGAGGTAGTGGATGTCGGCTCCGTCGACGGTGACGGTGCGGTCGGCGTAGGGCACGTCGAGGGCGCGCCGGTACCAGGCGGGTGCGTCGTGGAATGTCGTTGGCATGGCGCCCTCGACAGGAATCGAACCTGTGGCCTACCGCTTAGGAGGCGGTCGCTCTATCCGACTGAGCTACGAGGGCGGGGACGGTGCGTTACGTGGTGTGAAACCGTGGTTTGCGCGGCGCCGTCGTGGTCAAGGCTACCTCTGGGGTCGTCGCGGCCCCTTGGGAGGTGGTCGAGGGGGACCCGGGGCGTGGTTGGGCGCGTCGGGTCCGCCTGGTTGCGCTTTGGCGGGTTGGGCGGCGGCTAGGTGATGAGCGGCTGTTTGCCGTGTCGCAGCCCGTGGGCGATGGTGGCCCGGTGGTTGTGGTACAGGGTCTGGTAGAGCAGGTGGACGCGCATGCCGGAGTGTCCGATGGCGGGGGCGCGCCGGTGGGGGACGAGGTGTCGTTTGCCGGCGGCGACTGCCCTAGAACAAGTCGGCCGGGTTGAGTTCGAGGCCGGTCAGGGCCTTCAGGAGCCAGTTGGCGGCGCGGTACAAGAGGTACAGGACGACTGGAATGGAGATGGCGGTTCCCCAGGTCATCTCCCAAGCCTCCTCCTTGTCGGCGATGTTCTCGGTGGGTGCCTTTGGATCAGAGAGCTTGACGGGGTCCTGGTCCTTGGTCTGATCCTGCTCCGCTGCCGCTGCCGCTGCCGCTGCACGACGCTCCTGTTTCGCTGCCGCCGCACGAAGCTTCTTCGCCGCCGCCGCCGCCTGCTCCTCTGCGCGAAGTTCTCGGTTCGGTTTCACGTTCATCAACATGAACAACACGACCCATATCGAAAGTGGAACCCAGAGAATGGCGATAAACGTGGCGGAGAAGGGGAACGCCGACTGTGCAATCGGAACTGCCTTAACGCCAGTAATGGCGTAGACGCCAGCGGTTCCGATGCGTCCCACGACCCAAGCTAGGCAGGCCATGAATGCCGACCACAAAGGTGTCATCCACGCCATCTCCTTGTCGGCGATGTTCTCGGTGGGTGCCTTTGGATCAGAGAGCTTGACGGGGTCCTGGTCCTTGGCCTGATCCTTGGTTGGTTTGGGCGATTGCTGTGGTGCCGGACTCTTGTTTGCCGACCCGGCCGCGTCGGTCGCAATGGGATGGCCGCATCCGGGGCAGGCGTCAGCGCGATCTGAAACCGCCCGCTTGCACTCTGGGCATTCGATCAGTGCCATGCCTTACCCCCGTGAAGACCCTAGGTCTCTGTTTCTGCTCATGCTTGTTCAGCGGGGAGTGAGAAACAGTTGCGCCTGGTGCGGCGTGTCGAACTAGCTGTTGAGGAGGCGCAGGAAGTCGGCCTCGTCGATGATCTCGACGCTGTGTCCTAGACAAACTCGACAACCCCTGACAGCAGCCTGGAGGCCCTTCTGGCTGTCCTGCTGGTCGGGACGTAGCGTGGGAGCCGTGGAAGTCAACGGCTATACGATCGAACTCGGTGTCACAGGTAGAGGAGGCTGAGAAGGATGGCTGAGGTCGTGCGTAGCGAAGAAGACCCCGACGCCATCGTCATCGTTCTTGACGAGGATGAGGCCCACCTGCTGGTCTGGGCGCTCAGGCACGCACGACCACATGCGCGCCGACAGCGGAGGGATCTGATGGAGGAACTAGCCGAGGCGATACGCCCCATCCTCGGCTAGTCGGAGGGTTTCGATCCGGTAGCCGCCGGCGTCATCATCGAGTAATCCTCCAGGCAGCCATGCAGGCAGCCACGGGGGTGACACACCCTGACAGCAGCCTGGGAGGCCCTTCTGGCTGTCCTGCAGGTCGGGGACACTCCCTGAACGGCGATCTAGCCGTTGTGGCAGGCTTGGGGCATGAAGACAGTTGTGGGCCTGTTGGTTGCAGTGGCCCTGGTTGCTTCGGGATGCGGGGGTGGTTCGGATGAGGTCAGCGTGCCGGCCACGACGTCTCTGGTAAAGAACGCGGTTCTCACCACATCAACGTCTGTACCGGCAACCACAACGACAGCGCAGGCGTCGACCACCACGACTCAAGTGCCGGCCACGACGACTCAGGCTCCAATCACCACGACCACGACGCAGGCACCAACAACTACAGCAGCGACAACTTCAACGCTGTCGACCGTCAGCACGGTTGAGATCGAACTTGTGGATGCTTCTGCCGAGGTTGAAGAAGTAACGATCAGCCTGGAGGCCGAAGTGCATATCCAGGT
>Ga0066846_10001341_pt1 | contig 11728 bp, 10 predicted proteins | sample ETNtaG_33_FD_65489 | JGI IMG/M metagenome (GOLD analysis project Ga0066846, IMG submission 65489) | Marine microbial and viral communities from oxygen minimum zone, Eastern Pacific Ocean - ETNP201310SV76 | ecosystem: Environmental > Aquatic > Marine > Oceanic | place: Pacific Ocean: Eastern... | reverse complement strand
TCCCTTTTTTTAGCAACACGACGAGCGTGTAATTCCAATAGTTCCACAGCAACATCGTAAACTTTCTCAGTAGCTTTACGTTTTGCCCTTTGCCACTGCCCACTCCCTAATCTATAAAGTGGAGCCTTGTCTGGATTCACTCCTGTATAACGAGAAATTAAATCTAATGCTGAGACAGGTACATATAACTTGTCTTTATCAGCATATTCAAGGTGAATAAATTCACCGAGAATGCCGCCTACCTCGATGGTAATCAAGCCACGATAGCGACCAACACCATGCTCTTCATGCACGACAGGTGAGCCCATCCTCAATTCAGTTAAGTTACGAACTATGGCATCAGCATCTAATCTTTGGCGTTTACGTAAACGTCGTTGCATTGCCCGTTCACCGAATAATTGTGCTTCTGTTATAATCGCAATGTTTGGTTTTTTTATAATTAAACCATTCTCGATTGCCATAACTGCTATGGCAAATTTAATATCACTTTGTAGAAAACTATTCCAGTCTTCCATTTCTTTTGGTATTGTTTTCTTTTTAAATAATTCTTTTATTGTTTCGAGTCGACCTTTTGTTTCGGCAGCTATTAAAACACGTCCTTTAAATTCATTTAAAAAATTTTTAATTAATTTAATAGGATCTTTTGAACGTGCATCTATTGGGATACTCGTCGGAATGCTCGAATTATATTCAATGAAATCTGTATTGGAATTCGTTTTTAGATTACTAATATGAATCTGGGTAAATCTTTCTGAAATTTTATTAAAATCATTTATATCAAGAAAAACTTTATTAGATGGCAGGATCGGTCTTTCAGTATTGCGAGATTTCTCTTGATATCGTGATGCAATATCTTCTAAAAATGATTCTGCAACTATACTTACCTCTTCATCAAATATTAATGTGGAATTATCATCTATATAATCAAATAAAGTACTTGTCTCTTTATAAAATAAAGGTAAATAGTATTCTACCCCTGCAGGAGCAAGTGATTGACTTACATCACGATACATTGGACATTGATTTGGATTGCCTTGAAAATATGAACGCCAGTTCTCTCGAAAACGAGCGATATTCTCATCAGCTAATGAAATTTCTCTTGCTGGCAAAATGCGGAGCGAACTAATTGTCTCATTTGAGCGCTGAGTTTCAACATTAAATAAGCGTATGCTGTCAATTTCATTATCAAATAGATCTACTCTAAAGGGTTTACTTTTCCCCATTGGATAAATATCTATTAAGGAACCTCTTATGGCAGCTTCGCCATGTTCTGTAACTTGTGTAACAAAATTGTAACCTTGTTGAGATAATTTATTTTTAAAATCTTCTAAATTAATTTTTTGCCCAATATCTAGTGAAAAAGCATTTTCTAGAAGATGATTTATTGGCAATAGGCGATGCATTAATGTAGTAATTGGTACTACTAAAATACCGCTTGATAGATTGGTTAATTCAAACAAGATTTTTAGGCGTTCTGAAATAATATCCTGATAAGGCGAAAAAATATCATAAGGCAATGTTTCCCAATCAGGAAAATATCTAATTTTATTTATTTTAGAATTTCTTACATAATACTGTAATTCACTAACTAAATTTACGGCAGTTAAAGCATCTGCTGTTATTACTATAATAGGGGTTTTTATTTTTGCCAACATATTGGCAATTGCAAGAGATTTTGCACTACCATATAGTCTGGACCAATGTGTCTTTATTTTATTTTTCTCTGGTAATACTGGAGTCAGAACATTCTGTCTAATTAATGCGGACACAATGAAAAAATTAATCTAGTGAACTTATGCTTTTATTAATTGATTTTAAAATATCGGCTGGTTTAGAAGCGCCCGTTATTGGCCTCCCAATAACAAGATAATTACTACCCGCCTTAATCGCATCATGCGGTGACATTATGCGCTTTTGATCGTCACTATTTAAATCATCTAATCTAATTCCCGGAGTAACCAAACAAAAATCTTTACCTAGTTCATACCTTAATTTACTTGCTTCTATTCCAGAACAAACAACGCCATCCAAACCTGATGATTTCGCCAATTTTGACAACAATAATACCTGATCCTCAATAGATTTAGTTATGCCTAATTCAAGTAGATCGTCAGAGGAAATACTTGTTAATAATGTAACTGCTATAAGTAATGGTGGATTTTTAGATCGTCTTGATTTTGTTAAAGATTCATAAGCTGCTTCCATCATATGTCTTCCCCCAGCAGCATGAATATTTAACATCCAGACATCTAAGTCGGCTGCCACACGGCAAGCATTGGCAACAGTATTGGGAATATCATGATATTTAAGATCTAAAAATATTTCGAAATCTAATGTCCTTAATTTCTCAATTAATTTTGGACCTTCAGCTGTAAACAGCTCTTTGCCTATCTTTATCTTACAGTGTATTGGATCAATTTTGTGACAGAATTCTATTGCTTGTTTGGCATCTGGAAAATCAAGTGAAACAATGACTCGGCTTTTACTCACCAGCTACTCCATAAATAGGTTTAATTGATTCCCATTGTTTACACCCTGGGCATTTCCAATGCAACATTTTTGCATCAAAACCGCAATTGTTACATTTATATATTGACTTCTTCTCAATTAATTTAGCGGTAAGTTTTTTAATAGTGCTGAGACGTTTGTATGTCTCACCTTCAGACATGCTTAATGTATATTCGATTAATTTATCAACACCCTGAACTGTTGCCCTGTTTCTTAGCTCTTGGAATATAAAATTAATCGCTAAATCTTTATCCTCATGTTCAGCAATTAGTTCAGTCAAAATTAATAATATATTTATATTCCCATATACATTTGCAATTTTTCTTAAATATTCAATAAATTGATCAACATTATCCAGCTCTTTATAACATTCATATAATGGCAATATAATTTCTGTTATATAATTATTATCTTGTAACTCCAATCGTTGGTAAGATTCAATCGCTTGTTCTATTTTTCCCGTAAGTTTGTATATTTTAGCTTCAATTATACTGGCTCTAACGCATTTCGAATTAGCATTCATTGCGTTATGAATTTGTTCTTTTGCACTACTTAATATCCCAGCATCCAATTCATTTTCAGCAACTTCACAAAAAAACTGAGCTATCATAGAGTTTAAATTTTTACCAGAAACAGTTTCAAATTTTTTAGCTATAATAATTGCATTTTCCCAATCCTTCTCTTGTTGATATATCTCCAATAAATTAAAGTATGCTTCATTTTGATATAAATCTAAATCTACTAATTCCAAAAATAGTTTTTCAGCTCTGTCTAATAAACCGGAACGCATATAATCCATACCAAGCTCGAGCAGAGCGTGTGCGCGTTGCCCCTGATTCAAGGTCCGTCTCGCAATTAAATTCTGATGAATTCGTATAGCACGGTCAACCTCACCTCGCCTACGAAACAAATTTCCTAACGCAAGATGTGTTTCTACAGTTTCGTTATCGACTTCAACCATACGAATAAATACTTCAATTGCCTTATCTGGCTGTTCATTTAAAACAAAATTTAGACCTTTGAAATATTCGGGATGGATGTTTTTAGATAGTTTTTTTGTTTCTTGCGCGAATCTACCTATCCACCATCCGGATAATGCGGCAACTGGCAATAATAACCAAAATATATTTAGTTCAAGGTGCATTTCGTATTAGTCCTTCAATGCAGACACGCGAAGACTGTTTATCTCTTCTTCTATATTTTTTAATTTTTTTTCTAACTTATGGTTGTTTTTCTTAATTCTCATAATAATAGGAAAATTGACTAAAATACCAAGCAGTACACCAACGCATATTGCTAAAATAATTACTAAAGAGAAAGATAATTGAATTTCACCAATATAGTAATTCAAGGTAACTAATTGATGATTTTTTAAGTAGAGAGCTAAACCAAATAATAGAATAAAGATAATAAAGATGAATTTAGGTATAAATGTCATATCATCCCCGAAATTTATATTTTTTATAGATGAAAAGAAATTTAATAACTAAGATAAACGGTCTATGTGATGGTAACAAGCACTAATAACGCAAAGTCTAGTGAAAAAAAATAAATGGCTGTAGATACTTCTTCAGTTTGTAATCGGGTTATATTTATTATTTACCTTTTCACGTAGTTCTTTTCCTGGTTTAAAATGAGGTACATATTTTGCTGGTAATGCTACCGGTTCGCCTGATTTCGGATTACGCCCAGATCTTGCAGGGCGAAAATGTAAAGAAAAACTTCCAAATCCCCGGATTTCAATACGTTCGCCGTTTGAGAGAGAGCCTGACATATATTCAAGTATAGTTTTTACAGCCAATTCAATATCTCTATTGGCAAGCTGTGGTTGTTTCTGAGCTAAAACTTCGATCAATTCAGATTTCGTCATCACTACATCTCAATTATTTTATATGCAATATTTCTTTTTTAAAAATACTATTGATACTATCTATTTTCCAATATAATCATATATTTATTAACGATAATAACAATTCAAAAAATGATAAGCAATCCGTTATTTCAAATTTTATTTACTTACTTTCTAAATGCTCCTTTAAAATATCCCCAAGCTTAGAGTTTCCGCTAGCTTCCGGAGCATATTCGTTTACAGTAATCTGCTCATCATCTGACTCTTTAGCCTTAATTGAAAGGTTGATTGTACGTTTCCTACGATCAATTGCGGTAATTTTTACCTCAACCTCATCATCTTCTTTGAAGATTGTTCTAGCGTCTGTTATTTCTTCCTCTAATGAAATCTCGTTTACTTTTAATAAACCTTCTACCTCTTCTGCAAGATCAACAATAACAAAACCTTGGTCGACTTTTTTAATTATACCTTTAACAATTGAGCCTTTTTGTTTTTCAGAAACGTAACTTGAAAAAGGATCTTGCTCTAATTGTTTTATTCCAAGTGAAATTCGTTCTCGTTCTGAATCTACTGCCAGAACTACTGTTGTAATTTCATCTCCCTTATTAAAATTACGTATAGATATCTCTGTATCATCATTCCATGAAACATCTGACAAATGTACTAAGCCATCGATTCCGCCTTCAAGCCCAATAAATATACCAAAATCGGTAATTGATTTAATTGCGCCTGTGACCCGATCACCTTTGTTATGTGTTGACGAAAATTTTTCCCACGGATTTGCTCCGCACTGTTTAATTCCTAATGAAATGCGACGACGTTCTTGATCAATATCAAGAATCATCACTTCAACTTCCTGCCCAAGGTGTACAAGATTAGACGGATGTACGTTTTTATTAGTCCAATCCATTTCGGATACATGAACAAGTCCTTCAACGCCTTCTTCTAGTTCTACAAAACAACCATAATCAGCGAGACTGGTAATTTTTCCATTTAAACGAGCTCCTTCGGGATATCTGTTAGTTAAATTCAACCAAGGATCATCTCCCATCTGTTTAAGACCAAGAGAGACTCGTCTTTTTTCAGAATCAAACTTCAGAACTTTAACATCAATTTCATCTCCAATATTTACTATTTCGCTAGGATTCTTAACCCGTTTCCACGCCATATCTGTAATATGAAGAAGACCATCGATTCCACCCAAATCTATAAATGCCCCGTAATCAGTCAAATTCTTGACTATCCCCTTAACTAATGCACCTTCTTTTAAAGATTCTAGTAATGCATCAATATCAATAGTGTTTTCAGTTTCAACAACAGCACGCCTTGAAACAACAATATTATTTCGTTGTTGATCGACTTTTATAACTTTAAATTCTATTGGTTTGCCTTCCAAGAACGAAGTATCGCGTATAGGTCTTACGTCAACCAAAGACCCTGGTAAAAATGCACGTACTTTACCAACTTCAACAGTAAAACCTCCCTTTACTCTTTCGGTAATTATTCCTATCACAGTCTTATTATCTTCATGCGCCTTTTCCAGTTCCTCCCAAGCAATCTTCCGTTTTGCTTTTTCACGTGAAAGGCGAGTAACGCCATAACCATCTTCAATAGATTCAAGTGATACATCAACATCATCACCAACGGTAACTTCAAGTTGACCTTCCTCATTAAGAAATTGTTCTACAGGAATAACGCCTTCAGACTTAAGTCCTGCATTTACAACAACAGAATCTGTTTTAACATCGATCACCTTCGCACTAATTATACTGCCCGGGCGCATTTTATTTTCTATTTGGCTTTGTTCAAATAATTCGGCAAAACTATCACTCATGAATGGTAATTCCTGAAACCTGCTTGAAACTTCAGCAAGGCTATTTGTTGTTTAGTTAATCTCAAGTTGATTACTTATCGCAAGTAATCAACCACCTGTCTTGATAAATTAGGTACCCTATCAACGACTAATTTCAAAATCTCTTCCATAACGCCTTTAACATCAAGAGTACTCGTATCGATAACAATTGCATCTTCTGCAGGTTTCAACGGAGAAACGTTACGTGTACTATCTCGTTTATCTCTTTCAGCAATTTCCGTATAAAGGTGGCGGAGATTAACACTAATGCCTCCCTGCTTCAACTGTTTGAATCGCCTTTTAGCTCTTTCTTCAATATTAGCAGTTAGAAATATCTTTAATTTTGCGTTAGGAAATACCACTGTTCCCATATCACGGCCGTCAGCAATTAATCCTGGCTCCTTACAAAATGCCCTTTGTTGTGTAAGTAACGCTTTACGAACTGCGGCTATAGGGGCAATAACTGAGGCTGCTTTTCCGCAAGTTTCGGATCGAATCACATCTGTAACAACTTCACCGTCAAAAAAAACCTCAGCCATACTTTCAATATCATTTATATTAAATTTAACATCTAACTGATCTACTAATTGCACTAATTCATCTTCTCTTTTTATTTGGTTTCTTTCTGCTGCAATTGCGAGAACACGGTAAAGAGCTCCACTATCAAGAAAATTCCATTTCAGAAAATAAGCTAAACGGCTACAAATTGTCCCTTTACCTGTGCCGCTTGGGCCATCAACAGTTATAACTGTTACATTAGACATAATCTATATTAATGCCTAAATGTTTAGCAGTATCGATGAATCCAGGAAAAGATGTTGCTACATTTTTACAGCTATTAATAATAATTGGTGCTTTAGCAATTATACCGGCAATAGAAAAAGCCATCGCAATACGATGATCATCATTGCTATTAATTACTCCGCCGTTATATTGGCCACCCTCGATTATCATACCATCCTCTAAAGCTTTTACTTTTATGCCTAAACTAATAAAACCATCTAGCATTGATTGAATACGATCGCTTTCCTTTACACGTAATTCAGTAGCGCCTGATAATCTCGTTTTACCTTTTGCGCAAGCAGCAGCTACTAAAATAATAGGAAGTTCATCTATTGCAACTGGGACTAATTCCTCGGGTATATCAATTCCAGTTAATTTACTAGTCTTAGCATAAATAGTGGCAACTGGTTCACCAGATTCTAATCGTTCATTCTTAAGCTCTACATCTGCTCCCATTGATTTCATGATTTTTATCATGGCATTACGCGTAGGATTTACCCCAACATTTTCTAAGATTATATTAGAATTGGGTGTTAATATTGCAGCTACAATAAAGTATGCTGCAGAAGAAAAATCGCCCGGAACAATAATTTCACAACCTATTAACCTATCTGCTTTTTTAATGGAAATTTGATTACCTTTTTTTATTACAGAATGAGAAAAATTAGCAAGCATTCGCTCTGTATGGTCTCGTGTTGCCGTATTTTCGATAATTTTCGTAGTTCCCTCCGCATAAAGCCCTGCCAATAATAAACAAGATTTTAATTGTGCGCTAAAAATAGGTAGCTCATATTCAATGGCCTCTATTTTTTGTCCTCCTTCTATTTTTATGGGTAGTGTTCCTAAATCAGTGCAATTAATTTTAGCATTCATTTTTTGTAATGGATTAATAATGCGAGACATTGGTCTTTTCATTAAAGACGCATCCCCGATTAACTGAGAACTGAAATTTTGAGCTGATAATAAACCTGAAAGCAATCTCACAGATGTTCCAGAATTGCCAAAATCTAATGTTGGATTTTCAGCACGTAAACCATGAAGCCCTACACCTTTTACTATAATTATGTCCCTATCATTTTTAATATTAACTCCCATTTTTTGGAAAACCCTAATGGTTGCTAATGTATCTTCTCCTTGTAAAAAATTCTTGATTCTTGATTCGCCATCTGCGATTGCCGCTAAAATGATAGCGCGGTGAGATATTGACTTATCCCCCGGAATATTTGCTTTACCTATAATAGAATTACTTGGTTCAATGCGAAAATTAGTATTGCCTTTTAGACTCATTTTAATATTTATTAATCAGTTGTAATCTCTAGCGGTTTTTTTCTTTATTAAATTTATCTCTTGCTTCTTTAGCTCGCCTGAAAGTTTCCAATAGCTCATTGCTTTCTGATTTTTCGATTGCTACTTTTATCTTATTAATATGTGTAGAAAAAATTTCTAATGCTCGTACCAGTGCTTGTCGATTTGAAAAACATATATCATGCCACATTTCAGGGTTACTAGAGGCAATTCGAGTAAAATCAGCAAATCCTCCTGCTGCATATTTAAAAATCTCATCGCGTTCCTGCATACCAGCAAGACAATCTACTAAAGCGTAAGCAAGCATATGGGGTAAGTGGCTTGTTGCTGCAAGCACTTCATCATGATGCTGAACATCTAAGTTAACAACGTCAGCGCCTGCCGCTTTCCACATTTCAGTAATAAGCTTACATGCCTTTGGGCAAGTTTCTTCTACTGGCGTTAGTATTACGCGATGATTGACAAATAGATCTTCAAGTGAAGCCTCAACTCCATTCTTTTCAGTTCCGGCTATTGGGTGACCTGGAACGAAATTACAAAATTTTTCAAACAACGTCTGTCTAGCAGCTTTAACAATGCCACTCTTAACACTACCAACATCAGTCAGTACAGTATTAGCGGACATTGAATCTGCTATTTTCGGTAACAATTTCTCAGATATAGCTAAAGGCGTCCCTACTACAATAACATCAGATTTTTTTACCGCCTCATGTATATCCAGAGAATAATCATCGATTACACCTAATTGAACTGCTTTTTTTAAAGTTTCCTCGGAACGATTACATCCAGTAACTCGGCCAACAAACTTCGCTTTACGAAGAGCACGAGCCAATGAACCACCAATAAGCCCAACGCCGATGATTGATAAATGATCAATTAACATGAGGTCAAATTATATACATATTCAAACATAGTTATTTCGCCATTATCTTCTCAAGCTCTTTAATAAACTTGATATTTTCGTGTTCTAACCCAATACTAATACGCAGATGATTAGGCATACCATAATCAGATACGGGGCGCACAATAATGCCTACTTCTAATAAAGTCGCATAAATTTGAGTTGCAGGCTTTTCAAAATTTACACATATAAAATTACCTTTTGAAGGTATATATTCCAACCCCATACGATCAAAAGCTTGTGTTAACTGTCTCATTCCCGCTTGATTGAGTTCAACACTATTTTTTATATATTGTGTATCTTGTAATGCAATTTCAGCTGCAACTAGGGCAAGACCATTATTATTAAATGGCTGTCGTACTCGATTCAATAAGTTAGCTGTATCTGAATGAGATATTGAATAACCAATACGTAGGGCTGCCAAGCCATATGCTTTTGAAAAAGTACGAGTAACAATTAGATTATTAAAATCATTTACCCATAAACTACAATCGGGATATTGTTTTTCGCTTCTTGCATATTCAAAATATGCTTCATCGACTAACACAATTACGTGTTCAGAAATTCTCTCAAGTAAATTTCTAAGATTTTGCTTGTCAACCCAAGTTCCTGTTGGGTTATTTGGGTTTGCGATAAACATTAAACGAGTACTATCATTAACTGAAGCTAACATTGCGTCCAAATCATGTCCCCAACCATCTGCTGGAATCACTGCATGCTTCGCGCCTACGGCCTGAGTAACTAGAGGATAAACTGCAAAAGAATGCTTCGAATAGATAACTTCATGCTTACTTGTAACAAACGCACGCGTGACCATTTCGAGAATATCATTAGATCCATTACCTAATGTGATGTTGCTAACAGGAACATTATGTTTTTCCGCAAGCTTTTTCTTTAAATTAAAACCATCTCCATCTGGGTAACGTGATAAATCTTTCGTTGTGCTGATTGCTTCTAAAACATTCTTGCTAGGCCCTAAGGGATTTTCATTAGAAGCCAGCTTAATAACTTCGGCAAAGTTGAGCTCTCGTTGTAATTCTTCGATTGATTTTCCTGGGCGATAAGGTTTAAGGCCAGCAACACCTGGTGTAGCGAGTGAAAACAAATCACAAGACATAATACAATCCTATAAAACAGCTCTTGGATATGAGCCTAATAATCTAACCATTGCGGCATGCTCTTCTAGCTCACTTAATGCTTTTTTAACTGACTCATCTTCAGCATGCCCTTCAATATCAACAAAAAAAACGTAATCCCACATTTCACGTCTGGATGGTCTAGATTCGATACGAGTCATACTGACACTATTTTTTGCAAAACAACCTAACATTCTGTGTAGAACACCTGGTTTATTTGCTGCTGAAAAAATCAAAGAAGTCTTGTCATTCCCTGAATTTGGACACATTGTTCTGCCGATAACTAAAAAACGTGTCGTATTATCAGGTTCATCCTCAATATTTGTTGCAAGCTTATTTAATCCATACAATTTACCAGCCGAATCACTAGCAATAGCAGCAGTATGTTTTTTATTACTAGCAATCTGGGCAGCTTCACCATTGCTGGCAACAGGTATACGTTCGGGTTTAAGTAAATATGTATCTAACCAACCACGGCATTGTGCTAAGGATTGTTGATGTGAGTAAATCTGTGTTAATTCGTCAAGCGTTTCATCCTTACTCAATAAATGGTGATGAATTCTTAATTCTACTTCACCACAAACCATTAAACTGGAGTGATTTAACATATCTAATGTGTGGTTAACAATACCTTCAATAGAATTTTCAATAGGTACAACCCCATAATGAGAAGCGTTAGATTCAACTTCTCGAAATACTTGATCAATAGTGGCAAATGCTGTTGTATTAACAGAATGACCAAAATGTTTTAGTGCTGCCGATTGTGTAAATGTTCCTTCTGGCCCTAAATAAGCAATATCTAATACTTGTTCTAATGCCAGGCATGCCGACATAATTTCTCTGAATAATCTCGCCATCTCCTCCTCTGAAAGTGGGCCACTATTATGCTCGATTACCTTTCTTAAAATCTGAGCTTCACGTTCCGGACGATAAAATTCAAAAACCTCTGATGAAGTTGTTTTAACCTTAGCGATTAATTGTGCTAAGCTCGCTCGTTCACTAATAAGATCAAGCAGTTGCTTGTCCAAGGAATCAATATCGGTTCGTAATTTTTCTAGTTTCTTTTTTTCGCTCATAAGAAATTAATTTTTCTTAAGAAAAAATTATAATATCAAGCATAACTCTTAATTATCACTATATTCAATAATAGGTTCGATACTAGCTAGTTGTTCTAGTTCACTAAGATTCACTAATCTAACGCCTTGGGTATTACGTCCAAATACAGAAATATCTTTCGCTGGTGTTCTAATCAATGTTCCTTGGTCGCTTATCAGCATGATTTCATCATCATTTTCGACAGCAACTGCGCTTACAACTAGGCCATTTCGTTTTGTTACCTGTATTGAGATCACCCCGACTCCACCTCGTGATTTTTGTGGGTAATCCTCAATATC
>Ga0066846_10001336_pt1 | contig 11751 bp, 12 predicted proteins | sample ETNtaG_33_FD_65489 | JGI IMG/M metagenome (GOLD analysis project Ga0066846, IMG submission 65489) | Marine microbial and viral communities from oxygen minimum zone, Eastern Pacific Ocean - ETNP201310SV76 | ecosystem: Environmental > Aquatic > Marine > Oceanic | place: Pacific Ocean: Eastern... | reverse complement strand
ATTTTCTGCAAAAACATGCTCGGAATTTTCTTCAAAACCTGAATTGAATTTCCATTCGAAGTCATCTTCCTCTGGTTCATCCCCGGAACCTGAAGCCCCCAAACATCCTGATAACACCATTAGCGTACTCATCATGAAAGCACACAGATTGTTGCTCCCGTGCATAATAAAAGCCAATGAGTTGAACTTCATTAATTTGTGCCAAAGCAATGGTTGCGAGTAAACTAACCCACGCGAAACCTACTGATTACCATCGTATTCAGTGACACGTATTCCGAGGCGGCCAGCTCTTGCAGGACGCTGCATGATACGTAGGTATTTCTTCTCAAATGCAGCTTTGAGATCAACTTTCATTGCAATAGAATGTCCCATCAGGAGAATGAGGACATCAGCCATCTCTTCAGCACATTCCTCAATTGGTTTATTCTTGGTAATGGCAGCAGCAAGTTCGCCCAGTTCCTCAACGGTTAGAGCGATACGATAGCCCATGTCATGGCCATTATTTCCTGCGAAGTCATGCTTGTGATGGAAGGCCGCGACCTTACGCATCATCTGATGCCATTCGCCATCATTATCGCTTTCCATCCAGTCATCTACATCCAGACCCATGATGATGGGTTGAGGAGGCGAGGGTTAGTCATTACTGAGGGCTTTGATGCACTCAATAACCGGTCCTAGGCGCTCAGCAGCGGTTGCTGAAACCTCTTCGTGGTCGAGGGCAATAGTAGAACCATCTGGATTTCTACCAGCGGCCCAATTGCTCGCTACCAATATTGCAGCATATGGAATCTTCAATTCTGTAGCGAGTTTGCATTCTCGTGCCATAGTCATTCCAACGACTTCTCCACCTAGGGTGGCTATGGCGTTTATCTCTGCTGCAGTTTCGAATTGTGGACCCTCGGTGAACCAATATGTTCTCTCCAGTCCAAGACCGGGTTGGAGTTCTCCGAGTACCTCTGCCAACTTTGCGTTGACTTCAGCATCGAAAGGTGCAGTCATCGAAGTGAATTGTGCTCTTGTGTGGTGATATGTAACTGCTCGTCCACTGAAATCAATATACTGAGTTGCATATCCGACAGAGCCTGGTGGGAAGTCTTCTGGAATTGTTCCAACGCTACAAATAGCGACTATCGCATCAACACCTGCACAAGCAAGGGCCTTCATATTGGCTCTATGCTTGATTTTGTGAGGAGGGGTTGGTTCTTCGCCATGGTGTCTTTGGATGAAGAATAATTCCGAACCGTTCTCTAAGGTAACACAAGTCATTGGAACATCGCCATGCGCAGTATCCGCAACCACCTCGTCAACTCTTGTAGTATCGAGGTCATCAACGGCGAGGCCAACCATGGCCGTGCCGCCAATTAATCCTAGACGCATACTTGGTCAACTCACTCGAGCAAACGAGCGACTATGTCCGCCTTGGTACCGGATATTGCTACACCAGCAGCCTTGGCTCTCTCAACCAGCTCGTCCTTCTTCAACTTCATGAGGCTAGCCTCGGACTCTCCGGACTCCTCTGCAGGTGCTTCTTCAGCAGGTGCTTCTTCAGCAGGTGCTTCTTCTGCAGGTGCTTCTTCTGCAGTCTCTTCGACTGCTGGAGCAGGTGCGTCTGCCTTCTCTGAGATTGACTCCATGGCTTCTGCGGCTGCGAGAAGGTCTCCCTCTCCCTCAACTACTTCTTCCTCTTCCGAGCCAGCCTCAGCGAGTGCTGCTGCCTTCTTAGCATTGAGTTCAGCCTCTGTTCGAGCTTCCTCTTCGTGAATACTATCAAGAGTTGGACCCTTCTCAGTTACTACACCAGTCTGCAAGAGTTGGCTCTTACGGATAACGACGGAGCGGCATGGATAAATCGCCTTGACGGCAGTACCGATGCTAGACTCAAGTTCGCCACCTAGAATGGATTCTTGAAGTTTGGAATAGGTACTCTTGGCTGCAAAGGAAAGGATGAGTTCCTTCGACTTTGCACGCATAGCCTGCTTTACACTGGTCTGAATACGACGCTCGGTAATCATTAGTGGCTTTAGACGGACAAGATATCCATCAGTAGTTACGACGTCAACAACATCGTCAACCTTGCCACGGTAGCGGCGAACTTGACGGCGGGTGTGATCGGATTGATGAGAATGTCCAACGAATGTGGTCAATGCATCTTGTCCAACAACATCTGTTACACGGAAACGAAGTAGTACGTGCATCTTGGTGAAGTCACCATTGAATTCTTGCTGAGTCATTTCATAGACTCTGCCTATTAGGTGCTCTTCAGTCTCGCCGATTGTCTCTCCGATACGCTTGAAGTTCCAGGGGTGTCGAGGTGCACGGATGGTGAACCATCGCTTGCCTTTCCACTTATCTCGCTGCTTACGTGCTGCTACACGTGCTCTTGCACTCAACTTCTTTGCCGCCATTCAGATCAACTCTCGGTGTTGCGGGGGCTACCCCACTAGCAGGTGGGCGACCAACCCCCCCTATTTGAAAGCACATGATGAGAGCGCTCACCACCCCTACGGGGTGTTTGGCCTCATGAACCACGCTGGTCGTATCTAACTTCGAGAGTTTCTAATTCATCGCCGCGCATTGGAGCGCCTGCCATCATGCCCATCGCTTCTGCAACTTTGTCAGCATCATCGAAGTGCGCTGTGGCCATTACGATTGCATCTGCCATTGTTTCAGGGTCCTCTGACTTGAAGATTCCAGAGCCGACGAAAATTCCGTCAACTCCCATTTGCATCATCAATGATGCATCAGCCGGTGTTGCGATTCCACCTGCGCAAAATGTGACGACTGGAAGCCTTCCCATCGAAGCAACTTCAACAAGAATTTCCTTTATTTGCCCGTGCATTTCATCATCGATAGCTCCGAATGGAGTGATGAGTGAAGTCCCAGGAAGTTCACTCTTATTCGAAAGAACTCGGTAACGGTCCATGATGTGATTAGCTGCAATATCTAAACCATCATCATCTAGAGTCTGGACTTGACGAATCTCTTGGTCGATTAAACGAGCATGCGTAACTGCTGCTACGACATTACCAGTTCCGGCCTCACCTTTGGTGCGAATCATTGCTGCGCCCTCATAGATGCGCCGAACGGCCTCACCAAGGCCTGTTGCACCACAGACGAAAGGGATATCATGAGCATTTTTATTGATGTGGAAATAGGGGTCGGCAGGGGTTAGAACCTCTGACTCGTCGACCATATCTACTCCCAGTGCCTGCAATACTTGGCTCTCAGCCTCATGCCCAATTCGGCTCTTTGCCATCACAGGGATAGTAGTGCACTCGATAATTCCCTTAATCATATCAGGATGAGAGGTTCGTGCAACTCCTCCCATCTTACGAATATCCGCTGGTACTCTCTCAAGAGCCATGACCGACACGGCACCTGCTGCCTCAGCTATTGATGCCTGATCTGGAGTGACTACATCCATGATAACTCCACCTTGCTGCATTCGAGCAAAGCCTCGTTTGATGAGGTCGGAACCATGGCGAAGAGATGTGAAGTGAAGTTCTGGATTCATCGCAATCACTTCGAGCGGGTAGTCTCCCCCACATGAAGATTAGTGGTGCAAAAAATGAGTTTTAGTCTGCAAGAACTGGAGATTCTCCAGTCGCAATTTCCGCATCAACAGATTCATCTTCGTTGCGCTGAAGCCAATGTTCTTCCCCATCAGGCATATCGGTATCAGCAAAAATCGCATCTACTGGGCACTCGGGCACACATGCACCGCAATCAATGCACTCATCGGGGTCTATGACAAGATAAGTTTCTGCTTCCTTGAAAGCTTCAACTGGACAAACAGCTACGCATTCTTGGTACTTGTGGTCGACACAAGCGGTAGTAACAACATGGGTCATGTGGATATCTCCATATGTGCGACAAAGGGCGTGGGATATAGGGGTTACTCACTCGGATATTGCCGGCTCGGGTAGGTCGAGACGTGCAGAATCATCCCTTGCTTTTGCGAGTGTCTCTATTGCAATATCATGTGCATTATCGCCCGGATAGACTTGTAATTTGGTTCGACCCTTGATAGTTGGGCGCTCACCCGGAATGGTTAGAGAGATTTTACCAGCGAGGAGATCGAGGAGGTCAAGTCGAATATGAATGACATTATCCTCGTCCATACGGGAATCTAATTCCTTCTCAATTTGACTCAAAACTTCGGAACCAAGTCTCGATAGCGAGCGTGTAGCCGGACCTTTTTGCTCCAACACAGCAGTCACCAAATGTACTGCTGAACCATGAAATGAAGTTGTCTCTTCGATGGATACAGCCTCTGAATCACCAACTAACCAAGATAGTGCATTCGCGATAAGAACCTCGTCTTCAAGACCGCTCGCGGCCGAATACCAAGAGATATGGTGAACTCCCATCATTTTGTCTGCAGTGGCGGAAGGTGATGAGCCTTGTCAGTCAAGTGGGTGGTCTACACCTACTTCTCCAAGTGTCCAACGAAGGGTCTTGACTACACCATCAAGTGCCTTATGATGACGTGCTGCTTCCTTCATTCCCTCACGGTCACCATCATCTCGGCACTGTTCAAACCATTTTTTCCATTGAGCGCGCCTTTCGATAGCCTTGTTCAACATCCCCTCAATCTCTTCCCACGAACGGTCGTAGGTTCTCTCGGCTTCTTCACGGGGCATTGAACCGGGGCGGCTTAAATCGGTATAAGAAGAAGACGCCGACACGACCCGGAAATGCTTCAAGGACGACGCTCGTCTTCCAAGTCGACTTGGATGTGCGTATTATCACCGATGACGCAGTTCTGAATACGTGATTCAATTACTGCTGATGCCCCGATAATCGAAGACTCCGATACTCCACTTACCCTTGCATCAGACATCACAACACTATCGACTATTGCTCCTGTGACCGAAGCACCAGTTAGCACGATACTACGTTCTATATGCCCGGATACTGAAGCGCCATCTTGGATGAATGAACCGTCGTCTAAAACCTCGCCCTCAGGCATGGGGAATGGCAATTCATCTCTACCATTTACCAATGCCATCATTGCTCGATGCAATTCAAATGGGTGACCCACATCAAACCATATTCCGTTTACAGTCTTAGCATACATGGGCCATCCTCTCGCAAGGACATCGGGAAATAATTGTTTTGAGAAATCATATTTTTCGCCGTGAGGTACGAGTTCCATAACCTCTGGCTCGATGATGTATAGCCCAGCGTTTACCAAATTTGAGAACGCTTCTTCCGGACTAGGTTTTTCCTTAAAGCGTGAAATATATCCCTCTGCTAAACTCGAATCAACATCGCCTTGGTTCTCACTTGAAAGTCCAACTATTCCAAACTCAGTTGGATCTTCCACTTCCCAAAGTGCCATCGTAACCTTTGCTCCAGATTCGCGATGTACTCTGAGTAAGTCAGCAATATCGAATGATGCGACTGAATCACCAGAACCAACGACAAAGGTTTGAGAAAGTTCATCGGCAAGCAATCGCACACTACCAGCGGTACCCATTGGGCTCTCTTCCTGATTTACTCTGCTCTTTACATCCCAGGAGGCTACATGTGAGATTAATTGGTCGCCTTGATATCCAGTAGTAACAATGATCTCAGATAATCCTGCTGAAAGCATTGCATCCTTGACATAATCAATTACTGGTCTACCGAGGACGGGAACCATTGGCTTTGGGCGCCCGATGGTTAGAGGCATTAATCGAGTACCACGGCCTCCGGCCATGATTACTCCTAACATGCAAATCACTTCCTTGTGCGGGATGCACTCATGTCAACTCGGCGCATTCCTGCCTTCTTTTTCGAGTTGGACTTCTTTGCGCTAAGTCCTGCACGGTCACCTGACATTGTTCCACCAAAAGAAAGGCTACCTTGATTGAGGAGGTGGTCGACCATGGAATCTGCGACCTTGGAGTCTTCAGCACCCGTCTTCATTTCAGCCGAAACGGATGCATTGTGATCAGTAATCCAAGATTCGCGTTCAACACGTGCCATCTTCAACTTATCACGTGCTTCATTTACTTCTTTCATCATCTCGACTATCTTTTGATGAACTTCGTCAGCCTTCTCTTTGCATGCAACGAATTCCTTGTGGAATCTATCGCCTTCAGCCTTAAGAAAATCTCTGTGACCAAAGAGCTCGTCTATCCCTTTGCTCATTCCTTTTGCACGCTCTAAGCACTCGATAAATTGCTTATGCGCCAAATCTGCTTCTGCTTTTAGGGTAGCAATTGCTTCATCACGGTTGGAAAGGTCTACCTTAATCATCTGTAATTTTGCGACTTCAGGTTCAAGTTCTTTCATACGACGACGCATATACTTGATTTTCTCCATGGTTTCCTTTTCCTTCTTGGCTGACATTCCGCCACGAGTTTCGTAGATTTTTTCCATGTTGTCAACCTCACTGGCCAACTTGTTGAATTCAAAGGTTGCAGACTTTTTCTCACCAGCATCGCCACGCTGAGCCTTTGTCTGTCCAATCAAATCCCTGATTTGGGCTTGGATTGCATTACGACGCTCCTTGTGGAGATTTTGCTCGGCACGGATTGCCTTTACTTCAGCAACTGCAAGGTCCACCTTCTCACGGTGCTCCTTATACTGAGTCTGAATCGCATTTCTCTGGTCGGCAAAACGCTTTCCAGATTCGTTATGGTTTCCACGTGTATCGCGGAGTTTCTTCACCTTGGATTCCATTTGATGAAGGTGGTCGCGCAGGTCTTCATCCGGGCGCGCCTCATCATCCTTAGGCTCGGGCATGGACCTTCGGAAGACCTATCACGCTTCAATGCTACGATTAGCTTTTTTCGGCTATTCAGGCCACTGCAAGGACAGATAGTACTTGGAGAACTATGGCAGTTGCTAGGCCGATTCCACCAAGGAAAAGGCATGAAATGGCACCGGTATTTCTTAGCCAGGAACGGAATTCTGAACGCACTCTGACACTTATTTGTCTACCTACTAATAAGTCACCAGATGTTTCTTCCAAACGGATTGCCACACTAGCCTCACCAGTACTTTCAGGAAGGAGAGTTTGCCACGAAACTGTTCCGTCGCGCAGAAGTCCGGCCATCCGGCCAATCTGGTCATCATCGCCTTCACTTGCGATTGGTACTGCAGAAGTTGGCCACCAATTCTTCTCACCAGGTAGTAGATTATACCTTAATGAAATATCGTGCGGCCTGAAATCTGGCGATTGAACACGGAGTATCACCTGTTTTGGCTTATCGCTAAGGTTGTGAAAATAGCAGAATAAGTTGGCTCTATCTGTGACCACATTCTCCAAATCCACATCGAAGAGTAGATCTTCCATATCGGGAGTCTTACCCACAGAAAGGTCCTGTTCTAATCGGTCTATCAGTCGGAAGAATGCACGACATGTGCCATTGGATTTTTCTATTAATGAATTCCACAATTCTTCAGTGAAAATCGGATGTGAAGTAACAGCCTGTACTCCTTCATCAGACATTATTTCCGATAATTCAAGATGTGTTGTCTCTTTACCGATTGAGCCCTTATATCTGCGATGCATTGTCATCAAGAATTTTTCTCTAGCAAATTCATAATCGATTCCATCTCGCAAATATCCATCGAATTCAACCAAGAAATCCTCGAATCGGCTGCGGAGAAGTGGGTCCATGTGTGTCCCCATTAATTCGGTGAAAACCATGTCTAAAGTGGTAGGGTGTAGCGGCGGGTCGTAGGCCGATAGTAGACCATCCCTTTCGACCATGTGGAATTTACTGCTACGAGTAGATAGGTGCTGACCCATTGCCATTGTGATTAGCGAGGATGAGGCAAGCAATCCCTTTTGAGCTAGGGATGAATTGGATTCTAGAAGGACTATTCCAATCGAAATAATAAGACTGGTAATAGCCATGTAGAGTGCTGTCGAATGAGAAGACATCGTTCTTGACATCAAACGTTCGATTGTCGGAAACCCATGCATAGAAGTGATTGGCCTGTGATTATCTGCGGCTAATTTGACTTCCTCCTTGAATACTAATCTTGTATAACGGGACCTTTCTCGATGCACAAGAAGGCCTAATGTGAATCCCAATATTATCGCCAAGGTGACAAAAGTTAGAGCCTTGGAAAAATCGAGTCCTGAAGTTTGCTGAATATTGTTGGCCCACCAAGCGGGCGAGTCATCCATGTATGCCCAAGAGCAGAAAAGGAAAATCAATGCCGTTCCAGGCAATAATAGAATCAGACGCATTCCTTCTGAGATAAATTGGCGGTCGATACCATACAACAATCGTTCACGCTCTGCGTTTTTGTCTAGGACTTCTTCTTCTTCTTCTTCTACTACCATGTCAACTCCTCACGATTATGCGTTTTGACATTTCATCACTCATATCTATGTTGAAATTATTAAATTGAAGGCCATTGGAGTTTGAAATTATTGAACCGCTAGTGATTCCAAGAGTGTTGAGAACTTGTTGGTCTGAAGATGTTGATAGAATCAATATTATTTCACCAGATTCACCTTCTTTGAGATTGAATGCAGATTTGATGTCAGATCTTTGAGAAATCTTCTCAGCGATTATATCCCTCGGAGGTGGGATTGCCTTTCCTGATGGATCGAATTTGGGATTGCCCAATAATATGGAAATACAGACCTCTAAATCATCATCAAATGCATGTTCTAAACGACATGCAGTCTCATGTACATCACCATCGAAGGGCAGTAGTTCAAGCAGTACTTCTGTAAGCCTATGACGGCGCTTTATCATCTGACCTCTTTCCAAACCTTTCTCGGTTAACAAGGCACCCTTGTATGGAACATATTCGACATAACCATTTGTTGCAAGACGCTGTATCATCTCGGTTGTTGATGCAGGAGATACGCTGAGGTATTTTGCGAGAGCACCATTACGAACTCGTTCGCCGGGGCATTTTTCATGGAAATCAAATAGGGTTTCAAGGTATTCATCCTCAAACTCCTGAAAGTGACCCATGTTTTCTCCACTTCTCCATCACAATTGAATGTATGTCACGCCTTTCGTGCCTCAAAAATGGTCTCACAAGCTGGGCATCGGGCCTTTGCGGGCCTCCTATCAAATGGAACTTTGAGTTTACGTGAACAACTTGGACACCCTAGTATATCTTCACTTGATGAGGCCCACAGGTCTTCATCAACTGTGATTTTCTCTTCTGGTTCTGGTTCTGGTTCTTGGGTTTGTCCTTCTACTGAAAACTTGTTTTCACACTCAGGACAGCCAACTGTGCCGGAATAGTTTCGTGGAACTCGCAATCTACGGTCGCATTCGGGACAAGCAACTTCTACCTTCTCATCCACCGTTGAGGAGGTTTTGCGCTTCTTCTTCTCTTTCTTTTCGCCCTTAGGTGCAAAGAATAATTTCAGTGCTAAAGTGGCGGCTAAACCCGCTGCAAATCCACCAATAATTCCACCCCATGGAATGGTAAATGAATCAGCGGAATCAGTAATCACTGTACTAGAGAATGTTTCCTTAGCCTCTATTTCAGCACCATCGACATACCAAGTAGTAGTAATGCTGACGAGATCCCCTTCAGGCCAAGTAACTACACTTGATTGACTCTCTTCCGCTCCTGCGGACAGAACCAAAGTCGAGGTCTGCCCGAGAACCTGTCCATCGACTGTAGTGAGTACGATGATCCCTTCTGGTAATGGCCCGGATCCATCATTGTAGATACTCCATCTAATTGTGGCTTCTTCACCAGCAGTTGGAGATTTTGGAGTGGTGATAACATTGAGTTCTAATCGCCCTTCACCAGAACTATCTGGCAAATCTTCTTGAATATATAGAATAGAGGATACATCGTTAGTCCAGCCGATTGGGAACACTTCGATATACACTGATGGAGCATCGAGCCATCCAAGTGACATTTCCAATGAAGATATCCCGGGTAGCAAAATTAATTCTTGGCTTCCAAGCATATTCTTCACCCCGTCAGTCACAGTGCCATGAGTCACAATGACAGTACGCTCTCTACCCTCATCTAAGTCTAATGACCACTCCATTTCTAGGCCATCATCCTCGACCGAAATTGAGGAAATATCAGCTGTGATAATTTGTGCTTCAATTACTGGTATCGTTAGGCTTCCAGAAAGATTCTCGTCTACGGCACCATTACTTGATTCAACACTCCAATTGACTACATGTTCGCCAGCGATAGAAAATGAACCGATAAAACTCAGTTCGCCGGCCTTGTCTTCATCGAGACTCAAATTGGAACTGCTACCAATAATTGTGCCATCAATTTCTAATGTTGCACTTCCCAAGGCATCGCCTTCATTTCGAACTAAGAGAGAGAATACGATTTCATCATCTGCATGCCAAGGCCCTTGGAGCATCGTTGGTATCTCCTGCCCGGCTGCAATAAATATTGCAGAAGTCATCGAGAGATCATCGCTTATACCTTCAGGATAGTGTATTCTTTGCTCGGACGAAGTGCATACTAATTGACCAGGTTTTGCAGTCATAGAAGGCTCGATTATTACCGATTGAGATATCAAAATTTGAAGAGATTCTTCTAGAATTAATTCCCCGTCAAATGTGCATTGAATCGTACTATTGTAGTCCACTTCACCATTATTTGTCACATTGATGCTCCATTCCATTACAGAGCCTGCAAGAGGTTCAACCACTCGTGTCAAATTCCAAACCAAATCCGCCAAAGGTGGTGGGCCAACGCTAATTGAAGTGCTAACGGAATCATCGCTTGGACTAGAGTCAAAGACGTCTTCAAGTTGTAAATCTACTACCACATTTCCTTCAAGTAATGCATTTGTCAAGAGGGATACAATTTGAGTTTGGTCTGCTATCGTCTGAACAGAAAATAAACCAAGGTTGGTTCCACCAACAACGGCTGAGAGATTGCCCTGCCAATCAACATCGCCATCATTTACCACTGCTACATCAATTCGAGCATGATCACCATCTCTAATCGTAAGATTGCCAGTTGCTATATCGCTCTGGTTTACCGAAGTGAAAATTACAGTCCCAATCGATACATCCAATGGACGAAGTCGATGAATAATCGACGACCATGTAGTCGATTGATTTGCCCCGGGAGTGCCTATATCTCCCGAAAGAGAAATCGTGAGATTGGAGAAACCAAGTGGTGCATCACTGAGATTGGTTTGTACGAGAGTGGTAATTCCATCATCGATAGACTCGCTTCCACTATCGGAATCTATCAATGCCCCTTCCATATCAACGAGAGTTGCACTCCAATTAACAAGTGCACCACTAGCGCCACCAACGCCAACTAAATTGATATCGACGCCTATCGGGCCCGCACCGATTACTCCATCTCCAGTGACGGATACTGAATCAATGACTCCGCCAGTAGCCTGCGCTAATGGAAGACCTGAAAGGGAGAGCAACAGCACCAGCAATACCGCCCTCCGCATGAATAGCACCGATGCGCCAAGGTTCTTGACATTCACCCACCCGTAAGGGTGGGTCGTGGGCTTTATACAAGGCTGACAGGTGGCCGCATCGGTTCCAATGGATTCGAACGACCTACTCGCGGTCTCTCCTAAGCTCTTAGCGCAGGCTATTCTGCACCGAAGAGAGCGTCTAGCGGAATTGATTCCAACAGATTTGGAAGCCCGCAAAACCGAACTGGCAGAAGCGGAGCCAGCAGCACGCAGTGCGCGTAAAGAGCGTGATGAAATCAATAGCAAAGTCGCTGGTCTCAAGAAGGAAAGAAACGATGCTCAAAAGAAAGCACGCTCCCTTTTTGAAAGGGCTAACGAAATCCGTGAGGGATTGATTGAAGCGG
>Ga0066846_10001288_pt1 | contig 11960 bp, 10 predicted proteins | sample ETNtaG_33_FD_65489 | JGI IMG/M metagenome (GOLD analysis project Ga0066846, IMG submission 65489) | Marine microbial and viral communities from oxygen minimum zone, Eastern Pacific Ocean - ETNP201310SV76 | ecosystem: Environmental > Aquatic > Marine > Oceanic | place: Pacific Ocean: Eastern... | reverse complement strand
AGTGGCGGTTTTGATCCAATTCATTCTGGGCATATAGAATATTTTCGTTCTGCGAAGAGTCTTGGCGATTATTTGATTGTTGCATTAAACAGCGATGAGTGGCTTGTTAAAAAAAAGGGAAAGTTTTTTATGCCCTTTCATGAAAGAGAGATAATTATTTCAAATTTAGAAATTGTTGATGAAGTTATTGATTTTGATGATGACAAGCAGGGAAGCTGTTGCCTTGCCCTTGAAAAAATAAAAACAATGTATCCTAAAGACGAAATTATCTTTTGTAATGGGGGCGATCGAAAAGCGGAAAATATCCCTGAAATGAGTGTTGAGGGTATAACTTTCAAATTTGGAGTTGGAGGAGATAATAAAATTAATTCTTCAAGCAGCATTCTAAAAGAGTGGCAATTTCATAGCGAAGAAAGGGTTTGGGGTAAATTCTATAATCTATTTACGGATCATCGAATCAAATTAAAAGAACTCATTATAGAATCAGGAAAGGGCATGTCATTTCAACGGCATCAAAAACGAAATGAAATATGGTTTGTTAGCAAGGGATCCTGCTTGGTTAAACATAGTCAAGATGACCCAGGTAATATTAAAGAAACGGAGCTTTCTGCTGAAGAAGTTTTTCATGTGAAGCAAGGGGAGTGGCATCAGTTAATTAATCCCAGCAATGATGTTTGCCATATCATTGAAATTCAATATGGTGAGTCCACAAGCGAAGAAGATATAGAGCGTTTGTTCTATTATGATAAGAACTAACTAAATTTTTAATTTTGCTTCTAAGTCTGCAACTCTTTTTTCAAGTTTTTTTAGCTCGGATTCTTTAACAAAACCGGATTCTTGCATAAATTTTTCTAGTGCAGGTTTCAGCATTTTTTCCATGCCCTTCATATCTCCTGCCATTTTTAATGGATTAAACATATTTTTCTCCTATGACTATAAATATAGGGGTAGATTGAAATATTGCAATTCTTAATAAGACATCAGCTACAATAGATAAAAACGGAGGTTGCATGAGCTTTTCAAATTATTTAGATAGTGTTGCTAGACCATTTGAGGGATTGGCACCATGGATTTTAAGATTAGTATTAGGAGTTTCTTTTATTCTTCACGGCATAGGAAAATTTCCTTTGCCCCCAGAAAAAATGGTTACTTGGTTTGAAAGCATGGGAATAGCTGCTCCAGAGATTGTTGCAAGCCTAGTAGCTATTGGAGAGGTTGGCGCTGGAGCTGGAATTATTTTAGGTGGTTTTCTTGGCGGAGCAGGCCATTTAATAACCCGACTGGGTGGCGGAGCAGTTGTGGTTATCATGACAGGAGCATTCTATTTAGCTCATGCTGATTGGTTTATTACTTCGAAATTATTTATGGGCGAGCAGATCTTTTTGTTTGCTCTTGGGCTGTATTTTGCCATTAAAGGAAATAACTAAATAAAGTATTGCATTCCTAAATGAGAATGATTATCATTACCATTCTCATTTAGGCGTATTGTCTTCTTGAGCATGCATTTAAGGAGACACAAATGGAAAATTGGCCAAATACTCATACAAAAATTAATTTTATAATCATGGGATTGTTAACAATCTTATTCTTTGTTCCAGCATTTGCTATTGAATATGATTTTGAAACAATTGAATCTGTCACCATCATTGGTTCAAAAGCTGATAAAAGAAAAATTGCAGGTTCAGGCACAGTAATCTCTAATGATGATCTGCAGAAGACAATGGATACAGATATACATAAGATATTATCTGCTGTTCCGGGAGTATTTTTCAGAACAGAGGATGGATATGGCCTAAGACCAAATATTTCTATTAGAGGAACGAGCTTTGATAGATCCTCAAAGATTACTATAATGGAAGATGGTGTATTGGTTGCTCCAGCACCATATACATCTGCCTCTGCTTATTACTTTCCGACATCTGGAAGAATTAATTCAGTTGAACTTCTCAAGGGACCATCAGCTATCACTCAAGGCCCAAGCACTATTGGAGGAGCGTTAAATCTTATTAGCACACCTATTCCTGATGGGGGTGGCAAGGCTGTTCAGGAATTTGGTGCCAATGGAATGATGAGAAGTCATTTAGTAGCCGGCGGCGATAATGGAACATTCGGAGGTATGGTTGAAATTCATCAGCACCAAACCGATGGGTTTGATTCTATTGCAAATGTTGGCGGAGATACAGGTTTTGATAAGTCTGACATATTAGCAAAATTAAGGTATACATCAGGCAACCATGAAGTTACTTTAAAGGTGCTAGATTTAGATGAAACTTCTGACCAAACCTATGTAGGTTTATCTCAGTCTAGTTTCAATAAAAACCCAAGAGCGCGCTATGGAATGACTCAATACGATCAAATGAATAATGATGGCGATCAGCAGTCAATTACTTATAAAGGATCATTTGGTAATGTAAATGTTATTGCAACTTCATGGAGCAATGATTATCACAGAGACTGGTTTAAAGTTGATAAAGCAAATAACAAAAAAGCTTATGGAATAAGCAATGGAATCAACAATGTTATTGAGGCTGCAAATGCAGGTAATGCAGACGCACAAGGAATCCTAGATGGCACAAGAGCTGTTGAAGTAAAACTTAAGCACAATAATAGGTTTTATACTAACGAAGGATTTCAATTTCAGATTTCTACAAACATTGGTAATCACGATTTAACCTTTGGGTATAGAGATATGGAAGATTCTGAAAGCAGACTTCAGAATTATGAATGCTTTGATCAAAGTGCATCTGGAAAGAACTCTTTATTATCACCTTGTAGTACTGGGTGGACAGGAAGTAATAACAGGTTAAGAGAGACTGATGCTACTTCATACTTTATTCAGGATACTATTACCATGGATAAACTAGCAGTCACCATAGGTTATAGATCAGAGGACTATGACAAAGTTGAAAACAGATGGAAAGATGCCAAGCCGACTAGAACAATCAAAGACGCTAAATACAATAACAAGAAATCAAGCGGAGATTATTCAACAACTGGTTTTGGTGCCACTTATGATGTCAACGAAAATCTAAAACTCGTAGCTGGCTTTCATCAGGGCATGTCACCTGTATTTAATGGTGATGCTGAAGAAGCAGATAATATGGAATTAGGCTTTAGATATAACAATGGCACGAACGAGGTTGAGATAATGTATTTTGCAAGTGATTATGCAAATCTCGTTGGAACTTGTAATAATTCTAGCGGCGGTGATTGTGATCCAGGTGATACATTTAGTGGCGGCGAAGTTGATGTTTCTGGCTTAGAAATTAGCTCATCATGGGTGATTGAGGGCAATAATGGAGTAAATTATCCAATAGCTATGACATTCACTTCAACCGATGCTACTTTTAATAATAGCTTTGATAGTGACTATTTTGGAACTGTGGCCTCAGGAGATGATGTTCCTTACATCCCAAGTTCAGTTCTAGCGCTCAATGCTGGATTCGTTACAGATAGCGGATGGAGTGGATACATGCGAATAGCCGATCATGGAAGTTCTTGCTCTTCTGCTGCTTGCGGCGCATATGAAAATATAGAAGCCTATGGCTACGTTGATTTAACTCTACGTAAGAGGGTTAATGAGAATCTAGATGTCTATGGAGTATTGGAAAATGTTGCAGATAATGAAGATATAGCAGCAAGAGCTCCAAAAAGCGGCGCTAGATCACAAAAACCACAAACATTTAAAGTAGGGTTTAGCTATAAGTTTTAACTAATTTCTCACTGGAGGCTATCGTAAAAAAGTTGTGGTAGCTTTACTCCCTGAACCCTTCAAGCATGTTCCCTAAGACGAACACAGGGTTTAAGGTAGCCTCCTTTGAGGAAGCCAATCTCAAGAGGGGTTGATGATGAGAAAACATGGTAATTTTCTTTCCCCAACTCCCAGGTTTGAAAATATTTCTACTCCTAAGTTTTAATATATTTCAAGTTTTGGGCATTATCAATCCCTTGCGAGGCATGAATTTTTTATAGAAATAGCTTGTTGCACTGAAAAAGATATCTTGTACAATTGTTCCCTCGTGTGGGGCTATAGCTCAGCTGGGAGAGCACCTGCTTTGCAAGCAGGGGGTCCGCGGTTCGATCCCGCGTAGCTCCACCATTACTCAATAATCATCAAATCTTCCGCAATCTTTATCTGACCAGTATAGGTTGATTTTGTTTCCTCAAGAATTTCATCTTTTGTAGATCCCCAAAAAAGTATATGAGAGAGAAGCAATAGTTTTGGTTTTGCTCTAGAAGCTATCTCACCAACTTCGAAGGTAGAGGTGTGATGTCCTTGGTGATATTTTTGCCAGTCTTTTGTTTTGTTTAAGAATCCGGCATTAGAATAAACCTCATGAACCAATATATCTGCTCCGGTAGCAAATTTCTCTAATGTTTTAGAGGGGCCAGTGTCACCAGAGAATACTATGACCTTATCCTGAGAGGTAAATCTAAATCCATACGCATCATCAAAGCCCCCATGAGGCACTTTAAAGGCTTCCACAGCAATATTTTTATCTTTATAAATAAGCCCCTCAGTAAGCAGATGAAAATCAAATTTATAGCCTGCATTATTCGATGGTTGAGTCCCGTTGATACGATAATTTATATCATCCTCAAAGGCTTTAAGGGTAGAGGTGGCCATTTGCTTTAATCCAATAGGGCCATATAGGTTTAATTTTGCATCTCTTCCCATGACCCACGGTGTAAGCAATAGATCAGCTAAGCCCGCTGAATGATCCGAATGGATGTGAGTTAAGAAGGCATGTTCAAAATTTTTAACTGTCATAGCCTCAATTTTTCCACCCCAAGGCGGGGAGAGAGTAGCAGCTCTTCGAATAATGCCTGGCCCAAAATCAATTAAATATGGAGTTTCATTTACGACTACCGCGTAGGCTGATCCAGCTCTATTAGGATCTGGGTTGGGTGTCCCTGAACCAAGCACTATAAGTTTTGTTCCCCCATAGAGCGACGGTGCCATTAGCAAGAGGAGTAAAAATTTATTTTTCATTGAAATGTAATTTTGTTTGATATTTTTATAAAATATAACCAAGAAAGGTTTATAGTACAGCACGAAAAATGAAAAATTCAATTTCACTAATAGGGATGGCTGGAGCTGGCAAGTCATCTGTCGGCAAAGAGCTGGCTAAGTCACTTGATTTTAGATTAATTGATAGTGACGTTCTGATTGAAGATCAATATGGAAAAAGCTTACAAAATATTCTGGATGATGAAGGGCATATTAAACTTAGAGAAATTGAGAATTTAGTTCTTAAAAATATTCACTTTAATAAAACCATCTTATCTACTGGCGGAAGTGCAGTTTATAGCGATGAAGCAATGCAACATATTCAGCAAAACTCAAAAGTAATTTTCTTAGAGGTTCCCTTTGATCAAATTCTAGAGAGAGTACCAAGTTTTCTTAACAGAGGTTTTGCAAAATCTCCAACCCAATCTATTGAAGATGCATTTTTAGAAAGACAGGGCTTGTATAAAGAGTATTCTCATTGCACAGTAAGCAATACTAGAGATTTGCATTCATGCGTTTCTGAGATTTTAAAATTACTCTAGGTTTTAAAAAATTTATTGCTGGTTCTTAATCAGCTCAACAACTCCAATGACGTTTCCATATTCACGGTTGTCATTATATTGTCCTTTTACACCAGCTAGATCTAGCCTTTCATTAATGCCATTAATGACTTCTGAAAGATAGGAGGTTCTTCCTATGAAACATACTTTTTCAGATCCTACTAATAATGCATTTAGATAGGCAATCGTTCCAATAACTTCTCCTACCATATTGCATAATGCTGCCGCAGTATTTTCCATGGTATCCGCTGATGAATTCTTTGCTTGACCAAAATTAACAGCTGTTATCTCAGGAGAGAGATTACCTATTTTATTTACTACATCTCCGATCAATAAATCTAGCTCAGCTCTAGATCCCTGGTTTGCAAACTCGTTAATTTCAAACCCATTTGAGTTTTTAAATAGTAAAGAACCAAGGCCTTCTAGCATGCCACCTCCTACTGCAATACCCCCCAAATGATTAAAGTCATTTCCTTGAACATGCACGCAAGCTGTTCCCGTACCAGCGCTTATCACCAGGGAGGATTCATCTTCAATGCCGTATAGTTTCTTGGCTCCCAAGCCAATTGCATCAATCTCATTCACTTTAACAATTTTTATCCCATCTATTAAATCGTCTAGATCGGATGATTTTCCACCAGTAACACCAATTATCTTTACATTTGAAATGTCGATATCATGCCTTTTTAATATGTCTTTGATGCTGTCACTATCTATTTTAGTAGATTCAGAGGGGGCACTATAGAAAGAAACCTCACTGTTGTCTAAAACAGCTACATCAGTATTAGAAATCCCAAAATCTATTGCGACATTCATTCTATTTACTTATGAGATGTAATTTTCTTATTTCTCTTTAACAGATCTTGCATTAAATTCTTTGGATTGCTTCTAGATGCGCGTGGTTTTAATCTTGCAGGAATGAGTCGGGTTGGATAATAATTATTCTCAATTTCAGTGTCACCAATTTCCCAGTAAGGGTCTATGACTGCCTGAGTAATTTTTACTTTAGAGCGTTTTAACCAGCGAGTTTTATTGGGATTTTTTCTCCAAATTTCTACAGGAATTCTTATAAGTTCCTTCTGACCATTTTCATATGTGAGCTCAATTGGAATTGGCATAATCAATCCACCCTTATTAGTAAATTCAAAAATATAATAATCTTCTTCTTTTGCAAGAGCTTCAACTAAAGCTTTTTTCTTCCATTCAGGGTCACTATCGTTTTTGTCATACAGATCATCCAGAATTTCTTCATAATCTCTCATCTCTCTATCTGAGGGAGTGAACTCATCATATTCGTCATAAATATCCAATAACTCGGGTCTAGACTTTACTCTTGTTTTAATTCCAGACGCCTCATTTCTATTATCATGAAGAATTTCTGGTTCCTTTTGAAAATCTATGCGATCTTTCGCTAAATCAATTTGGGGGTTGAGTGTATCTAAAGATGCGATGTGTATATTCTCTAGGGCGATATCGACATGATCAGTACTATAAAACCAACCCCTCCAGAACCAATCTAGATCAACACCAGATGCTTCTTCCATGGTTCTAAAGAAATCATATGGAGTTGGTCTTTTAAATTTCCAACGTTCAGAATATTCCCTGAAAGCTTGATCAAATAACTCTCTTCCTAGTATCGTCTCACGAAGAACAACAAGAGCTGTAGCAGGCTTTGCGTATGCATTATTTCCAAATTGTAATAATGATTCTGAGTTAGTCATTATAGGAACTTGATTGCCGCTAGACATGAAGTCTGTGATCCATCTTGGCTCACCTCTATCAGAGCGGTAGTTAATATCCCATTCCTGTTCAGCCAGATACTGTAAAAATGTATTCAGGCCCTCATCCATCCAAGTCCACTGTCTCTCATCTGAATTAACAATCATTGGAAAATATATATGCCCAATCTCGTGAATCACTACCCCAATTAGAAACTCTTTTTCGCTTCTGGAATATGTTCTTGACCCATCATCCTCTAGTTCAGTCCGTGGGCCATTAAAAGTGATCATTGGGTATTCCATGCCGCCAACTGGACCGTTCACACTTTGAGCAGTTGGATAGGGGTAGTCAAATGAATATTTTGAATAGACTTGCATTGTATGCATTACAGCTTCAGTGGAATATTTTGACCACAAAGGCTCACCTTCATTTGGATAGAAGGACATCGCCATAACTAAGGGATTTTCAGCTGAGTCTTGTTTAAAGCCAGCAGCATCCCAAATAAATTTTCTTGAGCTAGCCCATGCAAAGTCTCGAACATTCTCCGCTTTAAAAGTCCAGGTCTTGTAGCCTGAGCTTTTTTCTAACTCATTATCATAAGCCTCGTCAGGAGTAACGATGAAAATAGGTTTAGATGATTTTTTTGCTTTTTTGATCCTTCGTTTTTGAATGCTATTAAGCACATCATCTTGATTTTGCAGAGTGCCAGTTGCCGCGACTATATGATCAGCTGGAACAGTAATATCAACCTCAAAATCTCCAAATTCCAAAGTAAATTCACCATTGCCTATAAACTCTTTGTTATGCCAGCCCTCATAATCACTAAAAACAGTTATTCTTGGATACCATTGAGCCAATAAAAAGATGTCATTCCCATCTTCAAAAGATTCATATCCATTTCTAGCTCTAACTGCATTCTCTTCTACTAAAGCGTATGCCCATTCAATTTCTAGCTCCGTTGATTCGCCGGTCTTTAATGGCTCATCAAGATTTACTCGCGCATGTGTGCCAACCAAATTTATTTGAGCATCTTTACCATTAACCTTGATAGAGAGCTCTTGAAAGCCCCCATCAAAGCCATCCATAAAATTTTGTCTTCGCAATGTTGAGAAATCTACGCTTTTATTACCTCCCCACCAAGGACGAGTGAGATTATTAATTGAGTCTTTATCAAAAATATTTTGGTCTAATTGCAACCAAACATAATTTAATTTTAGGGGTGAATTATTTGTGTATGTTATAACTTCTGAGCCTTTAACACTTCGTGCCATCTCATCAAGTCTGATTTTTATTTTATAGTCAGCCCTTTGTTGCCAATAAGTTGGTCCAGGCTCTCCCGTTGCAGGCCTATTTAAATCTGGAGAAGGGAAGACCTCATCCAGCTGTCTAAATTTATCTTCAAATGACCCTTTGGATTGATCAACTTGTGCAAGGGAGAAATTACTAAATGCAACTATGGCTAAAGCAAAAAAGAACTTATTTATTAGACTGATCATCTACTTCCTCAGCTTGACCTTCAATAATTTTTGAGCCATCTCTGTTCTGTTGAACATTTGGTTTGCGATTTCTGCCCCATTTGATGCGATCATCTCGATCCATTTGTTTTTTTGAGGCCTTAATTTTACCCAGATTCATAAAAATAAAGAGCGAAAAGACAGCAAGGAGGCTGAAGAAAATAGCATTCATTTTACCTACTTCTAAGCTTCATAAGTAGACGTAATATTTCTATATATAACCAAACTAAAGTAACCATGAGTGAGAAAGCCCCATACCATTCCATATATTTTGGCAGGCCTCTCTCAGCGCCTTCTTCAATAAAATCAAAATCTAAAACAAGATTGAGTGATGCTATGCCCACAACAAATAAAGAAAAGCCAATACCAAAAAGCCCATTAGAATGAATAAATCCTATACCTGAGCCAAAGAAAGACATGATAAAGCTAACTAAGTAAAGGAGGAAGATGCCCATTGTTGCGGAAAAGACCATTAATCTAAAATTTTCTGTAGGCTTAATAATTCCACTTTTATAACAAAATAATAAAGAGGCAAGAATTCCAAATGTTAGTCCAATAGCTTGAATTCCAATTCCAGGATATTGCGTTTCTGCAAAGACTGTAATTCCTCCAAGAGCCATGCCTTCAAAAGCTGCATAAAATGGGGCAGTAGATCCTGCTTTAGCTGGATTTCTAAAAATTGTTACAAAAGCAAGAATTGTTCCTATTATCAAACCAGGCATTGCCAAGGCTGGAACATTCCAACCTGCAAAGGCCCCTGCAAAACATAATGCTAGCAAGATGGCTGTTTTGTTTACAGCTCCATCAAGCGTCATTCGCTCAGATTGAGAAAAAGCTTCAGTATTTTCAAAATTTTTTGTGAAGGCCGGATTTCCAGATCTTCCAAAGGTATTTAATGCAGAGTGTTTAGACATGTACTTTCTCCAGTAATAAAAAGTTATTATGAATTACTTATGGGCTTGTAGACAAATTTAAAGACTATAGTTTGTCTATCCAATCTTCTATCAGCTTAATCCCAACCTCGTCTGCTAGGGCTCGGCCTGATTCAGGCATCATAATTCCTGGGTCCAATGATCTCATTCTAAAAAGCATAATCGATTCATCTGAACGACCTGGTACTATAGAGTATTTTAAATTTCCACTTGCCCGACCTGCTGCCACTGGTTTTTTATATATTCCAAGTTGCTCTTGATCTTCTTCAATTAAATGTAAATACAATCCTGTGGTATCAGCAGAGCCTCCCGGAATATGACAATGTCCACAATTAATATCAAGGTATGCTCTTGCTCGACCATCTAAAGATGCGTTGACATCGGTATAGCTAGATATTGGAGTTGAATCAAGCTTTTGATCAATCCAGCCTAATGCCGCCCAATAAAGTAATTGATTCATTTCCCCTGAATGATAATTTACTAGCTTATCCATGTTTCTTGCTTTAGGACCAATAGGCGTCATAACCTTATTTAATTGATGACATTCTTTGCATTGATTTTGATTTGGAGCTCGATAGCGCACATTAATTATTTTTCCTTCGGAATTGATGAAGCTTGTTGGAATAGTTGCTCCAGCTATAGCTCTTTTAGCATCTGTTTGGTCTTCATTCCAAACATAACTAATAGCTTTCCAACCAGATTGAGTATTAATTAGAAGTCGAGTTTCAAGCAATTGCTGATCTAATGAACCATTTTTATTAAGGTAGGCAAAGGTTTTAATTAGGGTAGATCCAACTGGAAAAATAAAAACTTTATTTTTTACATAGCCTAATCTTTCTCCCTCGGGAACATATACAAAACGAAGCTTATCTGTTTGGTCAGAAAATAAGGGATTAACAAGAGAGTAGGGGTGCACACTTTCAGCTGGAAGCTGATTTTTCATATCTTCAAAGAAACCAAATTCAGATAAGAATTTTGGCGCTTTAGAGAAATTTTTTAAATCTACCTCAATAGCGCTTTCTGCTTGAGATGAAAAACAGACTATGAAAAAAAATGATAAAAAAGATTGTTTAAAAATTTTCATCAAACTCTACTTTTGCTAGAGGCGAGATTTCTCCATCAAATTCATTAATATCTAGTATTGCAGAGTCCAAGAAAGGAACCATGTAACCAATAGGTTTAATTGCTAACAATGTTGCATCTCCATTATTGCTAATGATCATTTTTTCATTTTCTGGTTGCCCTAAAAGAATTTGTGACAGCGGTAGCAAACCATCCCAAAAAATATCAGGCATATTGCCGTCCGAAAGCTCGAAGAGAATTTGTGCCAATTCTCCTTTGCTTGTATCGGGGTTATAGCCAGTTGGGCCAAACTTATTTCCGTGTATTTGAATTGATTTTGGATGAGGGTAGTAAGTCTTATCATCGGTTTCATTTCCGTATGTTACTACTGCAATATTAACCGTGTCATTATCACCAATTTCATTATTAAAAATTTCTACATCGGAATTTGCCTGAATAATAATGCCGGTACCTCTTGGAACTTCGCCTACTATATTTCCTTCTGGAGCAAAATTATCAGTATTATTTCCGATCGAGCGATTGCTAAATACTCTCACGTGATGCCCCCCTTGTTGAGGTAGTCCCGGTAGGTCAAAAACTAATATGCCACCGGTATTATTAGTAGCAATATTGTTATAAACATCTGCATAGTATGAGTTTTCAATTTCAATACCAGCGACATTAAATTCAGCTCTGCTATTTCTAACAATGATGTTTTGTGATTGCCCTACGTAGATCCCTGCATCTGATGCGCCTATTGCAACACAACCATCAATCAGCACATTTGTTGACTCAACAGGGTATAGACCATAGGCTCCATTTTTCGCGCTGGGCCCATTTGTCCATTCTGTTTTAACTCTTAAAAATTTTATATTAGTAACGCCCTTTACCTTAATCGCATCACCTTTGGCATTTTGTATAGAGAAATCTTGAAGGGTTACATTATCTGAGGTAACACTAAGCCCCTGAGCTCCACTTTGCTGATCAGCAAAGTTAAGAATGGTCTGGTCCATTCCCTCTCCCTCAATTTGAACTTCCTCAACATCTAGAGATAGAGAGTCTTGAAGATAAAATATTCCTGCTGTCAGCCTAATGACGTCACCAGGTTCGGCTAAGATCAGAGCTTCTTGAATATCCTCATAGGCATTTTCAGATGGCTGAA
>Ga0066846_10001279_pt1 | contig 12012 bp, 7 predicted proteins | sample ETNtaG_33_FD_65489 | JGI IMG/M metagenome (GOLD analysis project Ga0066846, IMG submission 65489) | Marine microbial and viral communities from oxygen minimum zone, Eastern Pacific Ocean - ETNP201310SV76 | ecosystem: Environmental > Aquatic > Marine > Oceanic | place: Pacific Ocean: Eastern... | reverse complement strand
TATTATTTTTCGTGGGTTTATTCATAACAAATCACCTTTTCTTTAAAATCTGTATAATTCTAGTTTACTAAATTATACTATATGACACCAACCTCAATTAAAAGTTAAAATATTAATTTTTATAATTCTAAGTACCCACCCATCGAGTCATGAGACTGACCTAAATCCACAAACAAAAAACCCCACAAAATGGGGCTCTTGATTAAATCCTTTGGATGGGGGTTATTTCAATAACACCATCTTATTGGTCTGCACAAAGTCTCCAGCTTGTATCTGATAAAGGTAAACACCTGCACTCACTGGTTTACCATAATCATTGGTAGCATTCCATATCACTGATTTAAAACCAGCGTCCTGGGTTTGGTTTACCAGTGTCCTTACTTCCCTACCCATTATATCGTAGATGGTAATACTCACAAGACTGTTTTCTGGCAAATCATAACGTAGTGTTGTGATTGGGTTGAAAGGATTGGGGTAATTCTGATCAAGATGAAATGATTGGGGAATTGTCCCATTTTCATTGTCAATTGAAACTGGTGCGAACGTATGTTGGGCAATGAGTAATCCTCCATCACCATCGGCGATATATACAAGACTATCTCTTGGGGCTACATCGGCACAGTAATCAATGGTAGAAAAAGTACTGATTAGGGTCGGGTTTGTTGGATTGGATACATCCACCACCTTCATCCCTCCGCCTTCTTTGGCAATATAGAGAAGATCACCATCCTCTGACATTCTGAAATTCCAACCACCAGGATTCCAGACTCCCACAGTTTGAGGGCTTGTTGGATCAGTAATATCGAGGACAAACAAACCATTATCACCAAGGACATAGGCATGATCCTCTCTGACGATGAGGCTGTTTGACCAGGCATAATCATTAGAGCCTGTCCAATTTCCAACTTCATAGATATTGTTTGGGTCAGAGATGTTCAATACTTGCAAATATTGTAGAGCGTCTGAAAAGCTACCGCCATTATTGAGATTTAGCAAATATGCCAGGCTATCTACAACCACAACATCTCTAGCCCAGTCCAGGGCATCAAAATGACCAAGCTCAACAGGATTTTCAGGATTTGAAACATCAACAATGTACAAGCCCATGGCATTGAATGAGATATAACATTTACCGTCTTTTACATCTACACCATGTGGATATACTCCACCAGTAGAACTTCTGATGAATTCACCTGCAACCGTGGCTTCAAATGGGCTCGATATATCTACGATATGTATCCCATAAGATCCTGTTACGTAAGCATAATCCCCGAAGATCCTTACTTTTCTTCCACTTCCATCAAAGCCTACATTTCCAATAATTGAAGGGTTATAGGGGTCAGCCGCATCTACGATTGTTAAATCGTTTGACCAGGCTGCGACGTAGACAAAATCGTCTTTATAATCTACACCAAAAGCAGCTCCACCTGTATCCAATTGGGAAAGAAGAGTGATTTCTTGTGCCTGAGTTGCGTTATGAAACAAAACATTCAGAATGATGAACAAGAACGTTTTTTTTATATGGTTGAGCATTTTTTCTCTTTCAGTCCAGTGAGGTCGGATGAACTTCTAATCTTACCGCCAAGACCATCGACTATTTTGATGTTATTTGTCTTACATACAACGGTTTCAGGTACTTCACCCGTATGTCTGTCACCACCATTAGCGAAAATATTTGGTTTAATTCTCTCAAGTGATGCGCATACACTTTTGTCCTGATCAATTGACAAGAACACTTCATCTACGATTCCAAGAGCTTTTACAATTTCAACTCTATCTGCTTCGTCCATAAATGGTTTGCCTTTCTTTAGAATGCACTGATGGTTGTTATTTACAATAACTACAAGTTTGTCACCCAATTCTTTTGCTAACTTTAAATATTCCAAATGTCCCACATGAATTGGGTCAAAGTATCCACTAACTGCTACTCGTTTGTCATTCATGAATTTAATTATTTCCTTCTTTAATCGTTTTCAACTCTATCTATATTATTATTCCAAAATGTATTAACACCAGGTCTTCCTCATCGATATTCTCAAGTTCGTGGCACTCCCCTGATTCGACCACGGCACATGTACCAGGTCGAAGATCATGGGTTATCCCATTAATTGTTATCAATCCTCTACCCGACTGCACCATAAAAACCTCACCCATATCAGGATGACTATGTTTCATTACCTTTTCTCCTGACGGAAAAACCGACTGAGCCAATTGAGTTATATTTCCGAATTCATGATTTGCAAGCCAAACCCGTTTGTTGATTCGTTCGTTATGGGAATTGGACTGTGACGAAATATCCTTGAGGTTTAATAGTTTCATTGGCAAAGTTCCCAGTATTATTCTTCGTAATGTCGAAAATCTTTATGGTTATGAAGATGCTTCCTGGCGTATTTAACACTGGTGAATCCCCCCAGCACCTTCCGGCCACGTTTAGTCTGGAAAAATGGATGATTTTTTGTAAGCGGTGGATATTTTTTCAATATCTGGTCAAATTCCGTCCGCACTTTCTGAACCTGTTGATCCTCCGAATTGGTAACATTAATATAACCATATCCATTGCGACTGTCACCGCAATCATAGAAACGGCCTCTGGGCATGTCCAGGATCGGATTAACTGCCTCCAGCAGGTATCGTTTCGTCCGGACAAGCTGGCTGGTACCGATGGTGCTGTATATAAAGTCGCGGTGCTGGTCGGTTTCACCACTGAAGAATGGTTTTAGGCTGGTACCATCAACCCTATAATCCTGTGGCAACTTACCGCCGGCATAATCCAAAAGGGTCGGAAGTATATCAGTCAAGTCAGTTAACTCAGCTGTTAAACCGCGCTTTTTTACCGGACCTCCATAGGCTACAAAAGGTACCCGGCAGCCTCGTTCAACCGCCCTGGATTTCGCCGTCGAACCGGACCCATTATCAGAACAATAGATAATGATTGTATTTTCCAGTAAACCCAAATCCTGCACTTGCTGGATTATCCGGCCTACCAAAACATCGATATATTCATTCATACCCTGGAAACGAGCAGCGTTTTCCTCAGAATCAACGCTCTTTTGTATTTCTCCTATGGATCCCCGTTTCGGAGTTGTCGATGGACCTACCCGCGTTCCATGGGGCGCCACCATTGGATAGTAAGCCAGGAAGGGCTGATCTTTCTTACGTTTGACAAAATCGCAAATGAAATCTGTAAATATATCCGGACCAAAATCGTCTGGTTTTGTATCCAGCAGTTTATGGTTTTGCACAATGCCAGGATGCCAGTAACGGGCTGTAGTATTATCATTCTCCCAGCCACCCTTATATTCTTGGTTCCCGGATAACTTTCTGATTTTGCCGATCGACTCCCACAAGCAGTATTCATCAAAACCACCCTCTTCCGAATATGGAGTTCCTTTTCCAAGATGCCATTTACCAGCAATTGCGGTAGCATAACCGTTCTGTTTCATCAGCTTGGCAAAACTGTAGTGATACTTATGCAGATCTTTGGTTTCACCATTTTGGGGAACATAGAGATTATTATGATAGAATCCGGTCTGATTAGCATACTGACCGGTCATTATCATCGCCCTAGTCGGGCTGCAGATTGCACAGGCCCAAGCCGTCTGGAATTGGACACCTTCACGCGCCATAAAATCAATATTGGGCGTTTTGACAGAATCATTACCGTAGCATCCATATAGATCAGGACTCACATCATCGGACATTATCAGAATAATATTGGGAGGTTTTCTTTTCCTCCCCGCGATGGCTGAGTGAGCAATTTGCGGAACTGTCAGAGTAGCGGCTCCGATTCCGGCAGTTGCTAAAAATTGACGTCTGGTAATTTTCATGGTGCGATATCTTTTACTATTTTAATAATAAACATTTTTTCATCTGCACTCCATTTTCAGATTCCAGCCTGATGAAATAAATACCTGTACTGATTTCCACCGGATTCCATTCGATTATGTGGTGTCCATCATCCATGGATTTATTCAGAATTGTATTTATTAATTTCCCGGTAATTGAATGAACAGACAAGCGGATTTTCTGGCGGTGATTCAGATTAAACCTGATTTGAGTGCGGGAATTAAAAGGATTGGGATAATTTTGCTGAAGATGAAAAGCTTTTGGCAATGTTTCACTGTTTCTTTGTTCATCAACATCAACCGAATCTGAACTTACGTCCCAGGTGACACCCGGCACCCAGTTTTCCCCACCATGCTCGTAAGCACCTATATCTGGTGTGCCGTCGATAATCCCTTCCGTGATCCCATCAATAAATACACCTGCATTGATCAGGTCTGAACCTGTTTGAGGAAAGAAGTCGAAATTCTCAGGGTCGGTTAGCTGGTCCTGCAGTTCCAAACCGCCTGAGTCACACCCATTCCAATTATATTCATAGATGCCTGGAATCGGTTCATCCTCATCGAACTTCGCACCTGAAATGCAGATGGCAGCGTTGTTTCTGGTATTTGCATGCTGCATGCCGCCGCCAATTCCACGGATGACTATATCAGGATAACTGCTTGAAAAGCATGAATTATTATAAGTCTGATGATAATCTCCTTTTATACGCAATCCCAGATTGGTGGTATTCCAGGTTACATTGTGATGAATCAGGCCGTTGGTGCTGTAGCCTCCTTCACCGTGTTCAAACTTGCCGTCAAACCTGATGCAGTATTTCTGAGTATCATGCAACCAGTTGTAGCGTACAACAGAACCGTTCCTTGAATTAGCACCGATCTGAATATTGGCGCCGTCTGACTGCATCAGTCCACAGTTATAAAAATGGTTTAATTCAACCAGGATCGGATGCCCCTCAGAATAACTGCCGCTTCTGTACGTACTTGCGTTACCGGTTGTATGCACCGTATTTCGACGAAATGTCATCCCTGGAGCACTGATCGTGTGGATAGAAAAGCTGTTATTGGAATAATTGGAACAGCTGTAATCGATATGATGGATCAAATTGTCTTCGATAATATTATCCGTTCCCTTCATCTGAATGGCGGGACCATCTGTGTACGCGATCTCACATCGTGTGATACGATTACCGGCAATCTCTGACGCTGAATTGATAAAAGCAGTGATATCCGTATCATCTGATTCACCCAGCATGCGCCTGGAATAGCTGGGATATAAGAGCTGACTGTTCTGCAGCGTAATATTATGTGAGGATTCAGCTTTGAGTGTAGTACCAAAAAACCCAAGATTATCTACTATTACATGACTGGAGTTCACGATCTGCATGGCATATGATTGAACTTTTCCTCTGATGTCTCCACCGGAAGGAGTGACACCTCCCTCAAGCCATACGTATAATTCTCCCGTTGCAGGATCATAAAACCACTCATTGGGCTGATCCAGCAGATCAAGATGACATTCCAGCATATAGCGGTGTTTCGGCCAGTTATCCTTATAACCATTACTCTCAACAGATTCATAATTGAAATAGTCCTGTCCGACAGCGTGATTTTGTACAACACGGGTCCAGGATTTCCAGTTGCCCACATTCAGCACTGCCATAGCACCTGTGAGATCCATATTCAGAGCAGCAAGGCTAAGACCGTCATGCGGTTCATCGTATTGGAGACCATTCTGGTCAAGTGGTCCCCCATGTCCCCAGAACTCCTCATCATTCCAGAGAGAATTATCCTCCAAGTTCGCATTCGGCCAACGGGCGGAAATCAGCATTCGGTTTTCTTCGAACAGCTGCCAGATATCAAAATCTATCGTAGTTTTATAGATGTTTCCATCATGGACAGTCCAGGCACTGGTTATGGGGATAGTACCGTCAAGTATGACAGGCTCATCCTGGTAATTAGTAAAAGTAATCGGGTCAGATGAAGTGCCATGTAAATTATTGATCTGTATTTCTTCGTGATAAGCTCCTCCTCGCAGATAACAGTTATCACCGGATTGCATCAAATCAGCAGCATGCTGAATTGTCTGGAAAGGGGTTTCGATTGTACCACTGTTATCATCGGAGCCATTGGGTGAAACATAATAATCAGTGGCACTTAATAGAGATACTGAAATTATTAACACTAAGTAAAGAATCATTTTTTCGTTAGCATATTGATAATAATTTATTGTGCTTATGGGAAATCACTTAAGCAAGATCATCTTTCTAGCCACACTATAGTCACCAGCAGTAATCTGGTAGATATATAGACCTGCACTCACAACCTGTCCACTCTGGTCAGTGCCATTCCAGCGGATTGTATGATAACCGGCTTTCTGTACCTGATTTACCAGTGTGGTTACTTCACGTCCCATCAGATCGTAAACAGTCATTACAACCATTGATTGCTCAGGCAGGCCATAGTTCAATGTCGTAACCGGATTGAACGGATTCGGGTAATTCTGATGTAGTGCAAACTCAGTCGGAATGAATTCTTCATCTACGCTCAAGGATGTGCCGTCCACCAGAACGAACCGCGGGCCGTTATCTGACAGCACCGTATCCGATCCGGCTATTGCGGCCACATTCCACTTGAGGACACTGTTATCGCCGCCGAGATCTACGAGATCTTCATTAAAATCTTCGTAAAACACAACAATGCTCGTTTCCGCCATCGTACTGTCGTGTTTGACGGTGTCCAACAAAGTCTCACCGGAATAGACGATGTGGCCGAACTTGGCGCGGTACATCACCGCATCACCATCAGGATCAGCCGATGATTCCCACACAAATACCACAGAGTCGGTATACAGGTTTTCAAACGTGAGCGAAATCGCCAGGGAATCAGACGGCGACGTTAGGCTCGGAGCAGATGGGGCGCTGTCTTCCTCTTGGAGATCTTCATCATCATATAACGTGAAATTGGGAATGTCACTGGCTACCCATTCTGCACCAGTTATAGTCCCATCGCTTTCATAATTACCTAAATAATCAGCAGTAAGATCATTTACAGTGCTACCTGAATTCTCATTGAACTTATAGTAAGCCTGCAGATTTGAAATATTAGGATGTAAACTTGTCAACTCTCCGTCGCGCCAGGCAAAGACAGTAGCAGTATCTAAGGCCGTGTTCCAGATCCGTACCTCATCAAGACTGCCGGTATAGGACTGTGCAGAATTCGTTTCAGCCTTACGTCCCAATACGAAAGTGTCATTCGTGTTGTCGCCATTAAGATCTGATAAGGTGTCGATAGGTTTAGTCGCACAAGTCCCGTCAACACAAACCCACAAAACATCATCACGGTCAAACACAACCGCACAGTGATGCCAATCGCCATCACTTACGACCGTTTCATTTTGCTTAGCCTCACTTGTCGTACCATCACTGAAACTAGCTCTTATTTTCCCATTGCCAAGAATCCAGATGGAATAGCCATCATCCGAAGTTGTCGTGCCACCGTTTCCAACAATTCTCTTGACTCCACCAGCACTGGTTTTAAACCAGAATTCAACAGTCAGATCGTGAATACCCAGCTGCAGCTCGGGATCATTCCCACAATCAATATAATCTTCATTAGCAGCTGTAAAGGAAAGTGCAACATTGTCATCCCCGTTGGTTGATGAGTTCACAGTCACAACAACATCGTCACTATCTGTCAATTCACCATTGCTGACGGTAAGTGTAAAAGTGAAAACGCCGATATTGAGATCATAGTCAAATGACACATCTGTCGAAACTACTGTGCCATCAAGCGTCCAGGAATATGTGAGAGCATTACCGTTAGGATCGTAAGAACCGGAACCATCCAGCGTCACAGTTGCACTTCCATCTTCATCACTCATCGTTACGATATCATTACCAGCATTTGCCACTAAAGCACCCAGATCGGGCGGAAGCTGATATGAACTTACATCCCAAGTGACACCCGGTGTCCAGTTTTCACCTCCGTATTCATAAGCACCCAGATCGGGAGCGTTTCCTATATAGCCATCAGTAATTCCTTCAACATGCATACCAGCATCAATCAGAGTGAAATCAGGATTTGGCCGAAAGTCATATTCGTCGGGATTGTAATCTTCAACATTCTCATAAGCAGGTGGAGATATCAAAAAATCTCTTACATTACCGCCCGTTTCATACCCATTCCAGTTGTGGTCATAAATGCCCGGTACCGGATAATCCTGACTTGAATCTTGCCTATGGCCTGCTATTTTATCGGCAGCGTTATTGCGTGTAATGGTGCCTTCATTGCCGCCTAGATCGATAAGAATGACAATACCATTTTGTTCTGTATCAAAACTTGTATTATTGTACACGTAATGATGGTGCCCCTTAACCATGTGTCCTGTCTTTATATTCCAGGAGACATTGTGATGCATTAATCCCTGAGTTCCATCTCCATCACCATCGAATCTTACACCGTATTTTGGACTGTCATGCAACCAGTTATAGCGGGTTTTTGAACCAGGTTGCTGCCCTACCATCAAATGAACAATAGCACCGTCACTTTGAAGATATCCCGTATCATACATGTCATTGTATTCTACAATGCTTAAGTCACCTGGGTTGATACCGGAGGATGCACCTGTTCTATGCAGAGTATTCTGACGAAATACATTGTTGCTTCCACCCATTCTGATGGTGGTCATTACCGATGAAAGGTCAGTGACAGTATAGTCGATATGATAAAAATAGCAATTTTCAATTGTATTATTACCTCCGTATGTCTCAATGGCACTGCCATCGGTATACCTAAAGGCACAGCGACTGACCGTGCAGTTACTGCTGCCTGTGATCAAGGTCATCTCCGGTTCCGTATCCACTACACCAAGCATTCTTTTATAGCAGCTTGGGTACAGAAAATTGCTACTGTCAACCACCATGTAATCTGAATTATCCATTTTGAAAGTGGATGCAAAAAAATGTAATCCCTTAAGCTCTATGTAATCTGAATTTTCGATCTGAAAAGAGTATGACTGAACCTTGCCACGAATGTTAAGATTATTCGGATCAGCATTATCGGGCGGCCAGAAGTACAACTCATTCGTCTCATGATTGAAAAACCACTCACTCTCCTGATCAAGAAACTCTAGTTTTTTCTCCAGGAAATAATAATGATGTTTCGTGCGATAAGCAGATTCAGGCACTGGTGCATAGGTGAAGGAATTATTCCCGGCGCCGTGGCTGTCAACAGACCTTGTCCAAGTTCTAAATGACCCAATATTCATAACCGCCAATGCACCTTCGATACTGAATGATAATGATGTTAGATCCGCACCAGAGTGAGGATCGTCCACCTCCGTCCCATTCACACTTTCATTTTCGTCACCGTGAGCCCAGTGTTCCTCCTGATTCCATATACTGCCATCCACAAATCCTGCGTTAGGCCAACGGGCCATGACCATCTCCTCTCTATCCACAAAAAGCTGCCAGACGTCTACCGTCAGCGTAGTTTTATAGATGTTTCCATCATGGACAGTCCAGGAACTGGTTATGGGGATAGTACCGTCAAGTATGACAGGCTCATCTTGGTAATTAGTAAAAGTGATCGGGTCAGATGAAGTGCCATGTAAATTATTGATCTGTATTTCTTCGTCGTAAGTTCCTCCTCGCAGATAACAGTTATCACCGGATTGCATCAGATCAGCAGCATGCTGAATTGTCTGGAAAGGAGCTCCGATTGTTCCACTGTTTTCATCGGAGCCATTGGGTGAAACATAATAATCAGTGGCACTTAAAAGAGAGACTGAAATTATTAAAACTAAGTAGAGAATCATTTTTTTCGTTAGCATATTGATACCAATTGTTCCTTTGTTAATGTGCTTATGGAAAATTACTTCAGTACAATCAGATTCAAATAATTCCATGAGACTATCAACGTGAGACTATCAATCTGTTTGAAAGTTAAAAGAATTATTCACTTTTATATTAAAAAATTAGTTTTTTTCTCTGAGTTTCTTCCAGGCAGCTATAAATAATATTATTAATACTAATATTTTCCTCATAAAATACTCATTTGTTACTTAGCAATATTTTCATCATATATATTTATATCTATTACAAAAACAGACAAGGGGCAGATAAATTATTCTGCCCCTTGTCTGTACAATCATATATATAATATGATCCAAGTTTTTACAACACGTTAATTATTTCATCAGTATCATTTTCCGAGTGACAGTTACACCACTACCGGTCAATGTGTAGAAATAAATTCCCGATGGTAGTTCAACTGCATTGAAGCTTATTGTATGTAAACCTGCGGGATAATTGCCGCTGGCAATCAGGGCAACTTCCTGGGCTAACATATTGAACACCCTTAAGCTGATATTACCGGCAATCGGTAATGCAAAGGATATCTCAGTCACAGGGTTGAATGGATTAGGATAATTCTGTGAAAGGGAATATTCCGTTATAATGATTTCATCACCAATGCCGAGAGTTGTCACTTGTGTGGAATAATTTGACGATACACCCACCGATCCACCGTTTCCATCATCTGCAGTAACCATTGCATAGATATATTGATCAACATCAGCACTGGTTAATGTATATGTATTATCAGTAGCATTCGCAATTTCCGTTCCATCATTCCCTTGATTATCGCTATCTGTGTACCAAGCATATGTAAATGTAAGTACATCACCGTTATCATCTGTCCAAACACCATCATCTACATTCAATATGTCACCTTCAACTGTAGTTCCGCTGAGTTGGGGTGCTGTGGTATTAACAGGGTCAATGTTACTGGGTAGATCCCAGCGTGGATCACCAATGGTTGAGCCATCGCTACCGGCACCGATCAGCGGTGAACCTGTTAGCAGGGTGAAATCATTTGCTGAAGCATCGGCGAATAAGGGATCAACCTGGAGATTGTGCCCCCCATCCGTCCACTGTTGGACTGGTCCACTGCCAGAATTGTACCAATTGCAGTAATCTACTAGAACAGCATCTGATTCCTGAATATTGATTACTTGATTTCCAACATCTGTTATTGTTGTGTTCATAATGGTAGATGCCGAATTCACAAACTTTAACATAATGGCATTTCTATTACCTCCGGCTATACCATGGATGGTGTTATGGTCAATAACAGCCGTGCCGTATAAACTATTATCACTCCCTTCATCCACATCTTTCATCCCAAACTGAATTGCATGATGATCCGTGTTCGATACGGTGTTGTTCGTGAACTGGATGTAACTATAAACGCCGCGCCCATGACCGGGTTTATGGTTGATCTTTGGACCGCCAAGAAGAAAATTATTAAAAACACAATTATTAATAATCAAGGTGTCCAGGACACCTTGGACATCCATTTGAGCTACTGTATCACCATCAACAATGACACCATCGTTATCAATATAATCGATACCGTCGTAGTGCCAGCTTCCATCAGCCACCACAAACGAATCCAACACACCAGTGATACTCATTGTGGCCTGACTGGCGTCACGGAAAAGACAATCAGTAAACTTCCAATTCACATCCTTATAGGCCCGGTTACGGAACATACGGGTAGGCAAGCCATGGTCGAAATCGGATTCCATGGTGAATTCAACCCCTTCCAACGTCATGCTTGCATAAGTGAAGACTAGGGTTCTCTCCAGCAACGCGAAGATTGAGTCAGTTGTGTCAGTTGAATATAAGAATGATACGATGGGTTTGGTTGCCAATCCATCGAATGCCGCAATCGTTATTGGCTTGTACACGAAAAGCGGATCATTGCTATAAACGCCTTCCTGAACCAGTACCAGCCTATCTCCTGCTTCAGCCGTGGCCAACGCAGTCGTGATCGTGTTCTCTCCTGGCTGAACAAATATATCGGTGGCCATCAAACCCGATGATGCTACTGCAAGAAAAAACACAACTATTAACGTATTTTTCATTGTTTTTCTCCTTTATTACATGTTTTGAAGTGTCTAAATATAATATATATATTTAGTATACCAAATACAATTTTGATTTCAATATTTATGAATTAAAGACCGAATCTCAATGATACGCCTAAATGGTTTTCAGTCTTGAGTACATAATTAAGATTTGTTTCCCACGAATCATAGTACTTAAGAAATCGGTACTCATAACCCAGATCAATCTGTCCGAACGGGAAAGCCACGCTGATTCCC
>Ga0066846_10001260_pt1 | contig 12115 bp, 10 predicted proteins | sample ETNtaG_33_FD_65489 | JGI IMG/M metagenome (GOLD analysis project Ga0066846, IMG submission 65489) | Marine microbial and viral communities from oxygen minimum zone, Eastern Pacific Ocean - ETNP201310SV76 | ecosystem: Environmental > Aquatic > Marine > Oceanic | place: Pacific Ocean: Eastern... | reverse complement strand
ATAAAATGAAAATACGGGTGTTTTGAAGGCACCGCCCGCTGGCCAAAAAATTGTTTATTAAAGGCAGACAATCATTTGGAACAAATCGACTGTAGACCGAATGTTTCGAGGCTAAGCAATAATGCACTTCCTTTCCTTGTGTATATTGATAATTTGTTACTTGAAGGATTTGAAAATACATTATTTGTCATAGTGGTTCTCCCTCCATCGGTGAAAACTTCCACGTTGATGAGACCTTCGATGGTCGTATCAGCGAGTACAGAGTCTGTGTTTCAAACTTGCAGGTTTTTATACCATTTTGACTAATTCACCTTTCCAAGTTTACTAAGTCGGGCCATATTTTAGCATAAAAAGCTCGTTGAATACCACGAACACTTTCTCCTCCATCAATAACAATATTTGAGCCTACACTGTAATTTCCGGCCCTAGAGGCGAGGAATATTGCTGCCCCAGCTATATTTTCTTTTTGACCTACACGCTTAGCTGGGATTACTTTTTTAATATCTTCTGTATTATCCCTTGCTACCGTATTCAAATCGGAAGGAAAATCTCCAGGGGATATAGTGTTTAAGTGAATTCCTTCCCATGCTAACCTGTCCCCTAAGTGTCTATCCAACTGTATTACCCCTGCTTTACTAACGCCATAAGCATAATTATAGTATGAATTAAGCTTACCGCAGCCGTCAATAGAAGCTATGTTGATGACATTTTTAGGGGTTTCCGGCGAACTTCCCACCCTTAGAAATGGTAGAAATTTTTGAATCATAAAAAAGATTATCTTGATGTTGAGATCCATCACTGAATCCCAAGTTTCTTCAGTAATATTCTCTATCTCTATACCGCCATCGCTAATTCCGGCATTGTTAACTAAAATATCCAGTGATTGTTCACGTTCACAAAATATTTTTGCTAGGGTTTCCACACCGTTTACAGATCCCAGATCAGCAACTATGTATTCGCATAGGCCTATTTTCGACAGTTTCTCTTGTGTTTTTTTAAGAATTTCCTCTCTACGAGCTACTATGTAAACCTTTGCCCCAAAATGTAAGAATCCTTCAGCTATCATTTCTCCAATTCCTGTGGAACCACCAGTAACTAGTGCAATTTTTCCTTCTAGAGAAAATAAGTCTTTCATATTCACCGCATTTCTAGCTAATTAAATTAACAAATAAATGTATTAGGAATTTTTCCCATTTTATTGAAAGATAAAATTTCTATCCGTTGTTTGGAATTATCTCGTTTTGTTTAAAGATTATCCGATACGTTTAGTTTTTTGGACTTGAACTAATGCTTAATTGTTTTTTTGCAAAAGTTTTAAGCTTAACGCATAAATTTACCTCTCTGTATTACAGGCTCTAACAATTTGAAATCACCTGATTCGACAATATTACCATCAGGGAAAGGTGGTTTTACCTCTAAACCAAGGCCCTCTAAAACTCTGTCATTAGTGTAATAGCAATCCATAAATTGGTGAGAAAACTGCTTCATAAATATTCCCTCAAACTTAAGTAATTTTTGAAAAATTTTTTCTTTATTTTGTTTTGGAAGATCAACAAAATTCAATTTATAAATATCTTTTGATAACTTATTTAAAGTTTTTAGTTTTGATCCAATCTCTTTTAAGAAACTAGGATTAGTTTCAATCAAATATTTCTTAAATCCCACTTCTTTTGCAGAGGGCATCTTTCCATCTGTACTTTCCGGAATCATTATATCTAGTAATGAATCAAAAGTTACTTTATCAATATTTTTAATAATTTGATCATATTTAGTTTTATTCTTTTGCATAAGCATCCTTCAATCAAAAAGATTAGAAATATTATTCTTAATATGATCTGAAATGTATAATGCCAATGCCTGAATTGTCGATGTAGGATTTACTGATGCAGATGTCACAAACAAACTAGCATCAACTATGAATAAATTTTTTACATCATGACAACGTCCCCATTCGTTTACTACAGATTCCTCAGGATTTTTGCCCATGCGAGCAGTTCCCATCAAGTGCCAACCAGCCATTCTCATAGGTGCTTCAGAATAAATTTTCCGTGCACCAGCAGCTTCCATTAATTCTCTACCTCTATCTATACCATAGGAAATCATTTTTTTACTATTTTCACTTATATCGTAATTAATCTTTGGAGCTGGGATACCATTAGAATCTTTTAATTCAGGGTCAATAGTTACTGAATTATTTATTTCAGGTAAATCCTCAAAACAAATATGGCAACTTATTTTAGACCCAAAATATTTTTTAAATTCTTCGTGGTGATTTTTCCCTAGATGTATATCGTCGTTAATTAAACCTTCCTGAGCTGTTGCAACAGGAGGAGTCCCCCGATTCATCTGCAATCCAAAACCCCTAAGAAAATTTCTATTGGTATTAGTATCACAAAATTCCTGGCTTGAAATACAACAACCTACAGGCCCTAAATGAGATTTCAAATCTTGATCAAAAAATCCTTCTACTCTTCCCCATGGGTGAAGCATCAGATTTTTTCCTACATAACCCGAACGATTAGCTAGACCATCTGGAAAATGTTTAGAAATAGAATTTAACAACAGTCTTGGCGTACCTACTCCATTACATGCGATAATTACTACTTCCGCCCTTTGCCTACATTCAGTTCCTTCTTCATTATAATAAATAACTCCATTTGCTAAACCATCATTGTTAATTGTTATTTCTCTGACACGACAATTAGTTTTTAGCTCAACCCCTTTTTTCCTTAAAGCAATTGGCCAATATGTTACATCTGCAGTTGATTTAGCACCTTGAGTACAACCTGAAACACATGGGCCAAGATTAATACATTTATCCCTTCCATTATATGCTTCACTAATAATTGCTACATCCGGTGGCCACCAATGCCACCCTAATTTATTAAAAGCTCTTGCCATAATATTCCCCATTTCCCCCATAGGAATAGGAGGTAAACGTGCTTTTTTTGGGGGGTAGGCTGGATCACCTACTAAGCCCGATACTCCAATAATGCGATCATTCAAATCATAGAATTTTTCTAATTGAAAATAGTCAATAGGCCAATCATCAGCTACACCATCTAGAGTTTTAACTTTGAAATCAAAAGGGTGAAATCTGGGAAAATGTGCAGCATATAAAATTGAACTACCACCTACGGCATTGAAGTTAGCAATAGAAATTGGTGAATTTTCTGTATCATTAATAGGATAATCAGATTTAAGTTCACGTACATTAGGGCTTATTGACATTTCCGTATTTAATAGTCTCTCCCAATTACGAAAATTTGAAGGGTAATCTTTTTGCTTCATCCAATCTCCTTGCTCCATGCACATGATACGTGTTCCCGTATCTGCGAGACTCCAAGTAGTCGCAGCACCAGAAGGCCCTGCTCCAATAACTAGAAAGTCAACTATATCTTCAGCCATATTAAATACCTATTAAGAAATATTAGTTTAACTAAGAAATGATTTTTTCTTTTGTAATACTAGCTTGTATAATAACCACAATTAATAAGAAAGCCCCCCTTACAACCTGCTGCCAATGTACAGTTAAACTGACATAACCAAGTCCATTTTCAAAATTAAGTATTGTATAAATTAAACCTAGAATTAAAATTCCAGGAACAATACCCAAGATAGATCCTTTCCCTCCAGTTAATAAAGTTCCTCCAACTACTACTGAAGCAATTGCAAATAATTCCCAACCAAGTCCTTCAGTAGGTTGACCTGCACCAAATTGTGAGGCGAGGATAACTCCTGCTAAACCTGATAAAGAGCCAGATATAATATAAACTATTAATATTGTTTTTTTTACTGGAAGACCCATTAAATTGGCGGATTCATGACTTTCTCCAACTGCTAGGACATAACGACCAAATGATGTTTTTCTTAAAACAATGTCGCTTACAATTATAGCTATAATTGCTACTATTATTGGATTATAAATTCCAAAAATAATTTCTAAAAACCAACCCAAAATACCTGAGTTTTCTGCATCGACCCATTCGGGTTGATAATCATAAAATACTGAGCCTTGCCCAAAACTTGTAAATAAAGTTTCATAAGAAACAGGCAGATTAGCTGGTTGCCCCCCTAAAACAATACCTGTTATCAATAATGCCATGCCTTTTGCTACTAAAAGCATTGCTAATGTTGCAATGAAAGGAGCAATATTTAACCTTGTAATAACAAGTCCATTTATTAGCCCAGCAATTGTTCCAGCTAAAACACCTCCAATAACTCCAGGGATTAAACCATATGGGCTTAATATCGCAGCAACTACACTACCTAACGCAGCAACTGTTCCCACTGATAAGTCAATACCTCCAGTCATAATTACAAAGCACATTCCAATAGAAATCAGGCAAAACATAGAATTATATTGAAGTACAGTTAAAATATTGTAACTTCCTAAAAAATTTGGATACCGTAGCCCTGCAAAAATTAATATCAGTACTAGAGCTAAAGTTGCAGCAAAAGGTGCTGAGAATTTGAGATTAATTTTCATTTGTAGATTTAAAATTTTGTAACCAAACGGATAAAATGATAAGTATTCCTTTACAAACTAATACAGCAGCATCAGGTACTCCATTCCCAATTAGGGTATAACCCACCAGTTGAATGATTAACGCACCTATTATTGTTCCAAATATTGACGCTTTGCCACCTGATAGAAGGGTCCCTCCTATAACAACTGCTGCAATTGCGTCTAATTCAATTAAATAACCCATCCACATTGCGTCCGCTGCTGAATTCATTGCTATACTATTCAATCCTGCTATAGCACAGCAAAAACCTGAGAAGCCATAAACAAAAAGTTTCACCCTCTTAACCGGAATACCTGATAATTGTGCGGCTTTTTCGTTTCCTCCAACTGTTAATATTTGTCGACCTAATAATGTTTTATTTAATATGTAAATTGAAAAAACAGCTATAAATGCCATATAATATATTTGAAATGGAACTATAAGTATTCTAGACAATGCTATGGTTTGAAATTCTGGAACTTCAAAAAATTGGACATCACCATCAGTTAAAACCTGTGCTATTCCTCTTCCTGCAATGAATAAAATAAGTGTTGCAATAATAGGTTGGATACCAAATTGATTGATTAACCAACCATTAAAACAACCAAAACCAATAGTAATTATTATAGGGAATATAATAGCAACAGTTATCCGGAGATAGAGATCATCGATAGGAAATAAATCTTTTAGTAAAATCATTGCAGACAAAGTACCTGCTATTGACATTAATGATCCAACCGAAAGGTCAATCCCTTTAGTAGCTATGACAAATGTCATACCTAATCCAACTAAGATTATTGGAGTTACTTGAGTTAGATTAATTGATAGTGCTTGTAAAGTTGCAAAATATGGCGTATAGAATAAATTAAATATTATCAAAATTAATAGAGCTAATAAAATTCCATGCTTTCCAAAATTTCCTATTAAATTATTCATTTTGAGCACCAGCCATAACTTTAATAATATCTGATTCTATAATATTCTGATCCTCATATTTTGAGACCGAATGACCGTTCCTTAAAACAAATACTTTGTTAGCTCCTTCTATAATTTCTTCAAGTTCTGAAGAAACCATTAAAACTCCTAAACCATTTTCTGCGAGCATTAAAATGATTTTTTGAATTTCAGCTTTTGCTCCAACATCAATTCCTCTAGTCGGTTCGTCTAATATTAATAGTTTAGAATTCATACACATCCAACGAGCTAAAATAACTTTTTGTTGATTACCTCCTGAAAGTTCTTTAATTGGTTGCTCAGGACTAACACATTTAATACCAACTTCATTAATATATTTTTGAACAATAATATCTTGTTTTTTAGTGTCAATAATACCTGCTTTCGAAAGTCTTGGAAGTAAAGCTAAGGTTAAATTATCCTTTACTGATAGTGAAGGTATGATACCTTCTATTTTTCTATCTTCAGGGCAAAATCCAATTCCAGCCTTGATTGCAGATAGAGGATTATTGATTTTTTTATCCATAAATTTAATTGTTCCTCTCTCGGGCTTATCCACACCAAAAATTAATCGTGCAGATTCTGTCCTTCCTGAACCAAGTAAACCAGCTAAACCAACTATGTCTCCATTGTTAACATCAAAGCTTACATTTTTAACTTTTTTCCCATATTTCAATTTATGTGCAGATAAAATGTTAACACCATTGTTATTTACTCTTTTATTAAAAGCAGTAACACCCATTTTTTTTACATCTTCTAAATCACGCCCTAGCATACCTGAAACAATTTCTAACTTTGTGGTTTTATTTTTATATTTAACATCAACAGTTTTTCCATCCCGCATAATAGTGACTCGGTCGCATACATACATTATTTCATCAATGTTGTGGCAAATAAAAAGTACTGAAACACCATTATTTTTTAACTTTTTCATTATTTCAAAAAGAATTTTTACTTCTTTTTCATCAAGTGATGATGTGGGCTCATCCATTACAACAAGCTTGGCTTGAAATGAAATTGCTCTTGCAATAGCAACCATCTGTTTAATAGCAGTAGAATATAGTTCCAGAGGAATTTTGACATCTATTTCTTCATTTATAAAACTAGAAATTAATTTTTCAGTTTCACTATGCATCAACCTCCAATTCAAAAAACCAAATCTATTTTTAATTTCTCTTCCTAAAAAAATATTTTCTGTTATTGATAAATACGTACTTAAATTAATTTCCTGAAAAATTGTACTTATACCAAATCGTTGTGCTTCCTGTGGTGACTTTACATTCCACATGTTATTATCAAAGATAATTTCCCCATTATCTAAGGAATATGCACCATTTAATATTTTTATTAAAGTAGATTTGCCAGCTCCATTTTCTCCGACTAAACCCATTATTTCACTTCGATTAACCTCTATATATGCATCCTTTAATGCACTAAAATTACCAAAAGATTTTGAAATATCTTTCATAGAAAGAAGAAATTTATTTAGTTCTATATCCATGCATAATATTTGGGGAATAATTTATTTAGATTCCTTGAAATTTATATAGCACACTTTACGAAAATATGTATCTTTCCAGAGTTTTTTCAACACCATCGGACCAGATACTATCCAACGCATCCGAAAAACGCTCCCTGAAAACATGATGTTCACCAAGATCACCAAAAATTTCTTCCATTCCAAGAAAAACTAGTGGATTACCTCGTGCTTCAAGTGAAGTTTTTCGTAGTTTTTCTGAGTTGTTCTCTTCCAGAAAAATGGACTTCCCTGATTCAGTTTCACCGTAGCAATAACGGCACCAGAGTGCGATTTCCAAGGCAAGGCCACGAACATCCAATCCCAGATTCAAACGATCCCTGATGGAAGGCAGGATGAATTTAGGTTGCCGATTAGAACCATCCTGGCAGAGCCGAGGGATCGTATCGCAGATATCCGGATTCGAGAATCTTTCCTGGATCAATTTGAAGTAGCCCATGAGGTCTGTTTCAGGAACAGGTGGAATTAAGGGAATGATTTCTTCCATTTCCACTTTCTCTAGAAATCTTTTAATCAAATCATTCGACATTGCGTCATGGACAAAATGAATGTCAAGCAATGCAGCTGGGTATGCAATGGTTGCATGCCCACCGTTAAGGATGCGGATCTTCATCAACTCAAATGCCGATACCTTATCTGTAAAGGTCACTCCAACTTCCTCAAAAGCAGGACGCCCCATAGGGAAGTGATCTTCTAGAACCCATTGCCTAAAAGGCTCACAAAAAACCGGCCATTTGTCTTCAATGCCAAAATTTTTAAGTAATTTATCTCTTTCTCGTTCAGTAGTAGCTGGAGTAATCCGGTCGACCATTCCATTTGGGAAAGCAACTTCTCCTTCAATCCATCGAGCAAGATCTGGGTCTATCATATTGGCGGCCCCTACGACTACTTTTTTAGTTACATCTCCGTTTCCAGGCAGGTTATCGCAGGACATCAGAGTGAATGGAGGAACACCCGCCTTGCGGCGTTGCTTTAAACCTAGTACCAATGCACCAAAAACACTAATAGGCTGATTTGGATTTTCAGCATCGACGACTATTTCTGGACATTCTTGGTCGAACTCTCCAGTAGCAGGATCGATAAAATAGCCACCTTCCGTTATTGTCAGTGAAACGATCCTAGCCCAGGGAGAACTCAGGGCATTTACTAGTGAACTGTTTCCTTTTTCAACTGGGAGAAAGTCTACAATGGGGCTTGTGACTCTGGCAGTGTTTTCTCCTGGTTGTAGTTCTACAACCGTTGTTAAAAAGTCCTGTTTCTGAAGAGTTTCTCTTATCTTTGAGTCATGTGGACGAACACCAGACCCGACGATAGCCCAGTCCAAGTCAAGGCCCTGATTAAAGAGATCATCCATATAAAGAGATTGGTGGGCTCTGTGAAAATTACCGTAACCGATATGGATAATGCCTGGCTCGAGGTCATTGTACTTATATTGAGGACGACTGACATGATCAGGTAAAGAACCCAGTGTCTCCCGAGACAAAACAATACTCATGAAATTTATCCAGATGAATTCTGTAAGGAATTTATCATAATTCTTTTTTGTTCTGTAATTCGTAATGACTGAGGTTGATGCTCCATTTTTTAACTCATCCAGTTTCCACCGTCGACATTAAGTGTTTGGGCGGTGATATAATTGGCATCTTCCGAGGCAAGAAAAACTGCAGCACCTTCTATGTCTTCAGGAAGGGCCATGCGTCCAAGTGGAACTTCTTCTCCAACTAGGCGTTTTTTCTCGCCGATTTCCCTGTTTTCATAATGAGCGAAGAGACTGTCCACAGTTTCCCACATGGGAGTGTCAACCACTCCAGGTGCAATTCCGTTCACATTTATTCTGTAGGATGCTAAAGCTAAAGCAGCAGACTGAGTATAGCTTAAGACTGCTGCTTTGCTAGCACAGTAATGAGAGACCAGTGCTTCTCCACGGCGTCCGGCCTGTGAGGAAAGATTGATAATCTTACCATTAATTTTCTGTTCTACCATTTTGGAAGCTACCGCTTGCATCATGAAGAACATGCCTTTGACGTTGACTTCGAAAATACGGTCGTAACTTTCGCGGGTTGATTCCAATAACGGGGCCATTTCGAAAATAGCAGCATTGTTGAAAAGAATATCAACCTGATTGAATGACTCAAGTGTAGAATTGATAACATGCTCTATGTCAACTTGTAACCTTACGTCCATTTGTATATGAAATGCACTCCCTCCAATATTCCTAATTTCTTTAGCGGTTGATTCTGCCAGTTCTCCTTGAATATCAGTTATGACACACTTTGCGCCTTCCCTAGCATAACGCAAGGCTACAGCACGTCCTATTCCTCCTCCGCTTCCTGTGATGATTGCCACCTTATTTTCAAGCTTCATTTTTTTTTAATCTCATTTAACAGCACCAAATGTTGGACCTCTAAAGAGCTGTTTCTGACTAAACCAGCCAAGTACAATCACCGGTGCAATAGCTAGGGTAGAAGCTGCCGAAAGTTTTGCCCAAAATAAACCTTCAGGACTGGAATAAGAAGCAATTTATTTGGTTATATATCCATGCAAAATATGAATTATATGAGCTTTTAATGTATTTAGAATTATTTTCAACTATAACTTTTACAAATTTTCCCCCTCAGAGCGGACATACCCGTTCTGGGGGGATTATTAATTTAAAATGCTTCAGGAAGATAGTCTTCAGCTTTCCAAGCTAAATCACCATACTTATCTCTGACCCATTTCGGATTATCTCTAGTAAAGACCCTATCAATGTTTCCAACAATTGTAGGAATCTTTTCACCATCAGCCAATCGTTTGATCAATTCAAATGCTTTTGGTCCAAATTTTGGACTACATTCAACACAGACAATCGCTTTTCCAGACATAACTGCTTTTGCTGCGTCAACAGTACCATCAATAGTAGCAAGCATTACATCTTTTCCTGGAACTTTACCTGCAGCTTGCAGTGCTGCTATTGCCCCCATTGTCATCTCATCATTATGTGAATAAACTAGATCAGCTTCTGGGTGAGATTGATACAAAGTTTCAAAAACTTGTCTACCTTTATCTCTTGCAAAATCACCAGATTGAGATGCCACTATTTTCATTCCTGGATGAGAACTAATTGCTTGTTTAAAGCCTTTTCCTCTATCTATCGCTGGGGAAGATCCTGTAGTTCCTTGCAATTCAATTATTTTGGCATTACCGTTCATTACTTTTGCGCAAATCTCACCACAAATTCTTCCTTCTTTCACAAAATCAGAACCAACAAAAGCCACATAATCCTCCCCTGCTTTTGCTAGTTTTTGATCAACATTTCTATCGATAAGAAAAACAGGTATTTTAGCTCTTTTTGCTTCTTTAACTGCTACGGCCAATGGTTTTTCTTCGCGAGGTGCTAATAAAATGACATCCACCTTTTGAGCTATCATTGATCGTACATCAGATACCTGTTTGGCCGCAGAACCGGCTGCATCAGTATATACTAAATCCCAACCATACTCAGCAGCAGTATCCTTCATGCTTTTTGTTTGAGCAAGGCGCCATGGATTATTGGATTCTGTTTGGGCAAATCCAATTTTATATTTACTTTTTTTCCTCAATTTAGGCAAAGCAGCAAAAGCATCCACTCCAAAAAGAGTTAATGATGTGATCGCTCCTCCAGTAGAAATAATGAACTTTCTTCTATCCATCATATCTCCTTTATATTGATTGTATTTGTTTTCCGTACTCATAACTATCTCCTTCTTTAGGTTTGCAAATACGCTGCTGAAACTGCAGCACGTATGGCACTACAAGCTAATGCCATACGTGTCAAAGTTTTCTAAAATAACTTTTTTGATTGTTCTAATTATTTAGTTGAATTCTATAAATCACCCATTATATCTTCATACTAATTTCATTCAAATTTTTGGGTTTAGGTTTGTATTGAGTCTAATGCTTCCCAATCAAATTCAATTCCATGGCCGGGTTGATTTTGAGCTAAAACAAAACCTTCATTTATGGACAACGGATTAATTATAAATTTATCTAGCCCGAAGCCATGTATTTCTAAAAATGAACTATTAGGTATTGCTGCCAATAATTGTATATGTAAATCATGAACGCCATGCGATGTCACTTTTAAATTATTTGACTCTGCAATCTTAGCTATCTTCATCCAAACAGTAATTCCTCCACAATTTGACACATCTGGTTCCGGAAAAGACACACCACCTGCACTAATCAAATTTTGAAATTCATAGATTGAATGAAGATTTTCCCCTGCTGCTACAGGAAGCGAACCCTCTTTTTGTATTCGAACGTATCCCTTTATGTCTTCTGGTATAGTTGGTTCTTCTAACCAATAAACGTTTAATTCAGCAAGAACATTAGAAGCTTTAATTGCTTGATCGACACTCCAACCCATATTTGCATCAACCATTAGGGGAATATCAGGTCCTAATAAGTTACGAACTTTAGATACACGTTCAAAGTCTTCTGAAAATAAACTCCTTCCTACTTTCATTTTTATTGCTTTAAAACCGTTTTTAAGATTTTCTTCAGTCTGTGCAAGTAACTCATCTAAAGAAAATTGTAAATCAATTCCTCCTGCATAAGCAGCAACTTTTGGATTACTTCCACCAAGAACAACCCACAGTGGTAAGTCCATTTTTTTACATTTAAGATCCCATAAAGCGATATCTAAAGCCGATATTGCAAATACAGGTAAACCACCTCGACCTACATAATGGAGTTGCCACCACATTTTCTGCCATAAATTTTCAATCCTATTTTCGTCCTCATTTATCAATAGTGAAGTTAGATCCTGATCAATAATATTCTTAATTGCTGCCCCACCACTACCCACCGTATAAGTGTACCCAAGTCCCTCATTACCAATTTCGTCTTGAATTCGTACACATATTATTTCAAAAGAGCTCAATTTACCATGAGTAGAATCCGTAAGAACAGTAGGCAATGGAATTCTATAATAGTTTGATATAACTTTAGATATTGTCATAATATGGTGTAATTTATTTTTTTAAAAGAATGCGTCTGAAAGTATAAGCCTTTATTTAGTTGTAAAATCGGGGTAATTTTTCTGTACATTTACAATTTCTTTGAAAATATAATTTAGATGGTTTTGTATTGCTTT
>Ga0066846_10001253_pt1 | contig 12150 bp, 9 predicted proteins | sample ETNtaG_33_FD_65489 | JGI IMG/M metagenome (GOLD analysis project Ga0066846, IMG submission 65489) | Marine microbial and viral communities from oxygen minimum zone, Eastern Pacific Ocean - ETNP201310SV76 | ecosystem: Environmental > Aquatic > Marine > Oceanic | place: Pacific Ocean: Eastern... | reverse complement strand
TCGTATTATACCATCTGCTAAACCAATCCTTGGAATAATTATTTGCTTTGAATTAGAAAATTTCATAGATCTTATATAAATTTCAGTGGCTGGTATTATTACATCAGCCCTGTCTGGATGTAATTTTAGCTTTAATACTCTTTCTTCAAATGTATGTGATTTTAAATTGTCATATATATTTTTAAGAAAATTTATTGATATTGGTTCTCCTGCTTTATTTTTTGAGATTTTAAGAAGTTTATTCGCATTTCCTCCTGACGCTATTATAAATATATTATTATAATCCTCTGTCTTTTGCTTAACCCATTTTTCATATTCAAGCCATAGTTTATTAGGTATTAAATTATTTATCATCCTAACTGTTCCTATTTTAAACGATTTACATGCAATTATGCTACCATTGTTTATTATACTTAATTCTGTGCTCCCGCCACCTACATCAACGTATAATAAATTATTATACTGAGTATATTTTTTAACAAAAACATTTGATATAATTGAAGCTTCTTCTTTTCCTGAAATAATATTAATATTTAATTGTAGATTATCTAATACTTTTTGAATGATCTTTTTAGAGTTAGTTGCCTCTCTCATAGCAGAAGTTGCGCAAATTTTGTATTTATCAACCTTGTAAATACTCATTAATATCTTAAAAGATTTTAAAGCGTTTATAAGTAATGAAATTTTTTTCTTTGATATTTTAGCGTCAACAAACACATCACTTCCAAGTCTTATAGGAACTCTTACTAGACTAATTTTGCTGTATTGTTTTCTTGTGGTATTTGAAAAAACACTTACAATTAAAAGTCTAATTGCATTTGACCCTATATCTATTGCTGCATATTTCTTCATAAGATTTCTATAAAATTCTTTCTTATGGTGATAACCTTACCGTACTCCATTTAGAGTTATCTAAAGAGTATTTGATTCTATCATGAAGTCTATTTTCTCTTCCTTGCCAAAATTCATATTCATTAGGCTTGACAATATATCCACCCCAATATTTTGGCCTTTCTATTTCTTTATTTTGTAATTGATTAACTAAATGATTAAATTTTTTTTCAAGTGATTCTCTATTAGGGACAATAGAGCTCTGATTCTCTGAGACATGAGCTGCAATTTTACTGCCATAGGGTCTTAATTGAAAATATTCATTATTAACAGCCTCCACTGTTTTTTTTGCGATTCCTTTAATTATAACCTGTCTCTCCTGAGATTCCCAAAAAAAAGTTAATGATACTTTGTTGTTATTTTTTATCGAAACCCCTTTTTCACTATTATAATTAGTGAAAAAAATAAAACCTTCATTAGAAAAATATTTTAACAAAACCACACGTCCTTTTGGAAATCCATCTTTTCCAATTGTATTCAAAAGCATTGTGTTAATTTCATGATTACTCAAATCTTGATTAAATTCCTTAAACCACTTACTAAATAGTTTAAAGGGATCTTTTGGGATAAGTTTCTCTATCAATGTATCCTTAGTATAGTTTTTTCTGTAATTACTTAAATCTTTCATATTTCAATTTTACGATGAAAATTAATTATCATCTTTTATTCTATTTTATAGGTGTTTTTTTTTGCAAGAAGGTAAATAACTGCCATTCTAATAGCTACTCCATTTTCAACTTGATCTAAAATTATTGAATATTTTGAGTCAGCTACATCACTAGATATCTCTACACCTCTGTTTATTGGACCAGGATGCATGACAATGATTTTCTTTTCTAAGAGATTTAGATGATTCATTGTCAGACCATAATGTTTTTTATATTCTCTTATTGAGGGGAAGTAACTGCTTTTCATTCTTTCATTTTGAATTCTCAACATATTTGCCACATCACACCATCTTAGAGCTTTTGATAAATCATTTTCAATTTTTATTCCTAGTTTATGTAAATATTTTGGAATTAATGTTTTAGGACCACAAACCATAATATTCGCACCTTGTAACTGTAAAGCATATATATTAGATAGAGCAACTCTGCTATGCTTTACGTCTCCAACAATCAACACATTTTTATTTTTAACAGTTCCTAATTTTTCCCTAATTGAATATGAGTCTAGAAGAGCTTGTGTAGGATGTTCATGTGATCCATCCCCAGCATTTATGATAGATGCTGAAATCTTTTCTGAAATAAAAACTGGTGTACCAGGACTAGGATGTCTCAACACAATCATATCAACTTTCATTGAAAGGATATTGTTTATTGTATCGATTAAAGTTTCTCCTTTCTTTACAGAAGATTGAAATGATGAGAAGTTAATAATATCAGCCGATAGTCGTTTTTGAGCTAATTCAAAGGAAAGTTTAGTTCTTGTGGAGTTTTCGAAAAATAGATTTGCGATTGTTACGTCTCTTAAAGATGGGACTTTTTTTATAGGTCTATTAATAATCTCTTTAAAATTATCAGCAGTCTTAAATATTAGCTCTATATCTTGAAGATTAAGATATTTTATCCCTAATAAATGTTTAACACTTAGTTCACTCATCGTTATTAACAGTTGTTATATAAGCATAATTATCTATACTCTCATTGTTCCATTCTATCAAAACCTTTTGATTTTCATAAACATCTACTTGTAGCCCTTTATAATCTGGTTGTATTGGAAGTTCACGACTAAATCTTCTATCAATCAGAATTAATAATTCAATAGATTTAGGACGGCCAAAAGACTCAATAGCAGTCAAAGCTGCCCTCACAGTTCTTCCTGTATATAACACATCGTCAATAAATACTATATTTTTATTTTCAACTGATAATATAAAATCTGTTCTGCTTGGTTCTAGTATTTTTTCATTTCTCCTAAAATCATCTCTATAAAAGGTTATATCTAACAACCCATATTTAAGGTCATCAATATGATGTTCTGATTTTAATATTTCAACTAATTTTTCACAAAGATATTTTCCTCTTGGTTGTAGACCAACCAATATAGTATCAGAAAAATCATTATGTTTCTCTATTAATTGACAAGCAAGTCTTTCTACAGTAATATTAAGCTCATTTGAATTTAGAATTATTGATTTTTTCATAGAAAATTTAATACTTAAATATAGAAAATTTAAAACATTAATGGTTAATAAAAAAAGGCCTTTCAAAATTGAAAGGCCTTTTTTTATTCTCTATCCATTTTATCTTTCAGCTCTTTCAGCTGTTCATTTGCATCACCTAATGTATTTTTAGTTTCTTTTTTTACTTTCGGTTTTGCCTTCTTCTTCCTTACAGGTTTTGATGATTCTTCCACCTTTTTATTATATGTTTGAGTGTGGGATAAAACAATTCGTTTTGAATCTTTATTAAATTCTATTATTTTAAAATCAACTTCTTCTTTAGTATTTAATTTTGAGCCATCTTCCTTAATTAGATGTCTAGATGGAACAAAGCCTGTTACATCTTCATTAAATTTTACTATTGCACCTTTGGGAACAAACTCAAAGATTTCAGATTTATGTATAGAATTTAATGGATATTCTTTTTCATATTTGTTCCAAGGATTTTCAGTTAATTGTTTATGACCTAAGCTAAGCTTTCTGTTATCTACATCTAATTCTAGAACAACTACTTCAATAGTTTCATTTGCATTACAAAATTCACGTGGGTGTTTAATTTTCTTTGTCCAAGAAAGGTCAGAGATGTATATCAATCCATCAACACCCTCTTCTAATTCAACGAAAACTCCAAAGTTTGTGAAATTACGCACAATACCTTTGTGTTTCGAATCTACAAGGTATTTTTTCGTAATATCTGTCCATGGATCTGGAGTTAATTGTTTCACACCAAGAGACATTTTTCTTTCTTCTTGGTCAAATGTTAATATTTTAGCTTCTATTATATCCCCTACATTAACAAAATCTTGTGCAGATCGAAGATGAGTAGACCATGACATTTCTGAAACATGGATTAATCCTTCCACTCCTTCTGAAATTTCAATAAATGCACCATAATCTGCAATAACTACTACCTTTCCTTTTACCACATCTCCAATTTTTATGTCATCACTTAATGCTTCCCAAGGATGTTTAGTTAGCTGTTTTAATCCTAGCTGAATTCTAGATTTATCTTCATCAAAATCTAGTATTACTACCTTTAACTTTTGATCTAATTCTACTATTTCATTTGGATGATTTATTCTTGACCAAGAAAGGTCTGTTATATGAATTAAACCATCTACACCACCTAAGTCCATGAATACACCGTAAGTTGTAATATTTTTAACAGAACCTTCCAATATTTGGCCCTTTTCTAGTTGTTTTATTATTTCTTTCTTCTGTAATTCTAAATCTGCTTCAATTAAAGCTTTATGAGAAACTACAACATTTTTAAATTCATGATTAATCTTAACTACCTTAAATTCCATGGTCTTATTAACAAATTGGTCATAATCACGAATAGGCTTAACATCTATTTGTGATCCTGGAAGAAATGCTTCTATTCCAAAAATATCTACTATCATACCGCCTTTAGTTCTGCATTTAACATAACCATTTATAATTTCTCCAGTATCATGTGCTGTATTAATTCGTTCCCAAGCCTGTATTACTCTTGCTTTCCTGTGTGATAAAATTAATTGACCTGAAGCATCTTCTCTAATATCAATTAATACTTCTACTTTGTCTCCAACACTTAAATTTTGATTATATCTAAATTCATTTAGAGAAATTACACCTTCAGATTTTGCATTAATGTCAATTATAGCATCTCTTTCAGTTATATGAACAACTGTTCCTTCTACAACTTTGTTTGTTAGAGTTTCAACAAAATTCTCTTGTACTAATTTATCAAAGTCTTTAAGTTTTTTCTCATCAACTTTCTCAATTCCTTCTTCATAATTATGCCAATCAAATTCTTTAAGAAATTCATCAGAAGATTTTTTAACTTCAGGTTTCTTGCTTTTATCTAGCTCTTCAGTTGAATCACTTTTTACTGATTTAGATTCTAATTTTTTAGGTTTAGATTTTGCTTCTTTATTATTAGGTTTAGATTCCTTAGAAGCTTTTGTTGAGTTCTTGTCTTTTTTATCTACTGAAGGATCTTCTTCAGTTTTTTTTATTTCTTTCTTAGCCATGAACTAAAATTTGTATTCTGAACAGTCCTCGATAGAATTAAGTAATTTGACTTTCAGAAGATATTAATAATTGTTTTTGCCTTTTGTCATATCGAATTATTACCAAAAGGTCTGCGAATTTAAGAATATTAAATTGAATTGCCTAATTTGATAAATCTAAAATTTAAATTTAGATTTGATCAGCTTAATAATAAAATTAAGTTGTTCTACAATACTCATTTTTGAATTATCAATAACTACTGCATCTTTAGGAATAATTAAGGGGGAATCTTTTCTGTTACTATCTTTCTTGTCACGACTGATTATATTGTCTAATATATCATCATATTTAACTTTATAACCTTCATTAATTAATTCATCAAACCTTCTTTTAGCCCTAACATCATCTGATGCTGTTAAAAAGAGTTTTAAATCTGCATTTGGAAAAACTACAGAGCCAATATCTCTGCCATCCATTACCAACCCCCCTTCATTTTTAAATGACTTTTGAATTTTAACTACATATTTTCTAATTGCAGGTATTTCTGCCACGAAACTAACGTGATTAGAAACTGCAAGAGACTTTATTTTACTTTCTAAGTTATTGTCGTTTAAATATATATCTGAAAATCCAGTATTTAGATTAATTTTATAGTCTAATGTAATCTCTGGCAATAAACTGATTAAAGCATTACTATTTTTCTTATTTAATGGGATTAATTTATTGCTTATAGCAAAATATGTAATTGCTCTATACATGGAGCCTGAATTAATATAAATATAATTAAGATGTGAAGATAAAAGTTTGGCTAGACTGCTCTTTCCAGTTGAAGCATATCCATCAATAGCAATAACAATTTTTCTCATTAATTTAGATCAAGTTGTAAACCAAGAAAACTAATATTTGAGGCACTAGAATATCTTGCGTGACTATAATTAAAACGAAGTTTGTTAAATTTAATTCCAAATCCAAATGATAACCCTGAAAAATTTTTCTCATCCACAATTCTTAACTCTTCTCCTCTTCTAAAACTATATCCTAGCCTTAAATTAAATACACTTTTTGGAAACAACTCTGCACCAACTATAACATGTCTTAATAAATCATTCATAAATGTCACCTTTTCTTCGGTAATATTTCCATCTAAATCAATAATTAGCCTTGATGGATTAGAAAGTCCTATTGGCCATTTTTGTATGTTTTCTATTGTTATGTGCCATTTTACTGGAGCATTTTTTACAAGCTGTGATATTCCTAAATCAACTTCAAATGGTAATTTTTCGTTTTTATTATCATAAGTTTTTATTTGAGTTCCAATATTTCTTACTACTATAGCCACATCTAAACTCAAATCTTCATCTTTATAATAAAAACCTATATCACTTGCAACACCTATAGAATTGTATTGTTCAAATTTTGATGTTATTAATTTAAGATTTACACCATAATATATTGGCAATTCCTTAAATTTATTCCCATACCCTACTGATAATGCAGCTTCATTTCCAGTAAAACTATTTGTAGGTTCGCCTAGTTCATTATATCCTTCAAAAGTTCCATAATTAATATATGATATTCCAAAGTGAAGAGTATTTCCTCTATTATCTAATGTATACGCATATGCAGCGCTACCATATTTGATATCACCAAAATAATTAAAGAAATTTAAGGCTATATTATTGTCCATCTTATCGCTTATTACTGATGGATTATATAAGGGCTGAGTAACATCATAATCAAAGTTTGTTATCACTTTACCACCTAATGCTAGCTGTCTTGGTGAAGAGGAAATATTTAGAAATTGATAGGTGGATTCACCGGCAAATTGTGAAACAATATTATTAGTTATAAAAAAAACTAAAATTAACAGAGCTTTCTTCATAAGAGAATTAGGTTGTTATTATATGAATAAACTCTAATTGTAATTGATTATTGTAATGTCTTGTGATTTTTAACTTTTTGGCTTGTTATAGCAATATCTATTACTTCACTCATTTCAGTTACATAGTGAAATTTTAATCCCTTCAAATATTCTTTTTTAATTTCATTAATATCCCTTTCATTTTGTTTTGATAGAATAATCTCTTTTATTTTTGCTCTTTTTGCAGCTAAAATTTTTTCCTTAATTCCTCCAACAGGCAACACCTTTCCTCTAAGGGTGATTTCTCCCGTCATGGCTATTTTTGATTTAATCTTATTTTGAGTGTACAATGACACAAGTGAAGTTAGCATTGCTATTCCAGCACTAGGCCCATCTTTAGGGGTCGCTCCTTCAGGGACATGAATGTGGACATTATATTTTTCAAACATATCAGATGATAAATTAAACTTATAAGCATTTGATTTTATATACTCAAGTGCAATTTTAGCAGATTCACTCATTACCTTTCCCAGATTCCCTGTAATAGATAATTTTCCTTTACCTTTTGAAAGTATTGATTCAATAAACAAAATATCTCCTCCAACACTAGTCCATGCTAAACCTGTTACAACACCAGCAATATCATTGTTTTCATATTTGTCTCTTTCTAATTTTGGACTTCCAAGAATCTTACTCATTTCTTCAAAAGACAGCTTTTGTTCATATTTAGTGTCTGTTGCAATATTTTTAGCACAGTTTCTTACTAATTTAGCTATTTGTTTTTCCAAACCTCTGACTCCAGATTCCCTGGTATACCCTTCAGTTATTTTTTCCAGAACAGAATTCGAGATCTTAAGATCTTTACTTTTTAGTCCATGTTCTTTTAATTGTTTAGGTAGCAAGAATTTCTTTCCTATCTGAATTTTCTCTTCAGTTGTGTATCCACTAACATTTATTACCTCCATCCTATCTAGTAATGCTGGTTGAATTGATGATAAATTATTTGATGTTGCAATAAACATTACTTTTGATAAATCATATCCTAATTCTAGGTAATTATCATAAAACTCCTTGTTTTGCTCTGGATCTAAAACCTCAAGCATCGCTGAGGATGGGTCACCAATATTTGAGCTTGCTATCTTATCAATTTCATCCAGAACAAAAACAGGATTAGATGTATTAGCCTTTTTAATATTCTGAATTATTCTTCCAGGCATAGCTCCAATGTATGTTTTTCTATGTCCTCTAATTTCAGCTTCATCTCTTAATCCACCCAAAGAAATTCTAACATATTTTCTTCCAATTGCTTCAGCAATTGATTTTCCTAATGATGTTTTTCCAACTCCTGGAGGACCATAAAGACATAAAATAGGTGATTTCATGTCATTTCTTATTTTTAACACTGCTAAATATTCAATAATTCTTTTTTTAACATCATCTAGCCCAAAATGATCTCTGTCAAGGATTTTTCTTGCCTTAATTAAATCAAACTTATCTTTACTATAACTATTCCAGGGCAGATCTAAAAGTAAGTCAAGATAATTTCTTTGGACTGAATATTCTGCAACTTGAGGATTCATTCTTTGTAATTTGCCGATTTCTTTATTAAAATGCAGTTTAGTCTCATTATTCCATTTTTTCTTTGAAGCCCTTTTTTTCATGTCTTCAATTTCAGTATCATGACTAACACCTCCCAATTCCTCTTGAATTGTTTTCATTTGTTGATGAAGAAAATATTCACGTTGTTGCTGATTTAAATCAGTTTGAACCTTTGATTGAATATCATTTCTTATTTCAAGTTTTTTAATTTCAATATTCATGTATTTTAAAGTATCTAATGCTCTTTGTTTCAAATCATTCATCTCTAAAAGCTTCTGTTTATCAGAAACTGGTAGATTCATATTTGATGACACAAAACTGATTAGAAAAGAATTGCTTTCAATATTCTTTATTGCAAAAGATGCTTCTGAAGGAATATTTGGATTTCTTTTAATAATCTCTAATGAGAGATCTTTTATTGAATCAACTATAGCTTTAAATTCAGAATTCTGGTCTCCAGGATTAACTTCTGAAATATCTTTAATATTTGCAGTTATATAAGGTTCTTCAGAAATAATTCTATCTATTTCAAATCTCTTTTTCCCTTGAATAATTACAGTAGTATTTCCATCAGGCATCTGTAGCACCTTTAGTATTTTTGCTACAGTACCTACTTTATATATTTGATTTGGCTTAGGGTCTTCAACTTTTTCATTTTTTTGAGCAACAACACCTAACAGTTTATTAAAGTTATTAGCATCTTTAATTAGTTGAATAGACTTGTCTCTACTGGCTGTAATTGGTATTACAACTCCTGGAAATAGAACAGTATTTCTTAACGATAGAATTGGCAGTGTCTTAGGCAAATTCTCTTTAATTATTTCCTTTTCATCTTCAGTTGTCATCAGGGGAATTAACTCTGAGTTTTCATCAATATCCTGAACTGACAAATTGTCAATATTAAATATATTTTCTTGCGACATTTCTATTTTATTTTCTTTATTAGTTATTTAATTTATATCTGTTATACTATTAATACGATATATATTTCAGTATATATTATTCAATATCTATGCCAATAGAAGAAATTAAGCTATTTTTTTATTTAATCTGATAAGTATAAATGCTCCTACAATAAAAAAAACAAAAAACACTAGAATTGAATTTCTCATACTACCAGTGATTTGATCAATAGTTGCAAAAAGGGTCATTCCTACTACAATACTTAGTTTTTGAGAAACGTCGTAAAAACTAAAATATGAAGTATTGTTATTTGAATCAGGGATGAATTTAGAAAATGTAGATCTTGATAGTGCTTGGATTCCTCCCATAACTAACCCCACAAGACCTGCAGCAATGTAAAACTCTGTTGAAGTTTCTACAAAATATCCGAAAATACAAATAAATGCCCAAATTATATTAAGATAAATAAGTGTTTTTAAATTACCTATTTTATTAGAAATTTTTGCACTTACTAATGCCCCTAGCATAGCTACTAACTGAATCAGTAAAATACTTAGAATAAGCCCAAATGTTTTTTCCCCCTCACCCCAGCTAATTTCAGCTTCACCAAAATATGTAGCTACTAAAATTACTGTTTGCAAAGCAATACTGTATACAAAAAAGGCTATTAAAAAAATCTTTAGAATTTGATTATTCTTTAGCTCATCCCAAACTACTTTTAATTCATGAAATCCAGAGAATATTAAATTTTTATTTTTTATAGTGGAATTATTGGCTGACCTTAATTTTTTGAAATACTTTCTCCCAGGCAAGTAATAGAAAGTATATTGACTAAATAAGAACCACCAAATACCAACCATTATAAATGACATCTTCATAGCTTTTATCTCAGCTACTACCCCATTTGAATCAACAATACCAAAAATTTCCGGATAATTAATCATTATAAGATTAACTAATAACAAAATTACACTACCAAAATATCCTAAAGCATAGCCTTTTGCACTTATCCTATCTTGTTGTTCGTGATAAGCTATATCAGGTAAATAAGAATTGTAAAACACAAGACTTGCCCAAAAGCCGATTAATGCAATAAAATAATATATTAAACTTGAATTTAGATTATCAATATCGAACCAATATAAAAGGATACATGCAAGTGATCCTGAATAGCAAAAAAGTTTCATGAAGAATTTCTTACCTCCAGTATAATCTGCTATTCCTGATAATAACGGAGATAAAAAAACTAGTATAACAAAGGCAAAAGCAGTGATATAGCTAATTAATGCAGTGTTCTTAAATGAGTATCCCAAGAAATCTATATAATCGTCAGTTATAATTCCATAAAATATTGGAAAAATAGCAGTGGAAATTACTAATGGGTATACCGAATTTGCCCAATCATATATAGCCCATGCGTTTAATAACTTTTTACTTCCTTTTTTGTATTTTTTCATATAATTAAGATACTTTTGCAGAAGGCTTAGTATAGTTTAATTAATAGGTTAAAAAGATAAGAATATATTTTATATTATAGCCAATTAAATTATTATTTATATGAAAACTCCCTGGGTGTTAGCAATCTTAATGTTATGTTATTCTAATAGTGTTTTTTCACAAGAAAATATTGCAAATACTACCCAAAAAATAAAACAAAATGATATGAGCAATAAAACACCTGAAGAATGGAAAAAAATACTAAATGATGAAGAATTTAAGGTATTAATTGAAAAGGGAACGGAATACCCTCATACAGGAAAATATAATATGCATTTTGAAAATGGAGTATATAATTGTAATGGTTGTAAAATCCCTTTGTTTACAAGTGATCAAAAATTTAAATCTGATTGTGGTTGGCCAAGTTTTGATGAATGTATAAAGGGAGCTATAAAATATGTAGACGACTATTCTTTAAGCAGGTACAGAGTAGAAATTATATGTGCAAACTGTAATGGGCATTTAGGACATATATTTGATGATGGTCCAACTGAAACAGGAAAAAGATACTGTGTTAATTCAGTAAGTATTGATTTTAATAAGAAATCTTAATTAAAAACTAAAAGAAAATGACTAAATATGATATAATAATTATTGGAAGTGGCCCTGGTGGATATGTAACTGCTATTAGAGCATCACAGCTAGGTTTTAAAACTGCTTTAGTTGAAAAAGAAAGTCTTGGTGGAATTTGCCTAAATTGGGGATGTATACCTACAAAGGCATTATTAAAATCTGCTCAAGTATTTGAATATTTAAATCATGCAGATGATTATGGTCTTTCTATAAAGGGATTCTCTAGTAATTTTAATGCTATAATTTTAAGAAGTAGAAATGTCGCTGAAGGCATGAGTAAAGGTGTTAAATTTCTGATGAAAAAGAACAAAATTGATGTTATTAGTGGATACGGCAAGGTTAAACCTGGTAGAGTTGTGGATGTTGATGGGATAGAATACCATGCGGATAACATTATTATAGCTACTGGTGCACGATCAAAGATATTACCTTCAATTCCTCAAGATGGAAAAAAAATTATTGGCTATAGAGAAGCAATGAGTTTATCAAAACAACCAAAAAAGATGATTGTAGTTGGGTCAGGTGCAATTGGTGTAGAATTTGCATATTTCTATAACAGCTTAGGAACAGATGTTACTATAGTAGAGTATTTACCAAATCTTGTTCCTTCAGAAGATCATGAAATTTCCAAAGAATTAGAGAAATTATTTAAGAAAAAAGGTATTAA
>Ga0066846_10001213_pt1 | contig 12370 bp, 9 predicted proteins | sample ETNtaG_33_FD_65489 | JGI IMG/M metagenome (GOLD analysis project Ga0066846, IMG submission 65489) | Marine microbial and viral communities from oxygen minimum zone, Eastern Pacific Ocean - ETNP201310SV76 | ecosystem: Environmental > Aquatic > Marine > Oceanic | place: Pacific Ocean: Eastern... | reverse complement strand
AGCTAATGAGAACCTTGGTTTACTAGAAAACGATGTAGCAAAAGCGATTCAAGATGCATCTCAAGAAGTTATTGAAGGCAAACATGATGAACAATTTCCGGTAGATGTATTTCAGACAGGATCAGGCACGAGTTCAAATATGAATGCCAATGAAGTAATTGGGAATTTAGCTGCAAAAATTTTAGGTAAGAAAGTGCATCCAAATGATGATGTAAATATGGGCCAAAGCAGCAACGATGTTATCCCTACGTGCATACACATAGCTGCAATGATTGGTCTTCAAGATAATTTGCTCCCGGCACTAACTAAATTAATTGAAGAATTACAAATAAAGGCAAATGCTCTGGAAGGTATAGTGAAAACCGGAAGAACCCATCTAATGGATGCTATGCCGATTACAATGGCCCAAGAGATTGGAGGCTGGAAATCTCAAATAAGTCATGCATCGGACCGAATTACCGATAGCATGTCCCGCTTATCTGATTTGGCCCAAGGTGGCACAGCTGTTGGGACAGGCATAAATACTCATAAAGATTTTGGTAAAATGTTTGTAAACATAATCAGCAAAAAAACAAAAATTAATTTTCAAGTTCCATCGTCTTACTTTGAGTCACTTGCTTCGCAAGATGCTGCTGTGGAGATATCTGGCCAATTAAAAGTATTAGCAATTAGTCTAATAAAGATCTCTAATGATTTGCGCTGGATGAACTCAGGACCATTAGCTGGAATTGGTGAGATCAAACTGCCTGAGTTACAGCCAGGTTCAAGTATTATGCCAGGTAAGGTCAATCCAGTTATTCCAGAAGCAGTAGCAATGGTTTGTGCACAAGTGATTGGCAATGATGCTGCAATAGCTATAGCTGGTCAATCCGGTAATTTCCAGTTAAATGTAATGCTACCCGTTGTTGCGTATAATTTATTGCAGAGTATAGAGATATTAACTAATGCCTCTGATGTTTTAAAAGAAAAAGCAATAAAAGATTTTACTATTGATGAAAGTAACATTAAAAAAACGCTTAACCAGAATCCGATTTTGGTTACTGCACTCAACTCAGTCATAGGGTATGAACTAGGTGCAAAAATAGCGAAAACAGCATATCAGGACGGCAGATCAATAAAAGAAGTTGCAATGGAGATGACTGATTTGGATGAAAGTGAACTTGATCATTTGCTAAATCCAGAGACATTAACTAATGCTGATTAAAATAAATAACAGTGTTGAGTGAAATTAATCTTATAAAATCTCGAGTAGATTTTATTAAAGATACACGCCAAAAACTTTCACAAGTCGAGCATCTTATTGGCGAATCTTATAGAGCGAATGAAACGTTTTTAGACAAAACTATTACCTCTGTATTGAGAAAAAAATATACCAATAAACTGATTCAAGCTTCTGTTATGGTTTTATTTTTATATGCAAACAACACTGTCTCATTACTTTTAACTAAACGTTCAGAAAAATTAAATGATCATGCAGGTGAAATTTGTTTTCCAGGTGGAAGATGGGCGCCTGAAGATAAAAGTCTCACTTATACGGCGTTTCGTGAAACTCATGAAGAAATAGGTGTAAATAAAGAGCGTATTGAGGTAATTGGTTTTTTAAAATCCATTCCAACATTAACAGGTTATCTTATTCATCCGGTTGTTGGCGTGCTTGATTCTGATTCATCTATAGCTATTGATCCATCAGAAGTTGATAGTTATTTTTTAGCGCCATTGTCATTTTTCTTGGATACGAATAATAAAAAGAAGAAATTACACCATATCAAATCAATCAAGATACCTGTGTATGAGTATCAATTTGAGGACTATAGAATATGGGGTGCAACAGCTGCTATTATTTCATCATTATGCAAGACGTTAATTCTCAATAGTTAGATGTCAAAATTGACCCCTTGGGCAAGCGGTAACTCATCCCCCCAATTTATCGTATTGGTTTGTCTTCTCATATAAGCTTTCCAGGCATCTGAGCCAGCCTCACGACCACCACCAGTCTCTTTTTCTCCGCCAAATGCACCACCAATCTCAGCGCCTGATGTCCCTATATTGACATTTGCAATACCACAATCAGAACCAAGACTAGAAAGAAACGTTTCAGCGTTTTGAAGATTATCAGTAAATATAGCAGAAGATAATCCTTGTTTGACATCATTTTGTTTGAGTAGCGCATCACTCAAAGATTTGCATGGTATAAGATAAAGTAAAGGACCAAACGTTTCATCTTGTACAATATCCCAATGATTCTCGGCAGTAGCTATTGTGGGCTCAAAATAATGACCCGTATCTCCTAATCTTTTGCCACCACAAAGGATTTTTCCTCCAGCATCTTTGACGCTTTGGATTGCTTTTTCGATATTTTGCACAGATCTTTCATCAATAATTGGACCCATTAATGTTTTTTGGTCAAGTGGATTGCCTACAGGTATTTGTTTATAAGCTTTGATAAGTTTATTTTGAAGTTCTTCCATGCGAGATTCATGAACAAGGATTCTTCGGGTTGTTGTACATCTTTGTCCCGCAGTTCCGACTGATCCGAATACTATTCCTGGAACGGCTATATCAAAGTTAGCTGACTCATCAATAATTATGGCATTATTTCCGCCTAGCTCAAGTAGGTATTTACCCATTCTGGCCGCAACTTGCTGACCAACTTTTTTGCCTACTTCACATGAACCTGTAAATGAAAGTAAATCAATCCGTTCGTCATTAATCAGTTTTTGGGGCAGTACATTTGATTCATCGTTGATGAGATGAAAAATCTCAGGAAGTCCTTGGTCTTTTAAAGCTTGATTGCATATTTTTTGTACCGCAACTGAGCACAGAGGGGTTTTTGGTGAAGGTTTCCAGATATTAATATTTCCACATATTGCTGCAATAAAAGCATTCCATGACCAAACAGCCACAGGGAAATTAAACGCCGTGATAATACCCACAATTCCAAGAGGATGCCATTGTTCATACATTCTATGCATTGGTCTTTCAGAGTGTGTTGTTACTCCATAGAGCATCCTTGATTGACCAACAGCAAGATCAGCCATATCTATCATTTCTTGGACTTCTCCATCACCCTCAGCTTTAATTTTACCCATTTCTATGCTGATTAAACTTCCAAGTGCATCTTTGTGTTCCCTTAGAGCGTCACCGATTCGTCTTACTGCATCACCACGAACTGGAGCTGGAATGTTGCGCCATTCTTTAAATGCTTCATTGGCATTGGATAGAATTTGTTCGTATTCTTCATTTGTGGTGTTTTTGACTGATGCAATCACTTCTTTAGTGGAAGGATTGATTGATTCAATTAATTTTTCATTATCCGATTGAAGGGCGGTATCTCCTGACCAGCTGCCTGGATTAATTGAATTTAGATTCAATTTTTCAAGTATTTCTTTCAAAATAAGCTCCTAAAGATATCAAGTATCAAGGTGAATTAAGATTTGCTATTATGTATTTTGCCTATCCTTTTATTCTCTTTCCAGTAGTGTTTTTTTTGAAATTTTTTTTATGGTGTTTTTTGGTAATGTTAAAATTTAATATAAATTTCATGTTTTGCTTGTAAGCTTTTGATTGCAATCACAACTTCACACATGCACAATCTCTCTCAGATAAAAATATTTAGGTAATTTTGTGGCAGAAATTAACAAAAAAGATAATTGGGATCCGAGCTCATGGCAAAGCATGAATGCATCTCAACAAGCTAATTATCCTGATCAGGATAAATTAGAAGCAGCTGTTGCAGATTTGAAAAAATTGCCACCCATAGTGACATCATGGGAGGTGGATAAACTCAGAGAGCATATAGCATCAGCGCAAAAAGGTGAGGTATTTGTACTTCAAGGCGGCGATTGTGCTGAAAGTTTCTCAGACTGCACATCAGAAAGTATTGTAGCTAAATTAAAAATATTGCTACAAATGAGTACCGTCATACAGTATGGACTCAAAAAACCTGTTGTCAGAATAGGCAGAATGGCGGGACAATACGCAAAACCAAGATCCGCTGATACCGAATCACGAAATGGTGAAGAGTTGCCTAGTTATCGTGGTGATATTATAAATCGTAGCCCCTTTACGAGTGATGATCGTGTGCCTGATCCCAATTTAATTCTTAGGGGTTATGAAAGAGCTGCTTTAACAATGAATTTTGTAAGATCTTTGATAGATGGAGGTTTTGTTGACTTGCATCATCCTGAGTACTGGGATTTAGATTGGTTGGGTCATTCTAAAATGGCTGATCGATACCATGAGATTATTAAAACAATTACTGAATCTATAGATTTTATTGAGTCGACATCAGGAAGACCGCTTTTCCTTTCTCAAAAAGCTGAGATTTATGCTGCACATGAAGGCTTACATTTGCACTACGAACAATCTCAAACACGTTTTATAGAAAGAACTGATAATTGGTATAACTTAACCACACATTTTCCTTGGATTGGTATGCGCACTGCAGAATTAGATGGAGCTCATGTTGAGTATTTTCGTGGTGTAGCGAATCCCATGGGCATCAAGATTGGCAACGGAATGACAACAGAATGGCTCCAAGACCTTGTTAAAATACTTAATCCACTTAATATACCTGGAAAAATTACATTAATTCATAGATTTGGATCCGATGATATTGAAGCAAATCTTCCGAAATTAATTGAGGCTGTGGAGGCTATAAAATCACCAGTACTTTGGGTTTGCGATCCAATGCATGGCAATACTGAATCTACGTCAAATGGTACCAAGACAAGACGTTTTGATAAAATAATTTCTGAATTGGCGTCAGCGTTTAAAGTGCATAAGAAAATGGGGACATACTTGGGTGGTGTGCATTTAGAGTTAACCGGAGAAAATGTGACCGAATGTACTGGAGGAGCTCGAGGCTTGAATGATGATGACTTGGCCACAGCATACAAATCTACTGTAGATCCAAGATTAAATTATGAACAAGCCATGGAGATTGCTCTTGGTATTGCAGGACTTGAGGAAAAAAGTCGTTAATCTAGATTCTTAAGCATTGACCACGCTTTTTTTATTGATATCGATATATTTTCACCAGGCTTAATTGAATTAATTTCCCATGGTCCAATTTGATAACGAATAAGCCTTAATGTCGGAAGATTGATGGATGCGGTCATTCTGCGAATTTGATGATTTTTACCTTCCGTAATTACCACATCTATCCAAGATGTAGTTATATTTTGTCTGTGTCTTATAGGTGGATTTCTTTTCCAAATTGGTTCAGGTTGATCAATTATTGAAGCCTCAATAGCAATTGCCAGTCCATCTTTGAGTTGTAAACCTTTTTTTAATTTATCAATATCACTTTTTAATACGGGGCCTTCAACTTGCACCCAATATCGTTTTTTTAATTTAAAAGTTGGTTCAGTGATACGTGCCTGTAGTTTTCCGTCATTAGTTAACAAAATAAGCCCCTCGCTTTTCTTGTCCAATCTTCCAGCAGGGTAAACTGATTTATTTACAATAAATCCTGATAGATTTTTTTTGTTACCGCTAAATTGACTGATGATCCCAAAAGGCTTGTTAAGTAATATTAATGGCATGAATTGTTCACGAAAATATCATATTAGAATTTTTCTATTATACTGATATAAATGTAACACTGAGAAATCTTGAAAACTACGCAATTAAATAAATCAATCGTGCAATTAGACATAATGAAATCACCGCAGAAATTTTTGCGAAATTTACCCTCAAAGCCAGGTATTTATATGATGCTTGGTAAGAAAGATAACGTTTTGTATGTTGGCAAAGCTAAAGATTTAAAGAAACGAATACCACATTATTTTCAGTCAAAATTAAGTGATCCAAAATCTACACTCTTGATGACGAAAGTTTGCAAGATTGATTTTACTGTCACCAATACTGAAACCGAAGCTTTATTGTTGGAATACACGTTAATAAAGAAATGCAAGCCAACATACAATGTTGTTTTAAGAGATGATAAGAGTTATCCGTATATTTATATTTCTGGCAATCATGATTACCCAAGAGTCGAATTTAAAAGGAAAGACAGACTAGAGAAAGGTGAATATTTTGGCCCTTATCCTAATGTAACGGCAGTAAGAGAAACACTTGCAGAGCTTCAAAAAGTTTTCTTAGTTAGGCAGTGCAAGGACAGTTACTTTAAAAATCGATCTAGACCTTGTTTGCAATATCAAATTAAAAGATGTTCGGCACCATGTGTTGATTTAATTTCTGAAAAAGATTATTCAAATGATGTGAAATCAACAGCATCATTTTTAAAAGGAAGAAATACCAGCATCATAAATTCATTGGCAAGAAAGATGGATAAACTATCGCGTAATCAAAACTATGAAGAAGCATCTAGATACAGAGATCAAATAAAACGATTAAGAGTTATTCAAGCAAAACAGCTTAATACAGCAAACAATAAACATGATATGGATGTTATTGGTATTGCATCAAGTGGTTCGGTGCATTGTGTTGCGGTCTTATTTGTAAGGAATGGTATAGTCTCAGGCAGCAAAAATCATTATCTAAAGATCAGTGGTTACACTGACAAGTTGACCATTCAGTATGGTTTTTTGACGCAACATTATTGTGGCATCAAATCTCCATCTGAAATAATTGTTCCAGAGGAGATAAGTAATAAAGTATTAATGGAGGATTCTTTTTCAGTAAAGTCTGGCAGAAAAGTAAGATTGAGTAATAAAGTACGCGGACATCGATTAAGATGGCTAACTCTTGCAAATAATAATGCTAAACATGGCCTTCAATATAAGATATCCAATGACTCTTCACTGGTATCACAATTTAATAATTTAGGTCAATTATTCCTTAAGAATAAAATGCCAAGAAGGTTAGAGTGTTTTGACGTAAGCCATATATCAGGAGAGGCTACAGTTGCATCTTGTGTTGTCTTTGACGATTCTGGCCCCTTAAAAAATGAATACCGGAGGTTCAATATTAAGTCAAGCCAACATGGTGATGATTACATTGCATTATCAGAAGCAATTGAAAGAAGATATGAAAAGATCGTTAAAAATGAAGCAAAAATGCCAGATATCTTGTTTCTTGATGGAGGAAAAGGTCAATTATCAAGTTGTGTTAATGTCCTTAAGAGATTAGGTATTACCAATTTGAAAGTCATTGCCATCGCAAAAGGAAAATCAAGAAAACCAGGAGCAGAGAAATTATTTGTAACCGAAAGAAAGGCGCCATTAAAGCTCCCTGTTGATTCGCCAGCCATGCATTTGATTCAAAGGATTAGGGATGAGGCGCATAGATTTGCAGTTATAGGTCACCGGCAAAAAAGAAGAATGAATCGTAATAAATCTAAATTAGATGGCATCGACGGTTTGGGGCCGAAAAAACGAAGAGAGCTTTTAAAGCAATTCGGTGGTATCCATGGCGTAATTGATGCTGGAGTAGATGACTTAATTAAGATCAATGGAATAAGTAAGTCAATGTCTGTTCGTATTTATAATAATTTACATAATGACAATTGAGTTTTAAGATAGATTAATGAAGATTACATTAGCAAATCTATTAACAATAACCAGAATTGCTGCCATCCCAATTGTAGTAATTTGTTTTTATTTGAAATACGATTTTGCACGACCAGTCGCCGGAATTATATTTGGCTTGGCTGCGTTCACTGATTTATTGGATGGCTATGTTGCACGAAATTATAATCAAGCATCAAGGTTTGGTGCGTTTTTAGATCCGGTTGCAGATAAACTAATGGTAGCAATCGTTCTAGTGCTATTAGTTCAATCAGACCCCGGTTGGTATGTAGATATAATTGCCATAATAATTATAGGCAGAGAAATTACCATTTCAGCTTTACGGGAATGGATGGCTACAATCGGAGATAGAGCAAAAGTTGCTGTTTCATGGTCCGGTAAACTAAAGACAATCTTACAAATGTTTGGCATAGGATTTATGGTCTACAAAGAACCTATCTTTGATACAGATGTTTACGCATTAGGCTTTATTTTTCTTTTGTTAGCCGCTGGTATGACGTTATGGTCAATGTTTAGATACTTGCAAGCTGCTTGGCCATCAATGCAAAAAGAATCTTAAAATGCATAGAAATGCTGTAGAACTCATAAAGAGTTTTTCAGGAAAAAATTCAAAGATTTTTGAGCCATTCTTCTGTTTTTCGGAAGAATCTAGAATTACAGATGTTGAAATTTATGCTGTCGGAATGAATGCAGCAAGTGCTCGGTATTCTTCAAAGTGGGAAATATGGAAGCACACAAATATTATTTTACGCCTCAAAACCAACGATGGTTTCGAAGGTGTCTCTGGAGTGACCTCGAATCATGAAATAAAATTCAGTCAAGAGCTGTTACTCGAGCTACAAAATGTTATTACCGATTTCCTTGCACTAAATACACTAGACCCTGTAGAAGTAGGGAGAAAGTTGGAAAAAATACATCCAGAATTAAGTGATGCAGCATTGTCCAGTATTGATATTGCATTATGGGATTTAGCAGCACGTAAGGCAAAATTACCTCTTTATCAAATGCTAGGAGGAGAGGAAAATTCAATCGAAGCTTATGCCAGTTTACCTTTCTATGATTCTCTTGCTGAGTATATTAAAGCAATCGACGAGTATGCATTTTATGGATACAGGGTATTTAAATTTCATGTTTGGGGTCACTTTGAAAAAGACATCCAACTTGTTAGATTGATCAACGAGACTTATGCAAGCTCTTCTTATAATTTTATGATTGATCTCGAAGGAGAGTACAATTTTGACGAAGCGCTTAAATTGGGAACAGAATTAGATAAGAGTTTATTTTTATGGCTAGAAGCACCAATTAATGACAAATTGTTAACCGAGTACAGTGCACTCAAGAAAAATCTTAATGTGCCGATTCTGCCGGATGGCTATAGTATTTATTCCCCTGAATTTATTAAAAATGGCATTGAAAAAGATTCTTGGAGTGCAGGCAGGTTTGATGTAACCATCATTGGTGGCATTTCCAAGGCACTCAATCTATTAATTATTGCTAACAATGCCTCTCTTCCAATAGAGATCCAAAGCTGGGGCTACACATTAACTCAAGCGGCTAATCTTCATCTTATGTTAGTGAACTCAAGAACCAGATTCTTTGAAAACCCAATGCCCAGCGATGCCTATGAATTTGGAATCAAGGGTGATAGCTTAGTTAATAAAGGAAAGGCAAATGCTCCAAAAGGTGACGGCATTGGCATTGTAGTTGATTGGAATAATTTAAAAAACGCAGATTTCTATAATAAGGTTAATGCGAAAGTTAATGAGTAAAATAGCAAGAAGAGATTTTATTAATGGTACCCTAATGATTGCCGGCAGCTCTATGCTTCCTGTTAATGGCAGTAGTCAAGCTGTTATGGCGGCACTAGAGCCATCTTATTACCCTCCATCAATTCATGGCTTACGCGGAAGTCATCACGGTTCAAACGAGCAAGCACATGCTCGTGCATGGAACAAACAAACAGATTGGGGCCTAACTTCTGACTTAAAGGAAGAGTACGATTTAGTTGTTGTTGGAGGAGGTATTAGCGGTTTAGCAGCTGCTTATTTTTATCAGCAAGAGCATGGCAGAGACAAAAAAGTACTCATACTGGATAATCATGATGATTTTGGTGGTCATGCAAAACGCAATGAACATGATGTAGAAGGTAATCTGCTTATAGGTGAAGGTGGTTCCGAATCAATTGAGCAAACGCGAGCGCTTAGTGGCGTTGTTCTCAATCTATTTGACGATTTAGGCTTGAATTTAGATCGGTTTAAAATCACGTATGACTCTAATTTTTTCAAAAAACATGGTCTTGGCGCGGCAACTTATTTTAATAAGAAAGTGTTTGGCGAGGATAAGTTAGTAAAGCATCCGTATGGAGATTATCCCGGTTTTATGGAAGGACTTTTGAAATCGACACTTTCTTATGAGCGAGCTGTGGAAGAAGCGCCGTTAAGCAAAACAGGTAAACAACAATTGTTAAGAGTAATGCAAGGCAATCCAAAGTCACTAAATATACCAAAATCTCAATGGCAACAATATATACAAACGCATTCTTATTTTGATTACCTGATTAATATATTAGGCGTTGATAACCCTGGAATACTTACGATGGCTAGGAATTCCATTGTCGATTACGGGGGCACGCCAGATACCATGACCATGCAAGAAGCAATAGAGGGCAGTGCCTTAGGAATGAATGCTATTAACTGGAACGATGCTTTGGCAGAGGGGTCAGCGCCCGTCGATTATATTGATAAAGGTGACGGAACATATGCAGCAGAAGATCCCTTTATTCACCATTTTCCAGACGGTAATGCAACGATCGCACGGATGCTAGTTAAGAAAATGGTTCCCGAAATTGGATCCGGGGAAAATGTTGAAGAGATAGTGCTGTCCAGATTTAATTATGACAAATTAGATTTAGCCAAAAATAATGTTCGCATTCGATTAAGTAGTACTGTTGTCAACGTTAAACATCTTGGTAATCCACACAATTCTGATGCTGTGGCAATCAATTATGTTCAAGGTAAAAAGTCATACGCAGTTAAAGCAAAAAATACAATTCTAGCTTGCTACAACATGATGATTCCGCATATTGTTTCAGATTTACCTGAAGATCAGTATATAGCACTAAGTAAATTATCAAAGATCCCATTACAATTCTCTAATGTTGGATTGAAAAATTGGCGAGCAATGAAAGAAATTGGGGTAGGTATGGCAATGTCACCAGGAAATATTCATCAAGCAGTAAATATGGATTTTCCAGTTAGTGTTGGTGGTTATGAATATACTAAATCACCTGATGACCCATGCATTCTTCATATGCGTTGCTGTCTTCAGGGAGATACTCCAAGAGCCCCTTCAATTCAACAATTCAAAGAAGCCAGATACAGAATGTTGGGCTTGAAATTTAGTGATTATGAAATGGAAATTAGAAGTCACTTGAATGGAATGTTTCCAAAAAATTTGTTCAATTTTGATCGAGACGTTCAAAGTATAACGATCAATCGCTGGGCTCATGGTTATTCTTATGGTGATGCCGGTCCTGTTGGCCGGCGACCATTTGGCAGAATTGCTATTGCTAATAGTGACGCCGTTAATAGCTCCCTTGTTCAGAGAGCTATTGATGAGGCTTGGAGAGCAGTGAATGAACTGGGGTAATTTCGGTTGCTCGGGTAATCATAAATATAAATTTATTTATTTTATTGCTCTTTTTAACTTATCAATTTTTTCTTATGCGGCCAGTAACGAGCAATTCTTGCTTAATTATCCGAACCTTGATGATCCAGATGGCGAAGTAATTCTTGAAAATGAGCATGTTATTTTGCAGAAACTGATAGTAGGCCCAGGAGAGTGGGAAGGTATTCATAGTCATCCAGGTAACCAGATTTATGTTCATATAAAAGGCGGATTTTGGTCTGGAAGGTTGGGCGGAGAAATTGAATACGAAAGAGAATTTGATGAAGATGGCTCGGTTGGTTGGATGGATGCCATACCAATTGAAGCAGGACATGAATCGGGCAATAGCGGTGATGAACCAATCGAATTGATTTATGTGACTCTAAAAGGTGACAAACCGATCTTTCCAGAAGTTGATCGTGTGCCTCAGATATACCCCAATACACCTTTACAGCTGGTCTTAGAAAATGAACGACTTATTGTGCAACGAGTAAGAGTTAAGCCTGGTGAATGGGAAGGTATTCATAGTCATTCTGGCGGTCAAATTTATATTCATATTCAAGGCGGTATGTGGTCAGAGCGTCGTGAAGGAGTTTTATACCCGGGCACAGAAATAACAAAAACTGGTGCAGTAGGTTGGATGGATGAGATTCCACTCGATGTTGGCCATGAAAGTGGCAATACTGGTGATACTGTTATTGATCTTATTTGGGTAACACTCAAATAGCTTGAATCTCAATCTTTTTAAACACATTCCTCAAAAAAAGCTTTGATATGGTAGATATTCGAAAAATTGAAACCTTTATCACAAAAGAGGTTAAACAAGATAAAACTTACTCGACGATTAAATCTTTTTTATTTTTAAAAATGACCACAGAATGCGGTGTAGAAGGCTGGGGTGAAGCATTCATTTCAAATGGAAGTGAGAAGAATGTCGAAGAATTAATACATAATCTTGGGAAAAATAAAACACATGTTAATTCAATAAATCCATCAATATTCAGTAATAGCATAGATTTAATAGACGAGCAGGGCGCTGATTTTGATTTAATGTGTGCATTAAGTGCATTTGAAATGGCACTTTGGGATATTTCAGGAAAAATTCAAGACAAAAGTTTAAGTAGCTTATTTGTAGAATCAAACAAAAACACAATTCAAATCTACGCCAACACATGGAGTGATGTTAGATTCAATAATCATGATGTGTTGAA
>Ga0066846_10001210_pt1 | contig 12390 bp, 8 predicted proteins | sample ETNtaG_33_FD_65489 | JGI IMG/M metagenome (GOLD analysis project Ga0066846, IMG submission 65489) | Marine microbial and viral communities from oxygen minimum zone, Eastern Pacific Ocean - ETNP201310SV76 | ecosystem: Environmental > Aquatic > Marine > Oceanic | place: Pacific Ocean: Eastern... | reverse complement strand
TCTTGTCTGCATAACTGTCCCTCGTTGCTTTTTGCTGCTACTTGTCTTTCTTAATAGTGTAATATCCTTCATGTCACTCACTCCCAATCTACGTCATCAAATGTCTCATCGTCATTTGTTTCTTCTTTCACTACATCTGACATTTGAGGAAGGTCGCTTTCTTTTTTCTTGCTCTCTAACTCAGTTGCCTGATTGGCCCACTTGTCTCTCTTGATTCTTCCAGGGAAGAATTCGATTGCGATGTTAACTTGTTCTTCAATTTCTGCGGTCATGCTACCGACTTGAGCGTATGTGAATATTCCTAAAGCGTTCAATTTATCTTCGATGAATGGTCCAACTCCTTTGATGCCTTGCAAGTTGTCCTTTTCAGAGGCAGTTGCAACACCGATAGTTGCAAAATCAATGGTTTTTGCTTTCTCAGAAATTCGAAGGAGTTCTTCTTCCTTGGCGCGCGTGGCTTCATCCATTTCAGTGAGTTTCGCACGGCGAACTTCCATTTCCTTTTCCATTTGTTCAAGGCGCTCTTTGGCAGCCTCTTCGGCTATTTGACGAGCGGAGTCTTCGGCATCTTGCCTTGCTTTCTTTTCAGATTCAGCCTTCTCTTCAGCAGCAGCAGCCTTTGCTTCAGCGGCTGCGGCTTTTTCCTCGGCTGCTTTCAACTTCTGGTCTGAGGCTTCCTGCTTGGCCTTGGCCTCAGCATCCTTCTGCTTCTGCTCTTCGACCGCCTTGAATGGAAGAGGTTCGTCTTCCCAATCATCTACGGTGGATGATTTCCGGGTAGTTTCGCCCTCAAGATTCGCAAAGGGATCTTCATCATCATCGTCATCGCCTTTGAATCGGTCTGCAGCTTGGCGCAATGTTGTACCGACATTCAGAATATTGAATGTCATCTTGCCATTTTCATCGCGGCTAGATGAAAGTATCATCACTATGAATAGGATTACAATCAGTAACAAAATGACGAAAATCCAACAACTGAATAGGTTCGTTGTAGGTTCTATTGGCCCCGTTGAGGCCATACAGCTTTCAGATGGGACATCGGTTGGATCGTTTTCATCGTGTCCACATTGTTGTTCATCATAATCAGTCCAGCCGTCACCATCTGTATCTCTCTGTGTTGCGCCACATCCTGTTTGGTCTACAGCGGTGGTATTATCGAGAGTTTCTGGATCTGGTGTGCCTGGACATTGGTCTAAGGAATTGGGTATACCATCACCGTCTGCATCCCCACTTTCTGAAGGCCCGCAACCAGTTGCTGGGTTAAATTGTGGATGGGAAATTTCGTTTGCTGGTGTCTCAGGACATTGGTCTTGATTATCTGGGATTCCATCAAGATCATTGTCAACGTCATCATCACACCCATCTGGAATACCGTCATTATCGTAATCCAAGTAGTCGGGATGGCCATCACATTGGTCAAGGGTATTGAATATACCGTCGCCGTCAACGTCATCATCAAATTCATCGCAAGTCAAATCTCCATCTGTATCCAATGGTTGAACTGTGTCGTCTAATGGGTTGCCATCTGTACATAAAATCTCATCAGCATCAGTCCACCCATCGTCATCGTCATCATCGTCTGCAACAAGCGAAGTGTTACAATTTAGAACTGTTGAATCTGGCTGCCCATCGCCGTCTGTATCTGTGTCAGCGCAAGCGTCGAAGGGGAATGGGTCAGATGTATCTGGAGTCCCGTCGTCATCGTCGTCTGTGTCGGCATTGTCTCCAGTTCCATCATCATCGGTATCTGTGGTTTCCGATGGGTCTGTGGGGAAATCATCGTTAATGTCGTTAACACCATCGTTGTCGTCATCATTGTCTGTATCATTTGGAATATTATCGTCATCAGTATCTGTCAAACAATCGCCTACAGAAGTTGAACTCTGACCAATGGTGGCTGTATATGGCGGGCAATCTGTTGGATTCAAATTCCCAGTTCCTGATGCATAAGTGTCTTGTGGGGCTGGTGTACATGCTGTTGCTTGATTGGAATTGATGAAAGTGCCTTCTTCGCATGGTGTTTGAGCTGAATTGGCTGAACCGCTCGCATAATGTCCCGGGTCAGTAATCAAACACGTAGTTTGAGCAGCAGCGGGTTGATAGGTCCCTGGTGAGCAAGGAATATCGTTACTCATTCCTGAATTTGGCGCTTTATGCCCTGGATCTGCAGGACGGCAGGCTGTAGAAGATGTGGCTGTTGATGTTGGGTTGTAAGTGCCTGGAGAGCAAGCAATCTGGGCTGTAGCACTTGTCGTATCCACATAGTAACCAGAAGAGGCTGGTGTCTGAGATGACCGGCCTGACTGACTCACGTAGTGGCCGATGTCTGCATCAAGACATGCTGATGCATTGTCTGATGTTGACACTGGGTTGTAAGTGCCTGGTGAACAGGCTATCTGGGCAGTAGCCCCTGATGTATTCACATAGTAACCAGGGGATGCTGCTGTCTGGGATGAACGGCCTGACTGGCTCACATAGTAACCGGGATCTGCTGTCAAACATGCTGAAGCATCTGTTGATGCTGTTGCGGGGTTATATGTCCCGGGTGAGCAAGCAATCTGAGTTGTTGCTGCTGTGCTGTCGACATAGTATCCAGAAGAGGCTGGTGTCTGAGATGACCGGCCTGACTGGCTCACATAGTATCCTAGGTCGGCATCCAAACATGCCGATGCATCTGTTGATGCTTGGGCAGGATTGTAAGTTCCGGGTTGACAAGCAATTTGTGACGAGGCCCCTGTAGTATCGACATAGTGCCCTGGCATGGCTGGAGACTGGAATGCTCGCCCCTGTTGAGATACGTAGTGACCAAGGTCGGCGTCCAAACAAGCAGAACTGCTGTTTGAACCGGTGGCGGGATTGTACGTACCTGCTAGACATGGTGTTTGGCCTGAGGCGCCAATAGTGTCAACATAGTACCCTGGTGATGCAGTGGTCTGAGTTGTTTGGGCTGAGTAACTCACGTAATGGCCAAGGTCGGCAAGTAAGCAGGCAGAACTGTTGTTTGATGCTGCAGCCGGATTGTATGAGCCGGGTGCACATGCTGTTTGACTTGCAGATGCATTCGAATCGACGTAATGCCCCGGGGATGCATCGATACAGGACGATTGTGCGGTACCTGGTTGGTATGTGCCAATTCCACATTCGTTCTGCGAACTTGCTGTCCCTGTGTCGACATAATGTCCTGGACTTGCATCGTGACATGAGGCCTGACCTGTTTGATTTTGATATTGGCCAATCGTGCAAGGTGATTGAGTGGTTGCGCCTTCTTCCTCAACATGGTAACCTATGTCAGCGTCAATACAACTTTCCTGGGCTGTGCTTGGTTGGTATGTCCCTGGAGAGCATCGCAACTGAATGATGGACCCATTTGGGGCGTAATATCCCACATCGGCTTCTTGGCATGAATATCTACCATAGAATCCAGCATTGCATGATTCTGAACGGGCTGGGTTGTTGGGGAACTGATCCTCTGGTGTGGGAATTCCGTCGCCATCGTCATCATTGGCAATATGGGTATCATAGATATCGATGGTGCCATCGTTATCGCGGTCTCGATCATCCAATGCCAAGGTCAGTGAACCAATTGCTGAACCTGGTGAATTTCTGCTTGAATTGGTTCCGTCGCCGAGTTGGCCCTCGTTGTTTCCACCCCAACAATAGGCTGTGCCGTCATTAATCACTGCACAGGTGTGGTGGTCGCCTGCAACCATGCCCACCACATTTGTTGATTGTGAGAGTCCAACATAAACTGGGATTGCTGAATTTGAATTGGCACCATTACCTAAATGTCCAAACATATTGTTGCCCCAACACATTGCAGACCCGTTGTCTAAAACAGCACAAGTATGTCGATCACCAGTGGAAATTGATGTCACCCCTGTGTCAATCGTAATGGATGTGGGTGAAGGGTTACTCGTGAGTGTGCCATCTCCTAATTGTCCACGGTCATTCCACCCCCAGCATGAAATTGTCTCGTCAGTGAGAAGGGCACAAGTGTGGTGTCGCCCTGCATTGATGGCGACTGCCGTATCGTCACCAAGGTCAACGTTGGTGGATGTATTGGATGTTGAAAATGTCCCATCGCCGAGTTGGCCATGGTTGTTGAATCCCCAACACTTCAGAGTGGTGTCGTCGAGTAGAGCGCAAGTATGTGATTCACCCAATGATATTGCCACAGCACTGCGGCCCTGGCCTAAATCAACATTAGTTGGTGCATTTCGTTGGGTGTTTGTACCATCACCGAGTTGGCCATGGTTGTTGTACCCCCAGCACGACACGCTAGCATCATCGAGAATTGCACAGGTGTGTGTTTTGCCCACACCAATCATCACCGCACTGTGGTTTTCACCTAAATCGACTCCTGTTGGTGAAGGATGTGATGTATTTGTTCCATCACCGAGTTGACCGTATGCATTGTTTCCCCAACACTGCACGGAGCCGTCACTCAATACAGAACAAGTATGGTATTGGCTTGAAGAAACGCTTACTGGAAACAATGTGACAGCCCCACTTGGATTGACAAATGACACTGCTACTGGACTGGTGGATGAGGTGGTGTCTCCTGTGCCCAATTGGCCAAAGGTGTTAGCGCCCCAGCAAGTCATGTTCCCATCATCGAGAATTGCGCAATTGTGTTCGGATCCTGCAGCAAATGAATCATGGGTGAATATTGAACCGGATTGGAAACCTGGAATATTTGCTGTACCTGAATCACTGGTTTCTTGATAATCTAATTGGTCATTATCAGTAACTTGTGGGGTAAACATAGCAAGGCAAGAAACCAAGATTAACAAACTGCAGATTGTAAAGGTTTGAAACAATCGATTAGGGGTGGCCATATCAATCCCGAAGGGATTGTGCATAAAAAGAATCCCGAAGGGATTCGGGGGGGGCGGTCGAACATATTCGGCCTAATCGCCATCGAACATATCCAATGTGGCTGCTAATGCAGTAATTTCTGCACGAATCTTGTCCTTCTCACGAGAACCCAATGAGGTATCTGAAAGTTGGTTTTCCAACCAGTCAATTTCGGCCTTGACGGTTTCTCTTTCTTCTCGGTGAACTTCATCTGCTCTGGCCATTTGTAGGCGAGCAGTGTGCTGTCGGGCGGCTTTCCGCCTAACTTTCAATTCATGACTTCCTGCCCGTCCAAAGGTTCCTGTTGGCTGTGATTTTAGTTCAATGTTCACCGGGTATGGAATGACAATTCCTTCTTCGCGGAATTTGTCAGTTAACGTCTGCATAATCCAATCTCTAGCCGGCCATTCGTCAGAATAATCAGAAATCCACGTGTACAATCGGAAATCGATTGAATAATCACCCAATCTAATGATGAGTGCTCGAGATCTCGGAGTGTCAAGTGTATAGGGGCAGCTTTGAGCAACATCGCTCAAAACTTGCTTGACATGGGGTGGTTCTTCATCGTAGGCTACACTGACATCAATGAGTAAATTGATACGCTTTGGAACTCCATCTCCACCACCACGGGCTTTGTTCAAAATGGTGCTTGACACCAATGTATTATTGGGAATAATTACCAATTCTTCTGACCAAGTCAATACCTTGGTAGATAGGATTCCTGTCGAGACTACTTTACCTTCAATATCGTCAACCTGAATGCGATCACCAACATCGAATGGGCGGTCCATTGCAAGCAAGAATGAGTTCAGAATGTTACCCAAAGTTTGCTGTAGTGCCAATCCTGCAATCAAAGAGAATACGGCCATTGATGCTAGTAGACCTGTGAGTTCCAATTGCAATTCATCCAGAACCAAATAAAGGCCAAAGGCCCAAACTATCATCCGGGAAAAGCCGCTTACGAAGTGATTGCGGCCAGTGACTGCTACTCCCTGACTACTGGAATTAATCCAGGTCATAAACGGGGGTGTGATGACATGGATTGTGGAACTAATCATACTGGTGAAAATCAAGATGTATGCTGCATTCAATACATGGAATGCATTTTCCATGATTTCTGGAGATAACCAAGCTAACGAGCCGTTAATACAGATTACAGCACAAAATGCGAGTGTTCGTGATGAAAGTGGAGCAAAAAGGTCGTTGTCCCAACCCACCTTGGTTTTGTTGACAAAGTCACCGAATTTCTTGAGTAAAATAAATTTTGTAAATCCAAATACTGCTAGACTGAGGCCAATACAAATGGCTATTCGGCCATAAATGGGGAGTTCATCAGCCCAATCTATGACGCCAGATAATTCATCGAAAAATTGCTGCAATGTGGCCCACCCCCATTCCTTGTGCAGGTATTCGGCGGCACCACTCACTCAAATGTGTTGTGATTACTATTGTCTATGTAGATGTGAAAAATGTCCCTAGAGTTGATTCCAGCAAAATGCCTGTTAAGAAACTGGTAATTGCAGCCACCCACATCATTGTCGATGCTTGACCCAGTGCCAATGTGGTCCCTCCTCCACGCAATCGGGATGCAACAGAAGAGAGGATGAAAACCATGAACACAATTAGAATGGAGGTGACAAGCTTGAACAAGGCAATGTTTGATTCAACGCCACCAGGGTCGTCCAATACTGGTAAACCAAGACCGCCGGCATTGGTCGTGATTTCTCCAAAATCCATATTTTCCATGCCTTGGGCGACACCTGCAACGTTTGATCCCAATTGGAAAACAACTGCGATTGCGATGTTGAATGATACGATTGTAGCAATTAACAGACCATATGCAACCCCATTCATGGTGCTGGCCGATAATGATCTGCGACGGCGAAGGGAGAGCAAATTCGTAGTGTTTTGACTGACTAAATCTGCAACAGCGGCTGGTTCCCCACTGGCTTGGGCCCCTTCCAAATAGATTCTATTGAATCGAGATACCATGGCCGAATTAACTTCAGCAGAAAACCAGTCCCAACTCCGTTCAGAATCAATTCGTAACATCAAGCGACTTTCTAGGCTGGCAATCGATTCGTTAAGTGAACCAAAATCAATCCCTCGTAGGGCCCTAATGGTTGCAGAGGGTTCTGATGCTCGGGCTTGTGCAGTTCCCCCCAATGCTCGAATGAAACCTGGATACGACTCGTCCCTACGCATAATGCTCTTTTCTTCACGGGAGGCATTGATTCCTGGTACTAAAAAAGGAGTGAATAATAGTGCGACTAGGACAAGGCCGTATTTGTTCCACGATTCCGTGATGATGCCGCTATACATGATTCCTACAACAATTGTTGTCAATAATATCGGGAAGCCCATGCCTCCTGCTGTAAGCCATGTTTGCCGTGAACGATTTCTGTATTTTGTTTCAAACTCGTGTCTTCCAAAAATTGGATCGTCGGGCACAATTGAACGGAATGCAACCAACATACTAATTTGCATGACCACAAACAAAAGTGCTGCAAGTAATACCCATCGAATTTTCGCAAAGATGTCAATGAGTGTGGTCCCGAAATCATCGGTTACAAACAGAATCAAGTGAATGCCAGCAACCACAATTCCGAAAATACCAGTGGTGGTCAATGAGATGTAAATCTCCTTGAGCATGTCAATGGATTCGAGTCGTGTGTCATACAAAGTGTCAAATTCCTTGGCGAAGGTCTTCTGTTCTGCTTTCATGAACTCATCAATGGGCTGACCTGCCTCAACGGAGAAGGCCATTCGATCAAGAAAATCGCCCCATATTGGAGATGGGCTTTGGCGGCCAATGATGCGCGAGGCTTCAGCCAAGCTTGTATGCCATTTTTCGACCAATGTTTCAATGGCTTTCACTTCCTTTGCAAGGGCCCCATAATCACTCATTTGACGTAAAATATTGAACATTGATTGGGATGTGACTTCACCAATGCTGAGAATGCCCATCCTTGTGATGAACATGTGCATTTCTTTCTCAATAAGAACGGCTTCTCGTAGTGTCTGAACAAGTGGCCAAAGTATCGCTGCTCCTGTGGATAATAGGGGGAATAATACAAGGAGGGTGATGCCGGAAGCGCCAATGAAAAGAGAGGCTAGTGTAGTGAATAGTATAGTGGAGACGATTAAGCCTCCAATGAAGGCCGGCAATACGATTTTGAGGATGTATTCGCCAATTGGAATCTCCATTCGTCGAATGGCGATTTGGTACAGTGGTAGCCGTTCCATCTCAACCCCTCAGTCTTCAATTGGTACCCAAATGTCAATTGCATTCGAGAAAATGTCCCAATCTTGTTGGTAGTATATGTCCAGTAAGTCAAATACATCATCGTAGTGGGTGATATTGCGATCAACCATTCGCTGAAGAGCCTCTGTCCGACGAGCCATTTCTTCGTAAATATCTCGTTTATTTTCAAAGCCCATCAGGGCTGCCATCTTGTTTTCCATCAAATGCGATTGGAACATTCCTCGGAAGTAGTGTTTATCTCTAACAGGGTCCCAATCAAACATACCTCTGGTCAGTACCCCATCAGCGTGTTTGTTGTATCCTATGACTTCATCAATTCCTGTAATTCGACGGGCAATTCCTCCACCAGGGGCTTCTACAACTTCTTGGAAAATTGCAAAGTTCAAGTTGTCAAAGAAACGCATTGGGACGTTGATTGGATCACCAGTAAATCGTTGAATCATTTTCACAATAGAGGATGCGTGGAAGGTGGCAATTACAGGGTGTCCCGTCTGCATCGCCTGGAATGCTGTTGCACCTTCAGCACCTCGAATCTCACCGATGATAATATAGCGTGGACGGCTTCGCAGTGCAGCCTTTAGCAAGTCAAACATCTCGACTCTTGAGTCTTCGTTTTTTGAGTCTCGTGTTACGAGACGTTGCCAAAGCCTGTGACGAACTTTGACCTCAGGGGTGTCTTCTGCAGAGTAGATTTTCACGTTGTGATCAATAAACGGTAAAATTGCATTCAGGGTTGTTGTCTTTCCAGAAGCAGTCTCTCCAGACACCAATAGCGACATGCCATTTTCCAAGCAAAGCCAAACGTATGCAGCGACTTCGGCTGACATTGTTCCCCATTGAATCAATTGAGTAATAGAGATGGTTTCTTCAGCGAATTTTCTGATGGTGAAAGAAGAACCTAACATTGACACGTCGTCTGAATAAATGATGTTGATACGACTTCCATCTAGTAGCGCACCGTCAATGATTGGCTTACTGTCTGATACCGGGCGACCGATGCGCTCTGACATGGCACGCAAATATCTCTCTAACATCTCGCGGTCACGGAAACGAATGTTGGACGTTACCATTCCAAACACTTTGTGGTCCATGCTAATGTAACGCAAACCAACGGCGTGAATATCTTCAAGCATCTCGTCGGAAAGTAGAGTTTCGAGTGGTCCAGATCGTACCAAATCTCGGATTACGGTATATTGCAACCGTTCCATTTGTTGTTCTGTAACACTAATCGGTGGGTCACTAAATCCCAGTACTCTTCTTACGGGGGTGATGGCATCGTTGATGGAAGCAGGCACATTGGAAATTTTCGTGTGCTTTTTCATCATGTTCTCCAACATCGCCTCGAATTCTGCATCAGTAGAAAACGAGGGGGCGTTTGGCGCTTCTTTCAACAATCTCTCTACCAAAATTTGTTTGATAGTTTCTTCTTCTTCGGTCAGATATGGTTCGATGCCAAACCAAAGCGTTTGGCCCCCCCCTTCTTCATCTTGAGTAGGGCGGTACACATGGGCAAAAAGTGGCCCTCGCAAATGATAAATCAAGTTGAGGGGGTTCACTTTCGAGGCTGCACGATCCAATGGACCGTAATACACTGGACGTGTGCCGTGACGTGATTCAAAGTCTTCTACCCATTCACGAACATGGTCGAATCGATCCATGACGCCATTGAGATCGCCTTTGGCAAATTCGAGTTCCCCTGTATCCATGTTTCATCCCTCAACTAACGGCTGTAATGTCTACGATGAAGCCCATACTCGGTTCTACTCTCCAACCTATTCTAGGTTGCACTGGGCCAGCGGCACGTAGGAATCGGGTGACGGCTAATATTCGTGATAAGCCACCTCCAATTTCTGATGTTCGCATGTCAAGAGCCACTTCAGCTGACGAAGATAAAATTCGCATCATTTCTGGTGTTATCTCTTCAGGGTCGAGTAACAACATGAGTGAGTGACCTTCCGAACAAAATGTGCGAAGGCGACTGAGGAGTTGGTCCGGGGTGCCTTCGTAGAGTTGTAGAAGTGATGATGCTCGGTCAATGATTGAAATCTCTGCTTTTTGCAGTGCCTCAGAAGATAAAATATCCTCGATGTTTACACTCTCTTCAACTTCATCTGAGATTACCCCAAAACGAGAAAGTAAGGTAAATTTTCCAGAATTGGCTGCATCATCCAACGGATAACCAAGGCTGTTGACTTGTTCCAACCAACCTCTTGTTGTCAACTCAGTTGTGACCATGGTTGTACGTACATCATTTGCAACCAACCCGTATGCTATCCTCTGAGCAATCAGGCTCTTTCCTGCGCCAATTTCTCCTGTGACAATGTAAAGGGATCTTCTGGGAAGGAAGCGCCCTAGACTGTCTGACAAACTATCCGTTTCCAATTCAAAAGGGAAGCCTTTATCCTCAACCAATTCGAATCACCTCACTGAATGAATATTGGCCTGAAATACCTTGATAGTGCTCGCTGCGCACCACGATTGTCACAGTTATTTCTTGTCCTACTGACAATGTTACACTCGATGGGCATACCTGTAATTCTAGCACTTCACCTGAAGTCCAAACGGAACTGTTTCCGAGCAATCGAGTTTGATTTACTGTTGATGCTGTGCCGTTGGCGATTATGCCTATTTCGCCATCAAGTAGTTCGAGGGTGCCTGTATTTTGAATATGTAAAGAGAGATTGCAAGATGCCTGGTCCCATGAAACTTGCATTGGGTCACTGGCCAGTGCCGCTTTTGTTTTTGAGTCGGCTTCAGCCTGGTTGTGGACAGTGTCCACCGAATTGGCCAACCCCCCCCATGATGCAATCAGTAAGGTAGTGACGATGCCTGCGACCAGTAGGCCTGATATCAGCATAATCAATTCACTAGCGCCACCGTCTGCCATAATCACACCTCAAGAAAACGATACTCCGGATTGTCCACCCATGCTAGCGACAAAAATTCGTGTGGGGGATGTGAATCCTGTGCCATTCAACTGCATATGCAAAGTTTCTCCAGGAAATAATACTGTACTCTGGCTATGATAATCACTTGCCCTAATTAGCAAGCCACCATCGATGCTGAACCATGTTTGATCAAAGGATATGATTTCATCTCCTGCATTCGTCATGTTGACGTGGATGGTGCCGCTTGATTCAGAGGCGTTAATGAGGCGAATCTCGGGTTCGTCTTTTGATTCCTCTGCGACTTCTGAAGCAGAACGGGCGCTGTCGTTGAGTGATATTGATGCAAGTGCAAAAATGCCGAGGAGTGCTGTCCCAACAATCAGAGCTGAGATACTAACTGAACCACCCACATCTCAGGCCCCCTCGCCGGATGTGGTTTGTGATGCTCGCCATGCCTCAACCATTGCTCCAAACATTAGAAGTGTTCGATGAGGCAAATGCTCAGCACCATCAGCGTTGATGGCTGGGTTTGCCAAACCAATAATTGCCACTAACTCTGCAGACTCTTCCTTGGTAATCATCCCTCCAGACTTTGCTTTCTCAATGAAATTTGATGCAGCTTCTGATGAAAGGTGATCCAGTAGAAGTGCAGAAATTTCACTCACGGTCACCGTGGGCCCAGAGTGTGCGTCTGCACGACGATTGAGGAAAGGGTTGAGATCTGCAACACTTCCCTCATACAAATCCAATAAGTTGACTGTCTCTGCTATTGTTGACTCAGATTCATCTTCTGAAGAGTCTGGCTGATTGGTTGGCTCGTTTGAATCGGGTTCTCCTTCAGCGGTAACCAACGTGTCCGTGGGCAGTGCAAAGGGGGAATTATCGGTCACGTGTAACTGTGTTAAGCGGGCATCCATGATACTCATGGTGGCTTCAATCCGATCGAATCGGTCGTCCAATCTCTGTTCGATTGCTTTTGTATCTATTGTGGTGGCATCGGGTGTTGGCTTGGTGCTCTCGACAAGCACCGGTTCAAGGCCGCTTGCACCAACACGAGCTCGTGCGGGCGAAGGTGCTAGGGTCCAAGCATCCTCTTCGATTGGAATTGATTCCTCTGGAACCATGACTGCTTCAACCGCTTGATCAGACAACGATTCTAAACGTTGTACTGAGGCCCCATCGACCCCGTCGTGGTCGCCATCAGAACCAAAACCGAAAAACGACAGCAATCCCATGACAAAACCTCACTATGTCCTCTGCCCCCCGTAGGGGGGCAGGGGGGTTATCATAGTATCATACGATGGTGTCGCCATTGCCTACACTGTTGTAGTGTAGTTGAGCGTAAGTTTCGCCGCCACCGTCGATGATTACACGGAGTTC
>Ga0066846_10001209_pt1 | contig 12392 bp, 9 predicted proteins | sample ETNtaG_33_FD_65489 | JGI IMG/M metagenome (GOLD analysis project Ga0066846, IMG submission 65489) | Marine microbial and viral communities from oxygen minimum zone, Eastern Pacific Ocean - ETNP201310SV76 | ecosystem: Environmental > Aquatic > Marine > Oceanic | place: Pacific Ocean: Eastern... | reverse complement strand
CCTATTTCATTCACTAAACCTTGATTGTGGCCCCCTCTTTCAACCCACTCTCTCCAACTCTCATTGGTATTGCGAACTGGCCATTCATCTCGCCCATATTCTGCCATCAAGAAAATACATTCCTCACTACTTGGAGGAACAATGATCTGGAATGTGTGTGATGAATAAGCAGAACCAAACTCTAGAACAGTCCCATTCTGAATATAATTTGTATCTGGATTAAGCACCAAATAAGGAACTAACACGCTCATACTGGCAGAACTCGTTATTCGAAGTGTTTGAACTTGACCTCCAACCAAATTTTCAATGGAAAAATCCAAGTTTAGAGAATCTTCCGACTCGTCTTCCATGCACCCACAAAAAGCAGGAAAAATCATCAAAAAGAAGATTCCAAATGAAACAAATTGATGATTGTGCATAAGTCCACAGTGAGGATGTACTTTTAATAATGTATTAAAGTACTTCTTATTATATTATATAATTAAATTAAAAACCAAATATAATTTAATAATATTTATTCTAATGGAGGGCTGAAAAGTATCTCTCCAGAATCCTCATCAAATAATATCATTGCATCTTCATCATAGAAGAAATCCCTCTCTTCACCTACAAAAGAAGCTACTACTTCTCCCGTATTAATATCAAATAAAATTTGGCCTTCGAGATCGAAGAAATATTCAGGATCTGGAGAAATTTCTGAAGGTGCAGATTCTCCATCTGTCATTTCATCAAAGGCTGAAGATGCAGAAAAAATGCCTGGAATCAAGACTCCAATAATAAGTATGAAAGGAGCTAATCCAAGCGACCAATTGCTGTGCAGTTCTGCCTGATCATTGGCAGTATCCACAAAACAATCCTCACTACCTACTATACTCATGCTGGAATCATATAAGCACTCTTTCAGCGTACCTTCATAATCTGCCTCAACAGCACCAGGTATTCCAAATACAATGTAACCTGCTAGTAAGAGAACAAGTACAACTGTAGAAACATGAGCACTGAAGCGACCCATAGGGCTAATCAGCTTACTAACTGGATGTTCATCTCCTAATTCTCTAACTGCGGAGGCATCACGAGCAAACAGAATCCCCATACCTAAAATTGAGCTAAAAGAAATTAAATAAATTAAGAGTTTGATATTGAAAAATACACCATCCCGATTTTCACAATTACAATTTTGTTCACTATAGGCTATGTCATATTCTCCACTAGTATCTGAAACTGCCATCTCTGCTAAAAAATAATCATAAGTAGATTTACCATCTAAAAAACCTGACTCTGAAGATTCATAAGCAAAATAATAAACATTTTCTTCAACCAAAAACCAAGCACCTAAAGCACCACCACTAAACAATACTAAAATTGAAACGACCAAGGGTATGGCCGATACCACTTTTTTGATATTGTTCTCCGCACTCATATTTATATCTTATTTGTTGCTTTATTTAATAGTTTACAAAAAAATAATACCTTCTCTTGTAAATATAAAAGAGTTATATTATGTTAAAGAATATAATAATAATCAAACTTAAGCACGATAATTGTCAAAGAAATGTCCTATAGTTATTAATACTACAAACGAAATACATAAAACATGAGTGCAAAGAGACACCTACACTTACTCTTGGTTGCGTCTTTGATAGTTTTTCTCTTTGCACTCGTTCCGGCAAGCGCTGAAGAAACAAACTTAAATATTGTAGAAATAAACCATTACAATAGTAGAAATGAAAATTTTATTAATGTAGAAATTAATAATTATGAAGAAGAAGATATCAATTGTAACTTGATATTTGCCATATACAGTGAAGACTTAACTGAAAATATACCACTAGACAATTCTATAACATTCTTTGAAATCAATAATGGCCAGACTTATAACCACAGTTTTTACTTCATTATTCCAAGATCTGGAGATTATACTTTCAACCTTACTCTTTTAGTAGAAAGCAATGAAATAGTAAAAGAATATTATCTAACTGAGAAATACCTTTTCTACGACTACCAAGGATATCAACTTGATGAACTTATAACCGATTATTACTATGATCCTTCAGATAATGCAAACTGGATATATGATGCTGAAAGCAACCAGCTAAAACTGAACAACATTGAAAACCAATATGACACAGGAATTGTTCTAGGGCCATTTAATACAGTCGGACTTGCAAAAGCAATACTAAATTTAGATTATACAAATGAAAAAACTATCACTGCAGATTACTCAATTTACCTCACCTCAGAATTTAATGCGTCTGAAATATATGGAACTGAATGGTTATTATTGCATAATGTTAATAATGAAACTGAAATCAGCCTTGAAATACCTAAGGAATCTGAAATTTTCATTCTCCTAAGAAGCCAGGATACTGCACCCGACATTGAAGATTATTGGATAATTAGTGAAATAAATTTAGAAAAACTTTCTGTAAAACACGCACTTTCAATATCCTCTCAAATACATCATTTTTTTGAAATTGGTGAAAAAACCGAGATAATAATAGAAATTGAGAATACTGGTATTTTTAATCAACAATTAGGCAATATTAGCTTGGTTGCAAAGTTATTTTCTGAGAATGAAATGATAAAAACATATGCTGAACTACCAAGTATTGGATCTAAAGAAAATCAAAATATTAGAGTAAATATTGATGAGAATCAGGCCCCTGGGAATTATTTTATTAGACTTGAAACAACTATTATTGACAAGAAATTATTCTTTGATGAAAAATTAATGTTTATTTCAATATCAAACTATAATTATGGACAATTTAATCTAAATTTGTCTAAAGAAGAAAGCCCAGTAATTATTGATACTCAAAATGATAATATTGAAATGTTAATCTATAGTGAGCAAATTAGTCAGTTAAATCTTTCAGGTGCATTTACAATTTCAGAATTCGCGGATAACTACTACATAGTAAAAACCAATAGTGTTCAAGATAGAATAGAAATTGCTACTGAGAATTACTTTACTGGGAATATAATTTCTATAATTAATATGGATGAAGTAAAATATTCCGTAATTGACCAAGGAACTCAGATTGATACTATTGAAGGAATAACTGCACCTTCTATTATTTTCGAAGACGGTAATGAGGAAGTACTGACTATCTTAATTAGAAATGAAGGATTTTACACTGAAACATACAATCTAAATTACATTTATTCCTCAACCTTTGTTTCAGAAATAAAAGGAACAAATACAATCCAGATACTGCCAAACAAAGAAGAATCCATAGATATTAGAATCAAACCCTTGCAAACCGTTCCAAGAGAAGGAGGAAGCCAGTTTAACATAGAAGTAAGTAATAATAATGAAAATAAGATATTCACATATGTTTTTTCCTACCTAAAACCTACCATCGAGATATCGGAAATTAGCTGCGATAGATACGCACTTTTGGATGGTCAGAGTCTTAAATGTACTACTGTCTTAACCAACACAGGATATTCTATTAATGAACTTAATTTTGTAATATATTCACAAGAAGACATTATTGAAGAAGTAGAAATTGATTCATTAGACTATTTAGAAACATGGACGCTCACCACTACATATGAACCACAAATTATTGGAGAAATAACAATCACTGCAGCCGTTATGACCAGTAGTGGAGAATTATTTGAAAAAGAAATTGATTCTAAAATTAAAGTAATAGCTACAGAAAACAGTGCTAAGGAAAATTCAAACCAAATTACTTTACCTGAAATAAATGCAGGAAGAAGCCTAGTAATTTTGACATTAGCTGGAATTTTATACCAAATAAAACGTTCTGAAAATCTAAAGTATTTAGGACTCAAATTTTTCTTCATCCCAATGTACTCCAGACTCCAGAAAGACACTCTTGCAGATGAACCAACAAGGCAAAAACTATTGAAATACATATATGCCGAACCTGGGGCTAATTTCAAACAGTTAAAAGATAAATTTAGCCTACACAATGGAACTTTAGCCCACCACATAAATATTCTGGAAAACCATGATATTATTACTTCTCACAGAAGTGGAAGACAAAGATTATTTTTCCCAATGGGAGTAAACCAAGAGATATCACGAATATCCTTAGTTACAAACGAGACACAACGAAACATCATGGATATTGTAAAGAATACTCCTGGAATAACTCAATCAATGATTTCAAGGCAAATGAATATGAGTCGCCAAAAGATAAATTATCATGTTAATTCTCTTGTGGATAAAGCATTCCTTAAGATTGAAAAACATGGAAGAATAACTAGACTATATCCCTTGTACTATACCTAATGGCGGGCCAGATGGGATTCGAACCCACGGTCGATCGGTTAAGAGCCGATCGCTTTACCTAGCTAAGCTACTGGCCCGCATTTGTATACGGAATAGTACACATTAAAAAATTATATCTAACTGAAGATAAAGTCTGAAAGAAGAAATAATAAGAATACTCCACCACCCAAAGCCTGTCTCCAATCTATATCCTGAAACATGCTTGATGCCGGACTATCTGTTTCTGATTCATAGATTGGTCTGGCCGTATTGTTACCATGATTGGTTGTTTTTTCTCCCCATTTTCCCTTTGACGCGTTCCACCAGTCTTTCTGGCCTTCACCTGATCTCAATGATTGAGGTAAAATATTAGATCCTTCTAGATCTAATTCTCTAATCCTCCTCTTGGAAAACTCTAAACCTCCAATTGCTAACAATATAGAGAAAATAGTAATAAAGTCGCTAGCAAAAACTGCAGCTGCATTCCATGCTGCGTGAATCAAAACTGCTAAAAAATAATATTTTACAACCACGCCAAATGGAGCTCCCCTAACCAAATACTGAGATATTCCATAACCTGTAAATGAACTAGCTGTCAAATGCAAAAGTATTGATGAAACCGTTCTTAAAGTCACAATGATTATGATTCCAAGAAAACCGCCTGAAACTGCGCCATATGAAAGACCATAAAGAATATTCTCTGTAGCACCAAAACCTAAACCACATGCTGCCCCGTAAACAATTCCATCTTCTACTTCATCAATTTCTCCCTTGACTGATGAATTACGGAAAAGAACCAATGGTTTAACAAATTCTTCTACTATAGGCGCCACAACGACTGCAGTCAAAATAAAGGACAAATTTTCACTACTGCCTGAATAAATATATACTAAAGCTCCACCTAAACTATTTAGAATCAATGCATAAAAAACACCTGAGACTGCACCCCAAACAAAAACCGTTTGCAAAGCACTCCATGGTTCTCGATCTGTTTCTTCTGCATTTCTAATAGATTTAAGATAAAGATAAGCTGGGCCAAAAGATAACACTGCAGCAAGGACAAATGCAACAAAACCTGCTGTTGCAATGAAAGTTAATGTAAGAATTATAATTATTATCCACTGACCTCTTGATATTTCCATAAAATTTCACTTACCTACCTAGCTAATATGTATCTTACCTTTATGAATATATAATATTCCTCGCCTAATCATTTTGTCCATTTGTAAACGAGGATTAGCTATACCTTCCTCTTCAGCAGCTGTAACAAATGAATCTGAATCAATACCCTCTCCATCATCTAATGACCTAAATAGTTCAAGTAAAAGGAATTTAGGAGTTCCTTGGATAGTTATATCCTCAGACTCTGGCTCCTCTTTCTTTTTCGTTATAGTAGCTTTCCTAGCTAAAAAGGACTTCCTCTTTGGTTTAGTTGGTTTCTTAACTTTAACCTTCCTAGGAACTTTATCTCTTAGTGGTGCTATTTCATCTAATTCTTCCTCAGCCTCTCTTCTCTCTTCCTCAAATCCCTCTAAATAGTCATCAATAATATCTCTAAGTAATTCAGCTGGAGTTAGACCTTCAATTTTGGCTCTCGAATTAAAAAAATCCCACGAACTTTTGTAATCACTAGGGATGCGCATTCTAAAGTTCAGCTTGGGAGGCACAAAGTTCCATAGAGTATTTGCTTAAAATGTTTATGCTAATAATGATCCATAAGCATCCTCAACGGATTTAATGATTTTAGTCCACGAAAAATTCTTCGAAAACTCCCTACCAAATACGCCCATCTCCTTTCGCAGAGAATCATCATCTAATACTAAAAAAATTGCTTTAGATAAGGCCTCTGGATCATTATAATCAACTAACAAACCATTATTACTTTCTGACATCGCTTCAGGGATTCCTCCTACGTTAGTGGCTACAATAGGCGTATGTGCTGCAGCAGCTTCCAAAAGAACTATTCCAAAAGCCTCGTATTCTGAAGGTAAGACTAATAATTCAGCTGCTGACAAAGTTGAGCGATACAACTCATCATCGACATGTCCTATACGGTGCATCTTAACATTTTTTGAAACTGATAACTGGTCTAGGTCGGCCCCAAGTCCCATATCTGCTCCCATTACAACCAAGTCAAACCTCTGTGACCCTTCTAATTTCATGGCCTCAATTAAATCTGGAATGCCCTTATTAGTAGCTAGACGCCCAGCAAAAAGAACAAATCTTTCAGATACCTGTGGAAACTTATTTCTAAATTTTCTATCATCTGGGATTTCCGCCCAATCTTCCCAATTAATGCCATTGTAAATTATCTTGATGTTATCCTCATTGACACCTATCTCTGAAACCAACATCTCTTTTTCGTGTTCACTCACACATGTAATCAAATCGGCCGTATCCATTGTACCTTTACCTATCACTTTATCGTAAAACTCCCTAAGAGTTTTCCTCTTCGCACCTCCCCACATTGACCAAGAAGGATGGAAATGCGGAGTAATTACCCATGGAGTAGATTGAAATCTTTCCCTAATCCAGCCTGCATGGTTCTGAAAATATCCATATGAATGAGTATGAATAACATCGGCTTTTTTTGATAAAAATGATTGAACCATTCCAGGAGCTAGTACGTAATGTGCTTCACCTGAAATTGTAAATGCTTTATGCCTCGTAACATTTATTCCATTCACCTGCTTCGGCATTTCTTTCTTGACAAAAGGAGTTTCTGTATACAAATCTGTAGTAATTACTTCTACATTATGCCCTAAGTCTCTAAGGCCTTCAGAATATGCCTTAACTACAGTTTCAGCCCCACCTGGGGCTGGAGGATATCTAACACATCCCTGTAGAATATTCATACTCAGCCATACAAGGCGCCTTTTAAGCCCCCGACCCTAACCGAGTTAGTGGTTGAATCAAAAGACGAAAGTAGCCCACTTTCAAGGCATCTCGAAGATCTAAGAACCTATATGCTTCTCCCATTTATAATCAACACTATAATTTTGATTCTTATTGTTTCATTTGCTTCTAAAATCATTTTGGAACTTTTAGAAACTGTAGATTTAAATATCAATAATTTAAGTTCCTACAGTCCGACAGAATATTTTAAAACCAAAATATACATTAGTCTGATATTAAGTCTAATTTTTACAACACCATTATGGCTTATATCAATTTACAACTTTTCAGCACCTGGTTTAACTGAAAAAGAAAAAATAAATGTAAAATTCTCTCTTATACTTGGATTATTCTTCTTCTTGCTTGGATGCATCATAGGTTTTTACTTCATAGTTCCTAGACTTCTAGATTTCTTTCTAACTGAAAACGAAATGGTATCTGAAAATTTATCAATATATGAAACTGTAAAAATTATAATTTCAACTAGCCTATTTACTGGAATATTAATTAGCACTCCTGTTGTAACACTACTACTAAATCGAATTGTTAAAGAAAAGAAAGACATAAGAAAATACATTTATACTTTGATATTGTTAATAGCCATAATTGCAACACCCAAACCATCCATGATCCTAAATTTGATTTTCCTTTTATCACTTACAATCTTTGCTGAAATAACTCTATATCTCACAAGGAGGAACAATGGCAATTAAGGCATTCCATAAACATCTTCTTTATTCTATCTTTTCGCTAGCTATACTAGTTCGATTTATTCACAAATATGACTGGCCAATCTGGGGAAGCGATTCCGGAGAATATTTGTACCTAACAAGACATTTGTTAGAGAATGGAATGATGTTAAATGAAAATTATATTGGTTGGGGAAGAGCCTATCCTGATTTTCAAGGAATGCAAATATTGACTGCATCTATGAGCCTTCTCTTCGGTGCTTCATATCATACCTCTCTTACATGGCACATACCACTTATTTCAGGATTAGCAATACCAATGTTGTTTATCATAGGAAAAGAATTAGTGGGTTTCACGCCAGCTCTCTTTGGTTCTGCATTCTATGCTTTTACTTTCGGAGTAGTATACGCAAATTCACATCCAATGCCTGGAGGACTTGCTGAAACTATAGGATTTATTATGATATTCTCTTGGATTAAAATTTTGAAAGGTGGGAAACTTATAGTAATAAACCCTCTGAAAAGAAACTTATGGAGTCACATATTCAAAATCTCTTTTGTGGCTCTACTTCTTACGCATCATTTCACATTACTTTTATTGATGGCTGCTATTTTGGGAATGCTAATTGTGGAAATAGCTGCAGGAAATAAAAAGATTGCAAAAGAAGGGATAATAGGAATTGGATTGGGGTCTTTACTAATCTCAGTCTATTGGTTAATATATGCTAAATCTTTTAGAAAAATGTTAGATGATAGTGCGTTCGATTTCCTGCCTGATAATATTCCAACTACAATTGTGTTAACACTTATTCCTCTTATTTCGTTATTAATTTTGTGGCTCATAAAAGATAAACTCCATTTACCTCTTTGGACTGAAAATATTACCCATGAGAATTATCTAAAGCGTGCTATTGCTTCTTTCATTGGAGCATTCGTAGTAATCTTACTAGTCCTTTGGCAAGGAGTACCTGGAACCGATATTCCTGTTGACTTAGAAGCTACACCCTATCTTTCTGTCAATTTAGCTATTATGTCTCTAGTATGTGTTCCTAGTTTTGTTATCTCAAAGAAAAATGGATGGCTACTTTGGGGATGGTTATTGCCAATATTAAGTTTAGCTGCAATAGGAGCAATTACTGGATCACATTTGCTAATTGCATATCGACATGCTCCATACTTATTAGCTCCAGCTGCTCTAATGATTGGAATAAGCTTTCAATATTTCATGATTGGTTTTGAAACTGAGAAAAGAAAATACATTACTACACTATTCACTATGCTCTTGCTTGGTTGCGCATGGGGTGCATATCCACCACCATCTGTAATGGGTGGATTCCAAGAAGGAACTAGTCAAGAAGAAATTGATGCAGTTTTATGGCTTAATTTTGCTGAAGAAGATAGCCTTGTAGCTAGTGATCATAGATTAAGCAGTTTAACATTTGGACTAACTGGAACCAATGCAACGTGGGAAAATGGAGCTATAGTTATCAATGGAAACGCTGAAGAATCAATTCAAGCTGGAAAAGACTTACCAACGCCCCAAGCTGGAAGGAAAGATGTTACTTACGTTCTTCTTTCTGAGGAAATGCAGAAAGGAGTTGCATTATTACAATGGGATCCTGCTGAAGAACTAACTGGTGAGGCTAAGACTAAATTTACTGACAATAACCAATTTCCTATTTGGTTTGATAATGGTGACACAATTATTATGAAAATGCCTGATAAATCATATTAAATAGCTTTGATTGGAAGTTTATGAACTATCAGAAGTTAAAGGACGAATCAAAGTCAATATCTGATTGGATTATCAATATTAGAAGAGAACTACATGAACATCCTGAGCTAATGTATGAAGAATTTAAGACAAGTGAACTTATTCGAAGAGAACTTGACAAATTAGGCATACCATACAAACACCCTATTGCTGAAACTGGAGTGCTAGCTTCTATTGGCAATGGAAACGGGCCCTGTGTCGCTCTAAGAGCAGATATGGATGCTTTACCAATACACGAAGAAACCGATGTACCATTCAAAAGTAAAATAGATGGGAAAATGCACGCATGTGGTCATGATTGCCACGTTTCAATGCTACTTGGAGCTGCCAAACTATTAAAAGATAAAGAAGACAAAATTAATGGAACAATAAAACTACTATTCCAACCAGCTGAAGAAGGAGGTGCCGGAGGAAAACTTATGAGAGAAGAAGGTGTACTAGAGAATCCTGAAGTAGAAAGAATATTTGGACTTCACGTGTGGCCACAAATGCCCACTGGCCAAATTGGATCTAGAGAAGGAACCTTTCTTGCTGCAACAACATTTTTAGATTTAACGATAAAGGGAATAGGAGGACATGCGGCTGTTCCGCATCTCACAAGAGATCCTGTCTTAACTTCTGCACAAATAATAACAAACCTTCAGTCAATCATATCTCGTGAGCTAGACCCATTAGATTCTGGAGTTGTAAGCATAAGTGCAATACAAGGTGGTCAAGCTGCAAATGTCATCCCTCCTGAAGTTAAAATGTTGGGAACTCTCAGATCATTGACTATGGATGGCTTAAAGAAACTCCAAACAAGAGTCAAAGAAATTGCTGAAAGTATAGCCAAAGCCCATGAATGTGAAGCTATTGTTGAATATCCTGGAAATGATTACCCGCCTACTGTAAATGATGGGGAAATGTGGGATTTTGCCAAAAAAGTGGGAAGTGATATGCTAGGTGAAGAAAATGTTAGTGATCTTGATGCTGTAATGGGTGGAGAAGATTTCGCATATTATACTGAAAAAGTTAAAGGATGTTTCGTAGTATTAGGAATGAATAATCCAGACATTGATGCTGTCTACAGCGTACATCATCCTATGTTCAAAGCAGATGAAGACGCACTACACATTGGAACTGCATTACACGCAGCTTTTGCATTGAAAAGTTTAGAAGAACTCACCAATTAATAAGATTATTCAAAAGTGAAGGAGTAGAAATTTCGGCATCCTCAATGATCATATCGAATAGTTCTTCAGAAAATGTTCTTCTCTATCATCTTTCTCCATACCAGCAGTTTCATCCATGAATTTATTTCTCTCATCTCTTGTTTTAAAAATCCAAATACAAACCGTATCACTTGAATGATAAATTGCTTTTAATTCATCATCAATTTCACAAATTTCTTTTGGAATGTCTGTCCTAATACAAATCATTTTTGAACTTATTCTACTGTAACAGATTTAGCTAAATTTCTAGGCTTATCAATATTCTTGCCAAGGTCATGGGCGACATAATAAGATAATAATTGTACAAATACAGCTACCAAAAATGGAGACAGAACTGGATCTACTTCAGGCAATTCAAAACCATAATCTGAGACTCTTAAGGCTTGCTCATCTCCTTTCTGTGCAACAGTAATTACTGGAGCACTTCTAGCCGATATTTCCTCAATATTTGAAATTAATTTTGAATATGTATGATCTTGTACCGCAATAGCAATAACTGGAGTATTTGAACTTAACAATGCTAGCGGTCCATGTTTCAATTCGCCAGCGGGATATCCCTCCGCATGAATATATGAAATTTCTTTAAGTTTAAGGGCACCTTCAAGGGCTAAAGGATAATTAATATTTCTACCTATGAAGAATGTTGATTTTGCCTTAGAAATAAGGGGTACAAGTTCCTTTATTGATTCTGCTGAATTCAATAATTGTGTAATCTTACTAGGAATTCCCCTCAATTCATTTTCCCAATTCTTCAATATAACATGATCAATTGAACCTGACTGGAAAGCTAAATGTATAGCAAGAGCATAAAGTGCTTGCATCTGTGTAAGGAATGTTTTGGTAGCTGCAACACCTATCTCTTGACCTGATTTTGTTATAATCACGCCATCAACCTCCCTTGTAATTCGACTACCTGGAACATTACAAATTGCAACTGTATGACATCCTTGCTGTTTAGCAGCTCTTGCAGCTGCGAGTGTATCTGCAGTCTCACCACTCTGTGAAATCAAAACAACTAGCGGCCTAGAAGACATAAGGCCCCCAACACCTTGCACAGGCGCTGCATAGCGAAATTCAGAAGCATAATGCACGGAAACTGGAATTGCAGTTAACTGCTCAATAACATATTTCCCAACAAGACCGGCATGATATGAAGTTCCACATGCAACTACTGATATACTACCTATTTTCCAATTAAGATTTAGCTTATCTAAAGGTGAATTTACGAATAATTCTGTTTGGGAATCCTGTAAAGCCTTAGGCTGCTCAAAAATCTCTTTAAGCATAAAATGCTCAAAACCTCCCTTTTCTGAAACTTCAGTATACTTTTCAACAGTTTCTATTTCAAAATCTATTTCTTTTAAATCCCTATCAAAAACTTTTACTTCATTACTAGTAACACTAACTATTTGAAAATCATCGGGATAGATTATTTGCTGTGTATACTTTAGAATTGCATAAATATCACTAGCCACATAATTTTCCCCATTACCTAACCCTATGACTAACGGAGTTTCACTTCTAACTGAAACAATTTGTTCTGGATTATCTACATGGATTGCAGCTATCGTATATATTCC